>Ga0123334_1000216_pt1 | contig 76319 bp, 70 predicted proteins | sample BiotimSIPDNA_FD_89706 | JGI IMG/M metagenome (GOLD analysis project Ga0123334, IMG submission 89706) | Anaerobic biogas reactor microbial communites from Washington, USA - Biogas_R1 time_0 SIP DNA | ecosystem: Engineered > Bioreactor > Anaerobic > Unclassified | place: Washington, USA...
AGTACTACACCGGCCGCAAGGCCGTGTACGAACGGTTCGAACACCGCTGGGCGATGCAGACGCATTCGGCCGGCCACCGCAACGGGTACACCGGAAGGCCCTACGACCCGGCCGCGATGGCGGCCGATTTCAACTACGCCAAGAGCGGCGCGACCGATTCCGCGGCGGCCGCCACCGCCCTCTACACGGGCGTCAAGGCGTACGACAACGAAATCAACGTCACCCCCGGCGGAACTCCCCTCGAAACCCTGTTCGAAAAGGCGGCACGCGCGGGGAGGAGCATCGGGGCCGTTTCGAGCGTCCCCTTCGTTCACGCCACCCCGGCCGCCGTCTACGGGCACAGCCGGAGCCGCATGAATTACCCCGCCCTCGCAAAGGAGGCGATCTACGGCCGCGAGCCCGGCGCGCACAACACGCACTACGACGCGCAGAACCACCACGGCATGCTGAAGGTGATCCTGGCCCCGGGGAACCCTGAATACGACAACGACGCCGGCCGGCGTTCCCTCCCCTCCTACGGCCTCATCGGCGACGAATCGCACTGGCGCGACCTGTCGGCGGGCGCCAACGGCTGGACCCTCATTTCAACCCTGACGGAATTCGAGGCCCTCGGCCGGGGGAATACGCCGGACAGGGTCTTCGGCCTCCCGCACGTGTACGAGACGCTCCAGCAGCGGCGCGGCAGCCGCGCTCCGCGCAACGACAAGACGCCCCCCCGGGCGGTTCCCGCCAACAATGACGTTCCCGACCTGGCGACGATGACGCGCGGGGCCCTCAACGTGCTCGACAACAACCCGGCGGGGTTCGCCCTCATGATCGAGGGGGGAGCCGTCGACTGGGCCAACCACGACAACCACGCCGGCCGGATGATCGAGGAGCAGATCGATTTCGACCGCGCGGTGGAGGCCGTCGTCGAGTACCTGGACCGCGACACCGGGGGCAACAACTGGAGCAACACGCTGCTCGTGGTCACCGCCGACCATGAGTGCGGCTATCTCTGGGGGGACGGGCGGGTCGACGGGTCCACCTTCTTCGACGTCGACGGCAACGGGACTTTCGACCACGGCGTCGATTACGCCCACGTCAGGGACAACGGCGCGGGCCGCCTGCCGGAACTCTGGTACCACTCGGGCAGTCACAGCAATACCCTCGTCCCCTTCTACGTCCGCGGGGCCGGGAGCGGCCTTTTCGAGCGGTATGTCATCGGGGTGGAGCCCAACCTCCGGAAGATCTACGACCTCGACGAGGGGTGGTCGGGGAAATACATCGACAACACCGCCATCTTCAGGTTGCTCGAGAGCGGTTCCTTCTTCAGGGAGCGGCGCGCAGAGTAGGGGCCGCAGAAGGGGGACGGGGACGCGATGCCGCCGCTACTGCTCTTCCCGGAATTTATAGCCGAAACCGCGCACGGTCTCGATCCACTCGCCGTATTTTCCCAGTTTCCGGCGCAGGGACATGATGTGCACGTCGATGGTCCGCTCGAGCACGGTGACGTCCGAGCCGAGCGCCCCCTCGATCAGGGCCCCGCGCGAGTGGACGAACCCCGGGTGGGCGGCCAGGAACTCGAGCAGCCGGAACTCGGTCGCCGTCAGCTCGATCTTCCGGTCCCCGCAGATCACTTCGTGGCTCGCGCTGTCGATCGAGAGCTCCCCCCGCTTGATCCGCTCGGCCGGCTGCTGGTACCCGGCGGAGCGGCGCAGGAGGGCCTTCACCCGGGCCGTCAGCTCGCGCGGGCTGAAGGGCTTGGTCACGTAGTCGTCCGCCCCCAGTTCGAGCCCCACGACCCGGTCCGATTCCGCCGACTTCGCCGTCAACACCAGGATCGGCACGTGGGCCGTCTGCGCCCGGCGGCGCAGCTCGCGGCAGACCTCGAGCCCGTCGATCCCCGGCAGCATCAGGTCCACGATCACGAGGTCGGGCTTCTCCTTGAGCGCCGTGGACAGACCGGACTCCCCGTCCGCGGCGCCGAGAACCCGGTACCCCTCGCTCTCCAGGTTGTAGCGGACGAGCTCGACGAGGTCGCGCTCGTCGTCGATCACCAGCAGGGTGTTCCTGGCCATGGTCAGGCCTCCGCTTCGGGCCGGCGGGTGTCGCTCTCGTGGCTGTGGCGCACCTCCCGCCCCTCGACCAGGTAGATCACCTCCTCGGCGATGTTGGTGGCGTGGTCCCCCACCCGCTCGAGGTTGCGCGAGATCAGAATCAGCGCGAGCGCCCGCTCGATCGTCCCCGGGTCCGCCATCATGTAGGTCAGCAGCACCCGGAAGATCTGGTCGCGGTAGGCGTCCACCTTCTTCTCCTCTTCGAAGACCCGCCCGGCCAGGGCGCAATCCCTCGCCACCAGCGACTCGAGGCTGTCCTTCACCATCCCCTCGGCGATTTCGCCCATGACCGGCAGGTCCACCAGCGGCTTGAGCGGGGGCGCCGCGAGCAGGTGCCGGGCGTTTTCGATGATGTTGACCGCCTGGTCGGCTATGCGCTCGAGCTCCGTGGCGATCCGGGAGGCCATGAAGAGGAAGCGCACGTCCCCCCCGACCGGCTGCTGCAGCGCCGTCAGCTTGACCGCCGTGTCGTCGATCTCGATCTGCAGCTCGTTGACCTCGTGCTCCATGCGCTCGACTTCGGCGCCCAGCGCCCCGTTGCGTTCGATCAGAACCCGAAGCGCCGTCTGCAGCATCGATTCCGCCAGGCGCCCCATGAGCAGGAGCCGTTCCTGCAAGCCCTGTATCTTCCCCTCGAGTTGACGCATCATCCGAACCTCCCGGAAATGTACTGCTCCGTCTTCGGGTCGGAGGGTTTCGTGAACACCGTCTGGGTTTCCCCCACTTCGACCAGCTCCCCGAGGAGCATGAACGCGGTCCGGGTCGAGATCCGGGCCGCCTGCTGCATGTTGTGGGTGACGATGACGATGGTGTACCGCTCCTTGAGCTCCAGCATCAGCTCCTCGATCCGCGCCGTGGCGATCGGGTCGAGGGCGCTGGCCGGCTCGTCCATCAGCAGGACGTCGGGCTGGACCGCCAGCAGGCGCGAGATGCAGATGCGCTGCTGCTGCTCCGGCGCCAGCGCCAGCGCCGAGGCCCCCAGGCGGTCCTTCAGGGTGTCCCACAGCCCCGTGGCCCGCAGGCTCTGCTCCACCCGGCGCTCGAGTTCCTGCCCGCCGGCGAGGCGGTGGATCCTCGGCCCGTAGGCGACGTTCTCGAACACCGAGAGGGGGAAGGGATTGGGACGCTGAAACACCATCCCCACCCTCTTGCGCAGCTGTCCGAGGTCGATCGGGCCGGTGTAGATCGACCTCCCTTCGAGGAGAACGTCCCCTTCGACCCGCACGCCGGGGATCCGCTCGTTCATGCGGTTGATGACGCGCAGCAGCGTCGATTTGCCGCAGCCGGAGGGGCCGATGATGGCCGTGATGGCCCGGGGCGGGATCCGGAGGGTGACGTCGATGAGGGCGTGAAAGCTCCCGTACCAGAGGTTCAGGGACCGGGTCTCGATCATGGTTTCCATAGGCATACGGGGTTCCATGGGGCGGTTATCCGAACCTCCCCGTGATGTAATCGGCGGTCCTGGGATGGGCCGGGGTGGTGAAGAGGTCGTGGGTCGGCCCGATTTCGACGAGTTCGCCGAACAGGAAGAAGGCGGTACGGTCCGAAGCCCGCGCCGCCTGCTTGACGTTGTTGGTCACCAGGATCACGGCCAGCCGGCTTTTCAGCTCCTGGAGCGCCTCCTCGATCTTCGCGGTGGAGATCGGGTCGAGGCCGGAGCAGGGTTCGTCCAGCAGCAGGACCCGGGGCTCCAGGGCGAGCGAACGCGCCAGGCAGAGCCGCTGCTGCTGCCCCCCCGACAGGTTGCGCGCCGGCTCGTTCAGCCGGTCCTTCATCTCGTCCCACAGGTAGGCCGCGCGCAGGGAGTTTTCCACCTGCTCGTCAAAGCCGTTGCGTCCCCGGGCGACGAGGCGGATGCCGAAGACCAGGTTCTCGTACACCGTCATCGGAAGCGGCGTCGGGACCGAGAAGACCATCCCCACCTGCCGGCGCAGGGCGGCCACGTTGAGGTCGCCGACCGGCCGCCCGTCGAGCAGGACCCGGCCGGAGACGGCCAGGTCGAGGTCGAGGTCGGCCATCCGGTTGAGGCAGCGGAGAAACGTCGTCTTCCCCGCTCCCGCGGGTCCGATGATGGAGACGATCTCCCCCCGCCGGGCCGAGAGGGTGATCCCCTTGAGGATCTCGTCCTTCCCTGCCCGCACCCGCAGCCGTTCGGTCCCGATTTCGCAGGGCGCGGGGGTTTCCTCCCCCCGGGGTTTCGGTTTATCGGCCATGGCGCAGCCTCTTGCGGATCTGGGCGCGGATCATGATCGCGCTGAAGTTGAGCAGGAAGGTCAGGCCCAGCAGCACCAGCACCGTCGCGTACAGGATCGGCTTGGTCGCCTCCACGTCGGGGGACTGCGTCGTCATCACGTAGACGTGATAGCCCAGCTCCATGAACTGGCTGTTGAGCCGGGCCGGCAGTTCGGGGAGGAAGTAGGCCGCCCCGGTGAACATCACCGGGGCCACTTCCCCCGAGCCCCGGCTGACGGCCAGGATGCCTCCCGTGAGGATGCCGCCGACCGCTTGGGGGAGCACCACGCGGCGGATCATCTGCCACCGGGTCGCCCCGAGGGAATAGGCCACCTCGCGGTAGCCCTGGGGGATCGCCCGGAGCGCCTCTTCCGTCGCCACCACCACCGTGGGCATCGTCAGGAGCGCCATCGTCAGGGCCGCCCAGACTATGGCCGGCTGGCCGTAGACCAGTTCCCCGCCGTAGAAGACCCGGTCCATCCCCCGGCCGATGAACTCGATGAAGAACCCGAGCCCGAAGAGGCCGAATACGATGGCGGGGACCCCGGCCAGGTTCTGGATCGCCAGCCTCACCGCCTGGACGAGGCGCGAACGCTTGGGCGCGTATTCGTGCATGTAGATGGCCGTGGCCACCCCGAGCGGGATCACCGCGATCGTCATGAGCACGACCAGGGCGAAGGTCCCGAAGATGGCGGGGAAGATCCCTCCGCCCGTCATCCCGGTCTCCGGCGCCCTGGTGAGGAAGGAGAAGGTGACGGTGCCCAGGCCGTGGATCACGATGTCGCCGAGGATGACGGCCAGCATCAGGACGATCAGGACGCAGGCAAGGATGCACAGGGATTGAAAGGCGCCCCCGACAAATCTCGTTCGGTCGACCATGGCTCAGGATGCCCCCTGGAGCTTCTTCTGCAACCGCCCCACCCACCAGTGCCCCAGCAGGTTGATGGCGAAGGTGATCACGAAAAGGAAGGCGCCGATGAAAAAGAGGACGTGGTAATGCGGGCTCCCCACGACCACCTCCCCGAGCTCGGCCGCGATCGTCGCGGAAAAGGTGCGGATCGAATCGGTGGGAAGCCACGAGAGGATGGCGGCGTTGCCCGACGCCATCAGCACGATCATGGTCTCGCCGATGGCCCGGCCGAAACCGAGCACGCAGGCCGCCAGGACCCCGGGCATCGCCGCCGGGAGGACGACGCGCGACGCCGTCTGCCAGGAGGAGGCGCCCATGGCCACCGACCCGTCCCGGTAGGCCTGCGGCACCGAGGAGAAGGCGTCCTCGCAGACGGTGTAGACGATGGGGATCACCGCGAGGCTCAGGCCGATCCCCGCCGTCATGGCGTTCAGGCGGAAGGTCCACCCGAACGCCCCCTGCAGCCAGTCGGCCAGCACCATCAGGCAGAAGAAGCCGACCACCACGCTCGGGATCCCGGCCAGGAGCTCGATGGCGGGCTTGACCGTCTCGCGCGCCCAGGCCGGGGCGAACTCCGCGGTGTAGAGGGCGGCCAGGACCGCGAGCGGGATGGCGATCAGCGAGGCGATGATGGTCACCTTCAGCGTCCCGGCCAGCAGCGGCAGGAGCGAGTACTTGGGAAGTTCCGAGACCGGCTGCCAGGTGTACTCCTCCCCGGCCCCCCCGCCGGCCGACTGGGGCAGGAAGAGGTTGCCTATGTTGGCCTCCTCCTGGATTTCGGCCGAGGTGAAGATCGGGAGCGCCTCCTTGCCGATGAAGATAAAGATCAGAATCAGCGACACGATCGCCAGCATCGCGCTCCCGGTGATCAGAACCCTGGCCACCCGGTCGCCCCACGCCCCCGATCGTCCCGCCGCATGCATCGTCCGGCAGCCGCTTCTTCGGTCGCGCATCGGCCTATTTCCAGACCAGGGGGTAGTACCCCACCTTTTCGCAGATTTCCTGCCCCTCCGGCGTCAGCACCCAGTCGATGAACTGTTTGGTGGTCCCCTGCGGGGCGCCGACCGTGTAGAAGAAGAGCTGGCGCGACAGGGGATAGGTCCCCCGCTCCACCGTTTCGATCGAGGGGAGCACCCCGCCGGCCGCCTCGTCCGCCTTGACGGCGACGGGCCGGATTCCCGAGGCGTAGGCGATCCCGCCGTAGCCGATCGAGGCGGGGTCCTTGCTGACGGCGTTGACCACGGCGGCGGTGCCGGGGAGCGTCTGGACCTCCCGCCCGAAGTCCTCGTTATCGAGCACGTGCTCCTTGAAGAAGACGTAGGTGCCGGAGTTGTTCTCGCGGCTGTAGACGACGATCCTGCGGTCGGGGCCCCCCACCTCGCTCCAGTTGCGGATCCTGCCGGTGTAGATCGCCTTCAGCTGCCCCAGGGTCAGCGCCTCCACCGGCGAGGACTCGGGGACATAGATCGCGATGCCGTCCAGGGCCACCGGGATCTCGACCACCTCCCGACCGTGGCGCTTGCGCACCATCTCCTTTTCCTTCTCCTTCATGGGGCGGGAGGCCTCGCAGATGTCGGTCCCGCCGTTGATCAGGGCGGCGATCCCCGTCCCCGACCCGCCCCCCGTGACCTGGATCCGCTCCTCCGGGTGCTCCTTCATGTAGGTCTCGGCCCACCGCTGCCCCAGGATCACCATCGTGTCCGAGCCCTTGATGGTGACCGTCCTGGCGGCCGACCCGCCCCCGCCGCAGCCCGCAAGGGCGACAGCCGCTCCCAGCACACCCAACCATCCCGATATCTTCATCTGCCCTCCTAAACTCAATTCTGGTAGATATTTACATTACCTTCGTTAAGCCTTTATAAGGAGAGTGTTAAGATTCGGTTAAGTTTGCCCCTCCCCGTCGCGACACACGAATGACTGCAGGAATTCCCGCGGCGTGAGCACGCCCAGGGAGGCCTTGCGGAAATCCCGGACATTGCGTGTGATGATGCTGTCCAGGCCGTTATTGACCGCGATGAAATGCTCGACCCCGTCCTCGAAGTCGGGAAAACCGGCGCTCGCGGATTCCCCGATTTCTCGTTGGGTGAAGGGCAGGATCCGGATGATGGAACCGATCCGCTGGATGGCCAGGAGCGCCCTCTCGTGTTTCGACAGCTTTTTGAGGATATAGTAGATGTTGGCGATGACGAGGCTCGAGGTGAATCCCTCGACCTGGTTTTGCTCGCACAGGGCCAGAATCCGGTTTGAGTAAACCGCATGCGGCTTCCGGTCGAGAATGGTGTCCAGAAAAACGTCGGTGTCGATGAATATCCGCGCCTTCATAGATATTTTTCGCTGACCGATTCAGCCACCAGGTCCATGTCTTCCCCCGGTGCCTCCACCCTCACCATGCCGGCGAGCCCGGCGGTGATCGGGGGCATGCCGTGCCGGCCGGATACGTCGTCGGAGGCGAGCGACGAGAAGTAGAACTCCACCAGCTTTGAAAGGCTGATGTTCTGTCTGCTGGCATATCGCTTGGCTTTTTGGATCACCGCCTCGTCCAGGGCCAGTGTTAGTTTGACCGCCATCTCCTTCACCCGCTGCACGTATATTATGTTTAACAGACATACGTATTATATCACCAAATTCGCCGTGCCAGTTCGGCCGTGCCGGGTCCCGCCTATGTTTTTTTTTGGAATGGGCACATAATTCCGGCCTCCAGATTGACAAGCCGAAAATCCCTCTTATACTGTTAGCACTCGCCGCGAGGGAGTGCTAACGGCGGGGCCAGCCGGTAAGCAATAGGCAAGTCTTTATAAATGCAACTATTTGGAGAGGAGACACCAAGATGAATGTGAGACCTTTGCACGATCGGGTTCTGGTAAAGCGGATGGAAGAGAAGGAAACGGTCAAGGGGGGTATCATCATCCCCGATACCGCCAAGGAAAAGCCGATGGAGGGCGAGGTGATTGCGGCCGGACCGGGCAAGATGATGGATGACGGCAAGCGCGCGGCCATGGACGTCAAGGCCGGCGACCGGATCCTCTTCGGAAAGTACTCCGGGACGGAAATCAAGATCGACGACCAGGAATACGTCATCATGCGGGAAGACGAAATCCTCGCGGTTCTCGCATAACCCAAAGCAATACAAATACATAAGGAGTAGGAGACTATGGCTAAGGAAATCATTCACGGCGAGGAATCCCGCCAGGCGATTCTGCGCGGCGTCAACCAGCTGGCGAACGCCGTAAAGATCACGCTGGGCCCCAAGGGGCGCAACGTGGTGCTGGACAAGAAGTTCGGCTCCCCGACCATCACCAAGGACGGCGTCACCGTCGCCAAGGAGATCGAACTGAAGGACTCGATGGAAAACATGGGCGCCCAGATGGTGCGCGAAGTGGCCTCGAAGACGTCGGACGTCGCCGGCGACGGGACCACGACGGCGACGGTGCTGGCTCAGGCCATCTTCCGTGAAGGCGTGAAAAACGTGGCCGCCGGCGCCAACCCGATGGCGATCAAGCGCGGGATCGAGACCGCCGTGGCCGCGGCGATCGAAGAGCTCAAAAAGCTGAGCAAGCCGGTCAAGGGCGAGATGATCTCCCAGGTAGGGACCGTTTCCGCCAACAACGACAAGACCATCGGCGGCATCATCGCCGAGGCGATGAAGAAGGTGGGCAAGGACGGCGTCATCACCGTGGAAGAGGCCAAATCGATCGAGACCTCCCTGGAAGTGGTGGAAGGGATGCAGTTCGACCGCGGCTACCTCTCCCCCTATTTCGTGACCGACCCGGAGAGGATGGAAGCCGAGTTGGCCGACTGCCTCATCCTCCTGAACGAGAAGAAGGTCAGCTCCATGAAGGACCTGCTCCCCCTGCTCGAGCAGGTGGCCAAGAGCGGGCGCCCGCTCCTCATCATCGCCGAGGATGTTGAGGGCGAAGCGCTGGCGACCCTGGTGGTCAACAAGCTGCGCGGCACGCTGAGCGTCGTCGCCGTCAAGGCCCCCGGATTCGGCGACCGCCGCAAGGCGATGCTCGAAGACATCGCCATCCTCACCGGCGGCAAGGTGATCAGCGAAGACCTCGGGATCAAGCTCGAGAACGTCCGCCTTGAAGACCTGGGCCGCGCCAAGAAGATCACGATCGACAAGGACAACACCACCATCATCGAGGGCGCCGGCAAGCACGCCGACATCGAGGGGCGCGTCAAGCAGCTACGCGTGCAGATCGATGAGACCACCTCCGACTACGACCGCGAGAAGCTGCAGGAACGGCTGGCGAAGCTGGTCGGCGGCGTGGCCGTGATCAAGGTCGGGGCCGCGACCGAGACCGAGTTGAAGGAGAAGAAGGCCCGCGTCGAGGACGCCATGCATGCGACCCGCGCCGCGGTGGAAGAGGGGATCGTCCCCGGCGGCGGCGTGGCCCTGCTCCGCTGCATCACCCCGCTCGAGAAGCTCAAGCTCGCCGACGACGAGCAGGTGGGCGTCAACATCGTCCGCCGCTCCCTGGAGGAGCCCCTGCGGATGATCGCCTTCAACGCCGGGCTGGAAGGCGCCGTCGTGGTCGAGAAGGTGCGCGCGAACGCCGAGGCCAATTTCGGCTTCAACGCCGACACCGAGCAGTACGAAGACCTGGTCAAGAGCGGCGTCATCGACCCGACCAAGGTGACCCGTACGGCCCTGCAGAACGCCTCCTCCATCGCCGCCCTGCTTCTGACGACCGAAGCCCTGGTGAGCGAGATCAAGGAAGAGGAAAAGGCCCCCGCCATGCCTCCGGGCGGCGGAATGGGCGGAATGGGCGGAATGTACTAGCCTCGTAAACCGCGGATGGCACGGATTGCTTTGAAAATCCGTGCCATCCGTGTTTAACTCCCCCCGTGCAACGAGCTCTCTCCTCCCTCCTCATCGTCACCGCCCTCTCGATAGCCACCCTCTGGGCCGGCCTCGGCCGGTTGCCCCTCACCGGGGCGGACGAGCCGCGCTACGCCCGCATCGCAGAGGAGATGCGCCTGTCCGGGCGCTGGGTCACCCCGACGCTCGAGGGGAGGCCGTGGCTCGAAAAGCCCCCGCTCTACTACTGGATCGCCCGGGCGCCCGGCTCCCTGTTCGGCAGCCCCGAGACGGCCGCCCGCGTCGGACCCGCCCTTTGCGCCCTCCTCTCCGCCCTGGCCGTCCTCTGGGCCGGGACCCGGATCTGGTCCCCCCTGGCCGGCCTCCTGGGCGGCGCGATCCTGGTCACGAGCCTCGGCTTCGCCGGTTTCGGCCGCAGCGCCTCGACCGACATGCCCTTTACCTGCTGCCTCACCCTGGCGCTCTCGGTCCTGGCCGTCGCGGTGGAAAAAGACCTCGGCTGGAAGGTGCTGGCCGCCTGGGTCTTTCTCGGCCTGGCCGTGCTGGGCAAGGGGCCGGTGGCCCTCGTTCTCGCAGCGGGGGTAGGGCTCCTCTCCTGGTACTTCGGCGGGAGAGAGGGGATGTTCCGGCGCTGGCGCACGGGTCCGGGGGCAGCGGTGGCGCTGGCCGTATCGGTCCCCTGGTTCTGGCTGGCCTTTCGGGAAAATGGTTACGCCTTCGTCGCCACCTTTTTCGTCAACCACAATTTCGCCCGCTACGTCACCGACATCCATCACCACGCCCAGCCCTTTTACTACTACCTGCCGGTGCTTCTGGCCCTCTTCTTCCCCTGGAGCGGGTGGCTCGTGGCGCTGGCCGGCACAAGCCCCCTCGAGGAACTCCGGCGCTGGCGCCGGTGGCGCCCCGCCCCCCTCTTCATCCTCTGCTGGCTGCTCTTCCCCATCCTCTTCTTTTCCCTGTCGGGGTCGAAGCTCGCGGGCTACATTCTCCCTTCCCTCCCGCCGCTGGCCCTGCTCCTGGGCGCGCGCCTCGCGCCCTGGGTCCGGGAGGGGGCGGAGCCGAGGCTGCTGCGCGCCGCCGTGACCGCCGAGGCGCTCCTTGCCCTCTGCCTCGCCCTGGCGGCGCCCGTCTTCTTCCAGAAGGACTACGGGGGGCACTGGCGCGAGGGGCTCGCGATTTCCCTCGCCGTCCTGGTCCCGGCAGGCTTCGCCCTGTATTACGGCTGGAGGAACCGCCCCCTCGGCGCCGTCCGGGCGACGGCGCTCGGAGGCGCGGCGCTGGTCCTGGCGGTGGTCGTCTTCGCCTTCCCCCTCCTCGGCGATTACCACTCCACCCGGACGATCGCCCGCGAGGCGCTCGCCCTGCGCCGCGGGGAGGAGCCGATCCTGACCTACCGCTTCTTTCACCACAGCCTGCACTACTACACGGGATACCGGGTGGACGCCGAGCCGAAGGACCTCGCTGCGCTGCGGCGGGGGGTCGCCGGCCGTACGGGAGCCCTGGTCGTCACCAAAGCGGAGGGGGCGCGGGAGATCGGTGAGGCGGGCGGCTTCGACACCGTCCCCCTCGCCACGCAGGGGAACTTCCGCCTGGTGCGGATCCTCCCCAAAAGATAACCGCGCGTTGTACCTGCGGCCGAAATCGGTATAATTGGGGCTCCGGCAACCAGGCGGGACAAAACTATGCTCAGAATATACAACACGCTCTCCAGCAGCGAAGAGGAGTTCCGCCCCGTCGAGGAGGGGGTGGTCCGGTTCTACTCCTGCGGCCCCACGGTCTACGACTACGCCCACATCGGCAACTTCCGTACCTTCGTCTTCCAGGACCTGCTGCGGCGCTACCTCCGCTACAGCGGCTACCGGGTGCGGCATGTCATGAACATCACCGACGTCGACGACAAGACGATCCGGAACGCGCGCGCGGAGGGGGTGTCGCTCAGCGACTACACCTCGCGCTACACCGAGGCCTTCCTCGAGGACAGCCGGACGCTCCGGATCGACCCGCCCGACGTCATGCCCCGGGCGACCGACCACATCCCCGAAATGGTGGCCCTGATCCGCAGCCTGGAGGAGAAGGGGTTCACCTACCGCAAGGATGGCTCGATCTATTTCGACATCGCCCGGTTCGAGGGGTACGGGAAGCTGAGCAAGGCCGATTTCAGCGGGGCCCAGGCGGGGGCGCGGGTCGACAGCGACAAGTACGACAAGGCCAACGCCCGCGACTTCGTCCTCTGGAAGGCGAAGAAGGAGGGGGAGGACTTCTGGGAGACCGAGCTCGGCCCCGGCCGGCCCGGCTGGCACATCGAGTGCTCGGCCATGAGCATGAAGTACCTGGGGGAAACGTTCGACATCCACTGCGGCGGGATCGACCTGGTCTTCCCCCACCACGAAAACGAGATCGCCCAGAGCGAATGCGCCACCGGCCGCCCCTTCGCCCGCTACTGGGTCCACCCGGAGTTCCTGATCGTGGAGGGGGAGAAGATGTCCAAGTCGCTGGGCAACTTCTTCACCCTGCGCGACCTGACCGGGCAGGGGTACGCCCCCGAGGCGATCCGCTACCTGCTCCTTTCGGTCCACTACCGCAAGCAGCTCAATTTCACCATGGACGGGCTGCGCCAGGCCTCCGCGTCGATCGCGCGGCTCGAGGATTTCCTCCTGCGGGCGCGGGAAAAGGCGTCGGAGGACGCCCCCACCCCCGAATTCGAAGCCGAGGCCGCCGCCGCCCGCGGAAAGTTCCGGGAGGCGATGGACAGCGACATCAACACCTCCGCCGCGCTCGGCGCCCTCTTCGACTTCGTGCGCGCGGCCAACCAGCGGGACGCCCGCGGGGCCCTGACGGGCGGGGACGCCCGGCTGGCCGTCGCCTTCCTCGAGGAGATCGACGGCGTCCTTGGCATCCTGCGCGGCCGGCCGGAGCTCCTGGACGAGGAGATCGCCCGGCGGATCGAGGCGAGGCAGGAGGCCCGCCGCCGGCGCGATTTCGCCGAAGCCGACCGCATCCGCGACGAGCTCCTGGCCGAGGGGATCCAGCTCGAGGACACCCGCGAAGGGGTCCGCTGGAAGCGGGCCCCGGGCGAAAAGGCGGTGAAATAGGAGGGGGGCGGGCCAAACAATCCCCCCATGACGGCGCCTCACCTGCTCCTGGGCCGGCGCGGGGAACGGCTCGCCTGCCGCTTCCTCGTGCGCGCGGGCTACGACGTCCTCGCCCGCCGCTACCGCGCCCGCTCGGGCGAACTCGACCTGGTCGCCTTCGAGGGGGATACCCTCGTGTTCGTGGAGGTGAAGACGCGCGCGTCGAGGCGTTACGGCGAGCCGTGGGAGTACGTCGACTGGGAAAAGCGCCAGGCCCTGCGCCGCGCGGCCGAGGACTTCATCGCCCGCTTCGACCTCGGCCGGTACGACTACCGCTTCGACATCGTCTCGGTCGTCGGCCGCGAGGTCCAGCTCTACCGGGATGCCTTTTAGGATCCCCCTTGCAGATTTTTTGCATCTCGGGGCTGAAATTCCGTCGATTTATGCTAGAATTTTCTCCTGCCGCAAGAGGGCGGGAATAACTCAGTGGTAGAGTGCAACCTTGCCAAGGTTGAAGTCGCGGGTTCAAATCCCGTTTCCCGCTCCAAAAAACTCTATTTCCACTCTAATCATACGTTTACGATCCAGATGGAAAGCCTCGATCCTGGCGTTGTTGATTCGCGGCGGCGCAAGGATTACGCTTGAGGCATAACCCTGCGGGAGGGAATCGATGGGCCCCGTAAACCTGAAGGAAGCGCGCGCGCGATTGAGTGACCTTGTCCGCGCGGTCGAAAACGGTGAATCGGTGCTGATCACCCGGAGGGGCAGGATCGTCGCCCGCCTCGTCCCGCCGGCTGCATCCCCCGAACATCAAAAAGCCCCGGACCTCGCCCCCTTTCGTGAAGCCCTGGAAATCCGGGAGGATGAAAAGAGTCTCTCGCGCATAGTCATCGAAAACCGCCGCCAAGGCAGATATTGATGGCCTACATCGACACCAGCGTTCTGGTTGCCTACTACTACCCCGAAGCCCTCAGTTCCGCGGCCCAGCTTGAAATCCGGGCAGCTTCGCCACCTGCAAAAAGCATGCTCTGCGAATTGGAATTCATCTCGGCCCTGGCGCTGAAAACCCGCACCGGGGAGCTTCCCGCAGAATCCGCCCAGGTCATCCTGTCGGTATTCCGCCGGCATCGCACGGACGGGATTTACCGAATCCTTCCCATCGAGGATCGGGAATATTCCACAGCATGCAAATGGCTCTCCATGTTCAAAACCACCCTGAGAGCTCCGGACGCGTTGCACCTCGCCGCTGCATTCTCCAACGGCCTCACCCTCATCACGGCGGACAAGGCGCTATCCCAGGCGGCTGACCTGTTCCATATAAGCCACCGGCTCCTTGGTTGAACACAACCTGGAACTTCATGGCGACGAGTTCCGCAACGTAAAACCGTGCTCCCGTGCCTTCTCGGCGACCCACCATCCGATCACGGCCCCCGCGAACGGAAGGAAGAAGTCGGTCACGTCCGGGTAGCGGCCGGCGATGAACCCCTGCCCGAGTTCGATCGCGACCAGGGCGACCAGGAGCACGCTCCAGAACAGGAGGCCCCGTGCCCGGCCGAACCGGATGCGGGAGGCCAGGAAGCCCAGGGGCATGAAGACCAGGAGCGCGTGGAAGACGTTGCTCAGGGCGCTGACGAAGTAGGCCGACTGGTACTGCCGGAAGGGGAGGAGGGCCGGGCGGAGATACGATTCGCGCAGGGTGAAGGGGCTCAGAGCGTCGACGGCATGGGCCGCGAGGAGGAAGAGGGCGTAGAGGACGAAGAGCCTGCCGGGCCGGGGGGAGAGGGTGTACCAGGCGCGGGCGGCCACCCCGATGGCGGCCCCGATCCAGGAAAAAGCGAGGGTGAGAAGGCTCGCCACCCGGGAAGCCACGATCAACTGGCTCATCTCGGTGACCGCGGCCCAGAGGGCCACCAGGAAAAGGGAGAGGGCGCAGGCCGCGCGCACCCGGAGCTTCTGGAGAAGCCCGGCTGCCAGAAAGCCCATCAGGGCGAACTGCGAGGCCAGGATGAGTTCGTCGCCGAGCACCAGGCGCGGGTGGAGGAGTTGACGGAAAATCGCCCGCACGTTCCACCACACGACACCCACGTCGAGGGTGAAGTTGAACGGCTCCAGCGCGTAGACCCAGCTGTAGAGCATCAGCATCAGGAGGGGGAGGGCGCCGGGGACCCGGGCGATTTCCCTGAAGACCGGGCTATGGATCAGCCGGGGCCAGAGGGGCGCCAGCCGGAGACAGAGGAAGAAGCCGGCCGCGGTCCCGAGGGTGTTGAAGACCAGGTCGTTGACCGAACTCACCCGGTTGGGGGTCACGAGCTGCAGAACTTCTACCAGCAGGCTTAAACCAAAACCGGTCGCGAGGGTGGGAGCCAACCGCCGCCCGAGGCAACGGGCCCCCAGGATTCCGATGGGAAGGAACAGGAGGACGTTCTGGACCATGTCGGGGACCGACGCGATCCGTCCGCGGTGGAGATCCCAGAAGGGGAGCCACCGGACGGCCTCCAGGTTGCGAAAGACCCCCTGGAGCGAGTCCACGACATGAAACGGGATCAGGGTGCCGTAGATCACGAATCCGATATAGGCGGCGAACAGGTACTTCCACTTTCCCATGCGTCCCCCGAAAGAAGGCACTGTACACCGATTGGGGAATGGAGGCGAGAAGAATGCCGCGGCGCGCGGCGGGAGAGCCGGCTACGACCCGCGTTTGACCATGACGGTCTTGACCGTTTCGAGCACGATCAGGATGTCGAGGATCCAGGACATGTTCTTGATGTAGAACAGGTCGTACTGCAGCTTTTCGATCGTGTGCTCCAGGGTGTTCGCGTAGCCGTAGTTGATCTGCGCCCACCCGGTGATCCCGGGCTTGACCACGTGGCGCAGGGGGTAATAGGGGATCTCTTCCGACAGCTGGTCGACGAACACGGGACGCTCCGGCCGCGGGCCGACCAGGCTCATGTCCCCCCGCAGCACGTTGTAGAACTGCGGCAGCTCGTCGATCCGCGTCCGCCGGAGGATGCGGCCCACCCGGGTGACCCGGTCGTCCCCCTCCCGCGCCCATACGGGGCCGGTGTCCTTTTCGGCGTCCTCGCGCATCGATCGGAACTTGTACAGGATGAACCCCCGCCCGTCCTGCCCCACCCGTTCCTGCCGGTAGAAGACGGGGCCCCTGGATTCGAGCTTGATGGCGATCATCACCAGGACCAGGAGCGGCGAGAGCGCGAGGAGGAGGAAAAAGGAAAAGAGGATCGAAAAGATCCGCTTCTTGGCCAGCATGCTCTTGGAAACGCCGAAGCCGCTGTTGAAGACCAGCCAGCTGGGCTTGAGGTTCTCGATGGGGATCTTGCCCGCCACCCGCTCGTAAAAGGTCGTGGCGTCCTCGATGGCGATCCCGCGGGTCTTGAAATCGAGCAGCTCCTTGATCGGGAGCTTCCCCCGGCGGTCCTGCAGCCCGACCACGATCCGGTCCACCCGGTGGCCGCCGACCAGCTTGGCCAGGTCCTGGTAGACGCCGATGACGCTCGGGTTCACGATCGACACCCCGACCAGGCCGGGATCGTCGTCCACGAAGCCCACCACCTTGATGCCGAGCTCGGGGTGGCGCAGGATCTCGCGCACCGCCTCGCGCGCGAGGTTGCCCGTCCCCAGCACCAGGAGGTTGGTGCGCGGGGTCCGCACCCGCATGTAGAGCCGGAGCATGGTGTGCCAGAGGACGAGGAAGGCGGAGCAGAGGAGCATGCCGTAAACCAGCCCCACCCGGCTAAGGTCGCCGTGCGGCACGGCGTAGAAGAGCACGGCCAGGATGCACCAGGCGATGATGAGGGACTGGAACAGGCGAAGGACGAAGGCCCGGGAAAGGCGCGAACCCTGGAAGCCGTAAACGTCGTTGAGGTGCATCACCAGCTGGAAGATGACGGCGATCAGGAACGCCTTGACCAGGAGGCTTGCCGGGGGGAGGACCGAATCGGGGACCCGGCCGAAGCGGATGAGGTGTCCCAGGAGGATCCAGCCCATCAGGAGCAGGGTCTCCGTGAAAACGATTCCAAACTTCCTCAACGCCAGGTAACGCCACATAGTATTTCCGCTCTTACCGTTGGAACAACCGTCAATGGACTGATCGGCCAGAAGCCCGAAAGGGTTCAATGAAAACTATGAAATGCCTTGCGCCTCCTTCCAGTATTCTCCCTGCGGATTTTTGGGTTTTTCCGGATCTTCATAATCACTCCGGCCGGTGGTGAGGTTTGATCATTATAAGAGCCGCCTCCCGTCGCCGTCAATAAGATTTATCAAGACGGGGGGCATTCAGGAAATGAGCGAAAGCCCCCGGCAGACATCAGTGACGGTCGAGAACCGGAATTCGCCCAGCAGCCGGTCCACCTTCTTCTGCATCCCGGCGAGGCTCGTGTAATGCCGGAAACGGGAGCGGAGCGGGGCCCGGATCCTTGGCTGGTCGGGGTCCAGCTCCCACGGGTGGAGGTAGACCATGGCCGGCCTCCGTTCGACCCCGTTCACCCGCCGGATGGCCCAGCGCGTCACCCCGAGCGGGAAGAGGCGCAGGTACCCGCCCCCGGCGGCCGGCAGGTTCGTACCCGCCATCCGCACGGTGGTGGGGGGAAACTCCACGATCCCGTTCCTGACGTGGGGAAAGCGCTCGGCGTCCGGGATGCCGTACAGGTCGTGGCGCACCGGAAAGATGGAGGAGTCGATGCGGAAACCCTCTTCGGCCAGCACGTCCAGGGCCCACAGCGTCGGGCGGGTGATCGAAAAGCTGGGAGCCCGGTAGCACTCGACCGGCGCCTGCGCCTGGTCCGCCAGGCAGAGGCGCGCGCGGCGGACATCCTCGCGGAACTCGCGTCGGTCCTGCCGGTGGATGCGCTGGTGCGCGTGGCCGTGACAGCCGATCTCGTGCCCGGCCGCGCCGATCCGCCGCACCAGGCACGGATGGCGCTCGGCCACCCAGCCGAGGACGTAGAACGTCGCCCTCGTCCGGTGCCGCTCGAGCATCTCCAGGATCCGCTCGATGTTCCGTTCGACGCGGCAGGCGTAGCTGCCCCAGTCGGAAGGGGAGACGCAGGAAGCGAAGGCCTCCACGTGGAAATAGTCCTCCACGTCCACGCTGAAGGCGTTGAGCATGCGAGCGTCCTCCGGTTTCGCCGCTCCGGCCCGGACCGCGGCGGGAACGGGCGATTTCGCGTCACGAACTCTCAGGACTTAACCTTACGGTAATAGTACTGGTAATAATACTTCGACGACGTCAGGTGTTTCTGCCGGTTGAAGATGACGCCGCAGATCCGCTCCTTCCCGATCCGGCCGGCCGCGTCCTCCACCAGCCGCGCCGAAGTGGAATTGGCCCTCACCACCAGCACCACGGCGTCGCACAGCGGCGCCAGGAGCACGGTGTCGGAAAGAGACAGCACCGGCGGCGAATCGACGATGACCCAGTCGAAATCGGAGGCCGCCGCCTTCAGGGTCTGTTCCAGGATGGGGGAACTGAGCAGTTCCGAGGGGTTGGGCGGGAGCGGGCCCGACGACAGGAAGGAAAATTGCGGGTTGGTGCAGGTCAGGACCGCGTCCCGGAACGACACGTTCCCCTGCAGGACCTCGGAAAGGCCGACGGAGGAAGCGGAACCGTTGAGGCCGAAACTGATCCCCGAGCGCGGCTTGCGCATGTCGGCGTCGATCAGGAGGACGCGTTTGCCCGGCTCCTGGGCCAGCACCCCGACGAGGCCCGAGGCGGTGAAGGTCTTCCCCTCCTCCGGCACCGTGCTGGTGACCAGGATGGTCTTGATCCCCCTCTGTTTCTGCATCAGCCCGAGGCGCGACCGGAGGAGCCGGAACTGCTCCCCGATCAGGGTCAGGGGGTCCATGACGGTCTTGACCTGGGGGGCGGCGTCGGTGAGATCGAAGCGGTCGTCGCGGCAGAGCTCGAGTTCCTGCGGCACCGGCTCCGCCTCCATTGCCGGCGACCAGGAGGCTTCGACCGGCCCCGGCTCCGCGCCGAAATCGGGCTCTTCCACCTCCGGCTCCGGGGGCAGGATCACCTGCTTCCGTTCCTTTTCGGCCTTTTTCAGAAAATCGAATATTTCGCTCATTTAGCGTTCCGCGGCTCCCTGCCGGCCCAGTCAATAATAATTATCATCCGCCGTAATACCCGTTCAAGTCCGCTATCGGCATTCCGCTCCAGACTCTTTCCCCATTTTCAGGCGCTTTTGAGCATCCCGCCGCTCCGGCCCGGCTTCTTCAGCTGCTTGGCGGGCACCTCGGAAATGGTGGCCAGGACCGGGATCTTGAGCAGCGCCGTGACCTCCTCCTCGCTCGCCAGGGTGGTATCGAGCAGTTCCCGCCCGATGGCGGCGCCGACACCCGCGGCGAGGGCGGCTACGAGGCCCAGGCCGATGATCTGGATGCGGTCGGGGAAGATCGGCTTCTCGGGCAGGCTGGCCTCGTCGATCACCCGGTAGGTGTCGCTCGAGCGGTCGGTTTCCAGGTTGGTCGTCATCTGCGACTGGAATTTCTTGCTCTGCAGGTTGTCGTACTGCGACTTCAGGGTGCTGTACTCCCGGTTCAGCACCGTCAGTTCCTGTTCGAGCGCCGGCGCCAGGTTCAGCCGCGCCTGAACCGACTGGATCTGGCGCAATATGGCCGCCTTCTCCTTTTCCTGCCTCCGGATGTCGTTTTCGATCGATTCGATTTCGGGATCGGGGCCCGCACCTGGCGGCAGCCCGGCGAAATCGTCTATCCCGGAGGGCAAAATCGCCTCATCCCCGCCTCCTTCAGCCGCGGAAGCCGATTCCGCCTCCCGGGCCGCCTTCTGCTTCAGGTACTCGATCTCCCTCGTGAGCCGCACCACGTCGGGATACTGCGGGGTGTACTTCAGCAGCAGCGCCTCGAGCTCCCTTTCCTTGGCCTCGAGCACGGGATCGGTCCGGGGCTGGTCGATGCCGGAATCGGACAGGTCGGGGGAAGAATTCATGAGCTGCTGCGTCATCAGCATCATCTGCTGCTGGTTGCGCGCCATGGTTTCGGCCATCTTGCGCCGGTCGTGCAGCTGCCCGATCGCGTTTTCCACCGAAGCCAGCTGCACGTCGAGCTGGTTCAGGGTGCGCATGTTGGCGTCGAACTGGTCGGGCAGCCTCCCGAAATGGGCCATCTTGAACTGCTTGATCTTCTCCTCCTGCTCCGCGAGCTTCTCGGCCGTCCGCCTCAACTGGTCCTCGAGGAACTGGTCCGTTTCCACCGCCTTGCTCCGGCGGGCGGAAGTGCTGGACTGGATCAACGTCTCCACCATGCGCCGGGTGAAGGATTGCGCCAGCTGGGGGTTGCTGGCGTGAAAGGCTACATTGAAAGTATCCCTGGAGGAGGTGGTGATCTCGATGTTGTTGCTCACCCCGCGCACGGCCGCTTCCATGGAGAAGTCCTCCCCCATGCCGTAGCCGAAGAGCTGGAAATCCTGGATCATCCGCTCGAGCAGGCTCCGGCTCTGGACCGCGCTGCGGATCGAGGCGATCTGCTCCTCGGGACTGGTCCGGATGGAGGGGCGCACGTAATCCTGGGGCATCGGGGCCGCCTCCACCTGGATGCGCGCCTGCGAGCGGTAGACATCGGGCTTGCGCAGGGCATAGACCACCGCACCGATGCTGACGAGGAGGAAAACCGCGATCACGTACCATCGCCTGCGGTAGAGGATCTTCAGATAATCGATCGGGTGCAGTTTGGTGAGATCCTTCATGGAACCCTCATAGCCGGATCAGGCCGGATCCAAAGTCGATAAACACTAACGCTCCCGGGAGGGCCAGACGTAATGGAGCCCGGCATAACCGGTCAACCGGCTCAACTCGAGGCCCGAAACAGGAAAATCCCGGGGCTTCTGGTTCTGATAGGCCGCGTTGAGAGACAGCGACAGGTCCCGGCGGAGGGCGAAACTGAGGCCGCCGCCACCCGATAAGGTCTCGAGCGTCCCTATCGATTCGGGCTCCTTGCTCCGGTAATAATAGGCGTTCAGGTTCCCGCTCATCCAGCCCGTGATCCGCCGCCCGAAACCGGCGTTGACCACGTCGGTGATCAGCACCCGGGAAAGGCCGATGGCGGAGGAAAATCCCCGCTGGTACGTCACGTTGAACGAATTCATCAGGGAGTTGTACCCGATCCCGGCGTTGATGTGTTCGCTCATCCGGTTGGGGCCTCTGCGATCGTAGATGTCGATGCCGCCGCCCGCCCAGGTGCGCCAGGAGTCGCTCAGCCGGAATTCCAACCCGCCGAACTGGAGATGGTAGATCCGGGCGTTGTCGCTATTGGCGTCGGTAAGGTTGAGGTAGGTGGTGACGCTGCTGGCCATGTAGACCCAGTCGGCCAGCTGGTAGCGGAAATTCGCCCCCGCTTCCAGGGCCTGCGAATCCTGCAGCCCTTCCTGGGGATAGTCATACCAGCGGTGGCCGCCGGACAGGCCGAACTCGGCCTTGCGGGATATCCGGTGATCCAGTTTGGCCCGCAGGGAGTTGCGGTTGATGCGCTGGCGGTTGAACAGCACCTCGTTGGACGACAGCCAGTCGTAGTCGAGGGGAGAATAGAGGGACAGGAAGGACCAGGCGTCGTTGTAGGAAGAAGTGAACTGGTTGGAGAGCCCGAAGGTCGTATCCTTCGAGATCACCCGCGAGTAGCTCGCGTTGCCGCTGTAGTCCCAGGAATCCCGCCCCTCGTATTGGTTATACGTCCGGTAGCCGGCCCCGGCGTCGAAATGGAACCGGGACTTGCGTTTCCCGAAATTGAAGAAAACGCGGGGCATAAAAGACGTAATACCGGAAGATTGGCGGGGGCGGTCGGTCTCCGAGATATCGTTGGTGTAGGCCTGGTAGGCCGCCAGGGTGAACCCCCAGGTATTCCGCGGGCTGCGCAGGACATCGTCCACGAACGATTGCCCCCCGATCTGCTCGTTTTCATCCACCGGCTCGATCGGGACCGGGATGGGCATATTCTCGGCCTCCTCATCCCCCCGCCTGGGAGTCCCATCCGGCTCGGGATAGAGGATGTCCAGGGTCCGGTAGCGCCCCTCGTCGGGGCTCGAAGGCTCCCCGGCCGGAGTTTCCATGACTCCGGAATCCCCGGCCTCCGTCGCATCCTTCGAAGCCGCCGGGTCAGCCGATTCCTGGGCGGCACAGACCCCCACGCCTGCCAGCAGGCAGAACAATAACAGGCACGGGAACTGTCCCGCCGTTGCCTTCAAGCCAAAGACGCGGTTATGGAACAATGACTGTATCTCCATTTTTCAGTTCTATGTTCTGCTCCAAGTGCTTCCCCTTCGACACGTCCTTGTAGTTGAAGCGGTAGCTGACGGTCTTCCCCCCCTCGGTCCGGACGATGGCGATCTTCTTCTCCTCGGCGTCCGGGCCGATCCCGCCCGCCCGCGCGAGCAGTTCCAGCACCGTCATCGGCGCCCCGAGATAATAGATCCCGGGCTTGGCCACCTGGCCCACGATGGAAACCGACCGGCTGCCGATCCGCAGCACCACGATCGTCACGCTCGGGGCGGCCACGTACTCCTTCATCCGCTCGGAGACCCGCTCCTGCAGCTGCATGGGAGTCAGGCCGCTGGCCTGGATATCGCCGACGAGCGGCACGCTGATCTTGCCGTCGGGCCGGACCACCACCTCCTTGACCGACAGCTCCGGTTCCTTCCAGACATTGACCGAAAGGATATCCTCGAGCCCGATGACGTAATCCTCCGGCAGCGCCGGAGCGGACGGGTCGCCGGGCTGGCCCTGCTGGGCCCCAAGCGTCGGCGAAAGGAACAGCATCAGACATACAGCCAGCAAAACAGGTCTCATTTCTTCACCTCGTCAAGATATCTATCGGCGCAACCGGCCGAATAATGACATTTCTTAGAGAACATTATCGGGGGGAGCCGGCGCAAATTCCAGCATAACCTCTCGGAGGGCATTCCTAATGCTATCGCAGGCCCCGGAGGGATGCAACCTCGCGCGGGGGCAGGGACCAAAGGACATCCCCTTGATGGCGCCCGTCCTTTATGCGACAGTAAGGCCTTGCCGTCTTGAGGCATACAAGCATATTCCGGAAATGAAGGCGATACCATGATCCGCGTTGCGGCCGTCGGAGACCTGCTGCTGACAACCCCGCCGAACGCCCCGGCCCCGGGACGGGGGCTCGAAGCCCTGTCCCCCAGGGTCCGTGAACTCTTCTCGTCCTGCGACCTGGTGCTGGCCAATCTCGAATGCACCCTGCCGGGGGGCCGCCTCGTGCCGACGGAGCCGCGGGTCTTCACCAGCAATCAACAGCTCGAGAGCTTGGCCGAATCCGGGATCGGGTGCGTCAGCCTTGCCAACAACCACGGCTTCGATGCGGGGGATGAGGGATTTGCAAACCTGACGGCCCGGTTGGACGAGCTGGGCATCTCCTGGTTCGGAGCGGGCCTTAACCTCGCCCAGGCCCGCCGCCCCCTCCTGATGGAGATCCGGGGCATCCGGCTGGCCCTGCTGGGCGCGGTGGACGCCTCGACCGGCATGCAACGTTTCGCCGCCAACGGCTCGAGCGGGGTCGCTCCGCTCGACCCCGCTTCCCTCCGCGACAAGATCGCGCTCCTCCGCAGGGAGGCCGACCACGTGATCCTTTCCCCCCACTGGGGGGAGGAACGGTTCCGCTTCCCCTCTCCGGGGCAGGTCGCAGGGGCCCGCTCCTTCATCGACGCCGGCGCTTCCATGGTGATGGGCCACCACCCGCACGTGATCCAGGGGATGGAAACGTACCGGGGGCGCCCCATCCAATATTCGCTTGGAAATTTTTTCGTCAACCACGTGCATTGGGACAGCGGTGACTACCTGACATGGAACCGGTTCGAAAGGACCGGCTGCATACTGCTGGCGGAGCTGACCAAGGACACCATTGCCGATGTCCGGCAGGTTCCGGTCTACGATGACGGCACCAGCACCGATATCGACACGAGCGGGATGGGAGAAGGTTTCCTGAAGAAAGCCAACCGGATGCTGACCCGGGGCATTTCCCGCGGCGGCTACCGGAGGGAAGCCCTACGGGTGCGTTATCTGCTCCCCGTTCTTGCCAAATTGGGACGCCGCCACTACTGATCAGGCAGGCTCGCTCTCCCCCCTTTCGAGCACCGCGTTATCGTGAGCCCGGCGCAGGCAGAGCGGGAGCATGAGAACGACCCAGAGGATCTCCGTGTAGATCATGGTGATGGTCAGGGCGCAAGTCAGGAGAATGGCCATGGAGACCACCATGGCAAAAAAGTATTGGCGGAAATCGTTGGCTTCCTCCGAATGATCCGCCGCCAAATCCCGCTCGATCCGGCGCAGGTTCCGGTAGGACAGGAATATCAACAGCAGGAAGAGAAAGATCCCCGCCGCCCCGAGTTCCACCGCGCATTTGACGAAGGTGTTGTGCGAATCCTTCCCCTCGTATTCGGGGATGTAGCGGCCGATCGTCTGGTACCAGTTTCCGGGGCCGATTCCCACCGGGCTGCGCAGGAACATCTTCGCTCCGGCTTTCCAGAGTTCGATCCGGCTCGACGACGACTCGTCCATCGTCCCCTGGTCGGTCGTGATCGTCATGATCCGTTCAATAAACGTCCTGTCGGTGAGATAGACGCCGCCCAACACCCCGACGAGCAGCAGAATCAAAACCTTGTTCCTTATTCTTTTGGGGGCGAACCATACGGAAGCAAAGGCTCCCGCCATCAGGCCGAGGAAGGCGCCCCGGCTGCGGCAGAGGATGACCGCGTTGGCCGTAAACGCGCCGCAGACAAGCGCATAGATCTTGAGCGCCCAGTTTCTGCTGCGCAGGAACTGGATGGCGATGATGGGGAGCATGGCAGCCATGAAGGCGGCGAAGAAATTGGCCTCGTCGAAATCGGGCCCCCCGATCCCCTCGAGCCTTCCCCGGACGAAACGGCCATAGGGTGTACCCCATGCCTTTACCCCCAGGAAAAGGGACGCGCTCGAGAGGACCCAGAACAGGCCGTTCAATTTCCTGATATCTGTGATCAGGTGCGTCATCATCATGACAAAGACAAAGATCTTGGTCATCTTGAGCGACGGATGATCCTGGGTGGTATAGCGGCCCACCGTTTCCGGGCTTATGAAGAACAGGACCCAGATCACGGCAAGAAACACCAGCAGCCACCGCTCCTGGGTACTCAGGAACTTCTCCCCGTATTTCAACCGGTTGAAATGGAGGACCATCCCCAGCAGGGTCGCCGCAGCCAGGGTGAAGGACCCCCTCAGTCCCATCGCCGAAAAAGGGGCCCCCCACCACTGCCCGCTGGGATTGATGCAGTAGTCGGCAATGTAGCCGTAGATCCCCAACTGCGGGAGGAACAAGGCCCCAACGGCGCAGAGACCGAAGAGTCCGATATACAGCAAACCCTTCAATGACATGGGCTATACCCCTGCCTTCGTGGACGGCACCAACCGCTCCAATTCGTTCACTTCGACCCTCATTCTTTCCTCCCAGGTCCAGAAGGTTCTGGACAATTCCTTCTGAGCGGATCGGAATTTCAGGAGCATCCCCTCATCGCCGCAGATTGTCGCCAGGTGTGTTCCCAGCATTGTCGTATCGTCCTTATCCGCCAGCAGGGCGTTCTCGCCATGAAGCAAAAGATCGGACGTCGATGGATCGACGACGGACACCACCGGGAGGCCTGCCCAGGCGGCCTCATAAAGAGGGTTGCAGCGGTTGGTGACGTCGTTGGTGATCATGAACACATCCGCAGTGTTCATCAAGGCCCAGATATCGTCATGGGCCACCGCACCGAGCCAGACGACGCTCTCCTCGACCCCCAGCTTTAGAGCCAGTTCGACCAGTTTCCCCTTTTCCGATCCATCGCCCGCAATGACGAGCTGCGCATCCACCCCTCGCCCCCGGCAAACGGCCAACGCCTCGATCATGCGGTCGATCCGCTTCCAGTAACTCAATCGCGAACAGGAAACGACCCATCGGCTCTCCGTCCTCAGCCCCCCGCCGAATCGGGCCGCCAATTCGCCCCTGGTGACTTCAGGCGGCGTTGAAGGCGGCTCCACCCCGTTTTGCCAGAAGCGGAAACGTTCAGGCGAAATCCCCAGTTTCCGGGCCACCTCGTCCCCCCGGGTACCGTCGTTGGCGCAGATCAGAAGGGTGGAGGGGACACGGTACCCGGCCGCCGCAGTCGGGTAGCGCAGCGATGCGAAAGGCTTGTTCATCAAATCGGCCAGAAAAGTCCCGTAGAGCCGCGTCACGTTGGGAATCCGCCACAGGCGTCCGAGCAGGAATCCGGGGAGCGCCGCATACTGGTTGTGGGCGTACACCAGGTGCGGGACAAACCCTTTCCGCTTCACATCGATAGCCTTCAATCCAAGGCTGACGGCCAACCCCACCAGCATCGAAATGTTCAGGATCCAGCGCAGAAAGAAGGGAACCGAATCCCTATTTCCCAGGCGTCGCGCCAGGACCCGGAGTTTTTTAACCAGCGGAAGCCAGCGGCAGGGGGCAAAATATGCAACGTAGCCAGGGTTGTTGGGAATCCGCAGTGGATCCAGATCATCCGAGAAGGGGTTGTATCGGGGAAGGACGAGCCGGATCTCATGCCCGGCATTCAGATGGCCCTTCAAGGTCTCTCTGAGTGAGGGCATCCCGCCTTTGCCATCCATGGACCAAACGGGCAATGCGCTTATGTGGACCAGGTTCATAGGGAGGATTCGCTCGGGCGTCGTAAGATTCCGATATGTCCTTCACGCGATTTCGTACGTAATGACTAGTTTGACAAAGGCTGGTGCGGCACTATCTGTTCACCCTTCAAAATCTTCGCCTGCAGGAACCTCATTCGCTCGCACCAGTGCGATCCCGTAGCGCATCCCTGTTCAATGGCGTTGAGTGCCAAGTCCTTTCGATTCGCCAGTGCCAGGGCTTCGGCTAGGTAGAACCAGATCTTTCCCGTCGAATCGCCCTTTGGATTCTGTTTGACGATATGGGAATAATCATCAATGGCATTCTGCAGCATTCCCAAACCCATGAAGCAATCGGCCCTGAATTTTCGGGCCGCCGGGTACTTTAACCTACCACTATTTCCGTCATTCTTGATCACATAGGAGAAGTTCTTGACGGCGCTGACATAATCGCCCATTCGTCCCAGAATGAACCCGCATCTATAATAAGTTCCAACCTCTCGAGGTTGCAGCCTGATCGCTTCGTTGCACAGCTTCAGGACCACTGAATGGTTGGATTTATTCTTGCTGTAACTTTCGGCATGGTTCAGAAGGGTTTCAATCTTCTGCTCGTTTGAAGCGGCACGGGCATCAGGCAGGCCAATACCTGAAAACAAGACTAGAGCCGAAAACATCAGGAAAAGGAATCCGTTGCTCAGCAGAAATTGGCCACATCTCTTCATGAATAGGATCCTGTCAGCGGTTCATCGGTAAACCCTGATTCTTCCCCCACATTAATAGACATGATAGCACCCAGACAAGTATCAGAGAAATCTCCCCGGCGATTCCTGGCAACTGTGGTATCGAAAATCAGTCGAATAAATAGACTCTCCGGTAGACCCCCGTGGTCTGTTCCCAGGAATGATGCTCCCTCACCCCTGTTCGGCCCCTGGTCTGCAGGCCTTCCCGCAGCTGCCGGTCCGCGAGCAGGCGCAGGATTTCGCCGGCCAGGGCCGCCTCATCCCCTGCCTTGAACAGAATCCCGGTCTCCCCGTGCCGGATCAATTCCCGATGCCCCCCGACGTCGCTTGCGAGCACCGCCTTGCCCATCGCCATCGCCTCGAGCGGTTTTAGCGGCGTCACCAGTTCGGTGAGTCTCATCGAATAGCGGGGATAAGCCAGAACGTCGATCAGGGCGTAAACACCGGGCACCCGTTCGTGAGCGATCCTTCCCGGCATGATCACCCGCCCGTCGAGCCCGAGGGCGGAAACCATCGCCTTCAATTCCCCTTCCACCTCCCCGCCCCCTGCGAGGAGCAGCACCGCGTCGGCGCGCTCGGCCGCGACCCGGGCGAAAGCCCGGATCAGCAGATCAAGCCCCTCGTATCGGTAGAAGGAGCCGAGAAAGCCGATCACGCATTTGCCGTCAAGACCCCACTTCCTCAAATATTCGGGATCGGGAACACAGGGACGAAAATCATCGACGTCGACGCCGTTGAAAACGGGAGTGATCTTTCCCGCGGAGATTCCGCGCCCGATGAGATCGTTTTTGAGCCCGTTACAGAGCACGGCCACGTGGTCCACCCGGGAGCAGGCCCTGGTTTCCAGGCGCCGGGTCAGGCGGTATTTCCATGACCCCTCGGCGTAGGTGCCGTGATCGACCGCCGCGTCCTCCCAGAAGGCCCGGATCTCGTATACGACGGGGAGCCCCAGCCTGCGGGCGGCCCGGATGGCGGGGAAGGCGTTGAGGACCGGGGAATGGGCATGAAGGATATCGGGCTCTTCCCTGCGGGCGACCTCGAGGATACGCCGATAGAGCGCGTGCATCAAACGCAGTTCGCCGGCAAAGGGGACCGGAACCGGCCCGACGGCGCCGGTGCGGTAATAGACAAAATCATTGATGACTTCGCGATCGGCGCATGCGCCCGGCAGGCTCGCCTCGTGTTTCGGGGAGGTGAGGGCAATGGGCTCGAATCCCATGGTGCGCTGGGCGCGCAGCAGGCTCTGGCTGCGGAAGGTATATCCCGTGTGAGTCGGGAGGCTGTGGTCGAGGATGTGAAGAATCTTCATTGCCCGGTCCGTTTTCAGATAAACCGCCAGCCCCTTGTCCGGCCAGATTCCTCATCGGCCGATTTCGATGCCACGGATAGTAATCATCTCCACCCAACAGGGTCCGGAGAAACCTCTATGGCCCGTCCATTTTCCCCAGGGCTTCCTCGATTTTCCGCCGGACCCACGGCACCGGCTCCCTCTCGAGCGCTTCCCTCAGGTGCGGCCGTGCTTCCCCGGCCTCCAGGTGGCCCAGGGCCTCGGCCGCATAGGCGCGGAAATTTTCATCGAACGGCGCTTCCAACCAGTCGAGCATGCGCGGCACGATGCTCACGTCTCCGAGCATGCCCAGGGAAAGGGCCGCGTTGTGCTTGAGCGGCCAGTATTCGCCGTCAAGATGACGCCGCAGGGCGGCGATGGACCCCTTGTCACCCAGAACTCCGGCGGCCAGGGCGGCCACGATCAGGGTATCCCCGTGCTCCTTGCCCCGTTTCTGCTCGAGAACGCCCCGGATGGCCTCCGCGGCCCCGGGGCGGCCTTTGCCCAGGCGGCCGATGACGCGCACGGTGCCGTAACGCGGCCCCCAGCCCGATTTGCACTGATCGCTTGCCAGGACTCTCAACAATCCCGGCAGAAATTCGCCCCAGCCCGCTTCGGCCGCTATGTAACCGATGACGGTCCCCCCTTCGCACCAGGAGAGTTCCCGGCCCCACCCGAGATCCTTCTTATCCTTTCCCTTGCTCCAGGTCACCCTGCGGCCTTCCCGGTCTCCAAGGATGTCCAAAAGCACCGGCCGGGCCTTTTCCGGATCGGCCCGGTACATTCCAACAAAGGCGAGCAACTTATCGTTCGGGGAGGGTTCCTGGTAGGCCATCGATTTGAAGGCTTCGAACATGCGCGGGTCGGCCCGCATGACCGCTCCCCGCACCATCCGCTTGAACCGCTGCCCGTTGCCGACGGCCGCAAGCACCTGATCGAGCTTCGGCAGTTGATCCTCCAGCGGCTGGCCGTTCCAGCGCCCCATGGTCCTCTCGACCGGAGGCAGTTCCGGAGCGGACGCCGGTTGCGACACTCTCCCGGAAGGCTCCGCCCCGTTCCCGGAATCGACCATTTCCACCGCCTCAACGGTGATCGATCGGCAGATGATGTCCTCCCACCGGGAACCGGTTGCGGCAATTTCATAGGTATAGGGGGACTTCTCCACCATGGCGACATGCCGCCGCCCCTTCCCCGCGGCGTCGTCCCAAACATAGGTGACGCGCAGAGCCGTCCCGGGGTCGATCCGGCCCCTGACGGTTATGGTGTTGTTTCCCGGATGCAGCTGGGGAAGCGAATAGATGTTCAACTGCACGGTGTTTTCAAATTCGATCGCCTCAACCCGGCAGTCCCCGGGATTTCCCGCCGCCGTCAATTCCAGCTTCAAGCGGTAGGCGTAACGTCCGAAGGGGGAGTGCAGCCCGGCGGGAGGTTTGGGCCCCTTTTCCGTCACCTCGAACTTCGGGCAGATGGGTACGGTGATCTCCGGATTGCCGATCAATTCATCCGGGGCCTCCCAGATCGCGTTCCAGCTTTTCCCCTCGTCCGAGGAAAACAGGAGCCGTACCCGGTCCGCCGCGGTCCCGCGCCGCAGCCGGAGTTTTACGGCCGCATCGGAGAAGATGTAGGGGGAGCGGAAACGCCACACCGCCGTCGCCCGGCTGCCCACCGCCGCGGGTTGCAGCCTTCCCGGCACCATGTTCGCGGCCGGCTCGGCCAACCCCTTCTCCCACCCCGCGCGGCCCAGGTCGGGGGCATAGCGCCAGACGCCGTTGCCGTAGGTAAAGGGGAGATACGGCCCGCGCTCGTAGTCGGGGACCCTCTGGGCCATCCCCTTGCCCCGCGCGGCGTTGTCCTGGTACGGTTTGCCGACATTGCTCCAGAGCCGCTCGAGTTTCTCCCCGCGCCGCAGGTGCAGTTCCATCCGGTGATCGTTGAAATAGAGATGCCCGTTCCCCGGCAACCCGTACTGGAAATAGCCCGCGTACCATTGGGTCGAAAGCTCGTCCAGGCTCAACAGGCGCTGATAGGAGTCGTTCCAGGCGACATTGCTGTGGGACACATCGAGGCCGTGCCAGCGCTCGACCCCGTCGTAGTCCCGGTAGTGGAGTCCCACGATCGTGTGACTCCCCCGGATGACCTTTTCCGCACGGTACCCCAGGGCGCGCCAGACCTGCTCCACCGCCCGCGCCTGCCCCCCGCACCAGTGCACCCCGTAGACATTGAGCAGCTTGTCGGCCTGGTGCACCACGGCGTGCCCGGCCGGGCCGGGGTTCAGGTGCTCGATCGAGCTCCCGTTCGAATTGTTGTAGATCATCCAGCGCCGCACCCAGCGGTAGACGGCCAGGGCCTTTTCATGATCCGTCCGCGCGCCCGAGAGCCGGATCGCGTCCAGGCCGAAGCGCCGCGCATCGGAGCCGTCGGGCCATCGGTCGCAGCTGACCCAGACACCGGTGGCCTCCGGATCGAGGCTCAGGAAATCCCCGGGGGTACGCTCGGGCGCGCGCCAGTATTCGGCTTCCGGGCTCAACCCGGCACCCTTCCAGATCGCCCCGAGCCTCTGGTAGTAGGGCTCCCTTTCCGCATCCGGCGACGGTGTCCCTTGGGCACAGGCAAGAATGGCCAGAGCCAGAATCAAAGGGGCCACCAGGACGGCCCGGCCGCCTGGACGTGGATCATATGTCATCATCCCGGCCTCATGGCACCGGAGAAATGCCGACCGATACCGGTCCGCCGGTGGCAAAGCGGAGGGTGCCTTCGGCGCTCGCCGTCATTTTGCGGGCCCCACCCTCGGCTCCGGTCACGTTGTAGGCGGCACCCTTTTGCAGATCCACCACCAGGTTCTCCGCCCTGGCTCCGGGAGCCCGGTAGGCCACTTCCCCGCTGACGGGCCCGGTTTTCCCAAAAAGCACCACCCACCCCCCGGTGGAAAGGCCGGCCATCTTCCCATCCTCAGACTCGATCACCTCCGCGGCCGGCATGCGGGAAGTGCGGGTATCCCCGATATGAAGAAGGTGAAGGAAGACGTCGGATTTCCTCGGCTCGACGGGGGACACCTCGATCCGCCAGCGTCCGGCATCCACCTTGTCCAGGATCTTCTTGTCGTCCCCCGTCCGGTTCTTGCCGTTGACCCAGGCCTCGTACCCATCCCCGCCGATCCGGCGGATCACGTGCTTTCGCGGCAGCAGGGTCTGAATAAACAGCCGCCCCGGGTCGCCGGGATCGGGAGGCTGCAATACCCCGTCACCCCAGGTGGCCGTGACGATGCCGCCGCCGAATTCCTCGATATGCCCCGGGACCTCCGCCGAAAGTGCCTTCCCTCCTATAATTTCCGGCTTTCCCTGAAAATGGCAGAGCCACGCTTTGCGCCAGGAGGGATCCAGCGCATTTACCCGGTCGAAAACCACCAGGTTGTCGATTCCGGGCAGGTAGACCATGGAACGGGTGAAAAGGTCGATCTTGGGCTGGTTTTTCCGGATCTTTCCCGATTTCCCCTCCCGCTGCCAGTAGGAGAAGCGAGGATTGTTGTACGCCATGGTGGCATCGCCCGAAACGTAACTGTAGCCATGATCTTCGGCCGCTTCGAACGCCGTGATGTCGCCGGTTTCGAAAAGCCCCGCCTCCACATCGCTCTCCTCGACCTTGCGGCGCAGGTATTCGTCAAAGGTGAAGCACGTCTGCCCGCAGTACCAGCGCATCCGCTGGCCGCCGGCGTTTGTGATCATATTGGGACCCACCAAGTCCCCGGCCCGTGATCCTCCGGCGTGGGTGAACTCGCCGGGCTGGAAAATCAGCATGGTGTTGGTACTGGTCGATTGCGTGAAATAGTGACTGCCGGTGCCGCCGTGAAAGCATTGATCGAGGCCGTAGCTCCCTCCCTGCACCGCCAGTCGCCCCTTGTTGAAAATCCAGAACGCGTTGTTGTGATTCACATGGCTGTGTGTCCAGACGAAGTCGCCGGTCCTGAACTCGATGACGGTGCCATCGGGCGCCCATCCCTTGTCGCGAATCTGGACATAACCCGGACCCTGGCGGCCCCAGAGCTTCGCGAACGCGCCCGCCGGCGGATCCTTGGCCTCTCTCCCGTCGATGGCCTCATCGTAAAAGAGGATTCGGACCAGCTTGCCGTAGGGTCCGCTTTTCGGATCTTCCCCGAGCCATCGTTGGAACCCGTAGAAATCCGTATCCCGGTAGGCCCGGGCCACGGTCCAATATAGATCCTTCCCCTTTATCCTCAATCCTTTGGGATTGTAGTCCCAGGCGACGGCTTCGCTGCGGGTCTTGTCCGGCAGGACCTCGGCCATCATGTAGCGCAGGTGTCCGTGCAGCCAGTCCCCATATTCACGGCGGATGACTTCGTAGATATCTTCGCCTTCCACGGCGCTGGCCCAGTAAGCTATGATCTGGGGCATGATCATACCAATGTTGTAGCTGCTCCCCCCGTGCATCCAGGCGCCGTCGTTGTGCTGCCAAGCTCGAAAATAGTTTCTCTTGAAATAGCCCATCCCCCAACTGCGCAGCTTCTCCGCCTCCGGGTGATCGTCGAGAACCAGACCGGCAGCCAGCACGTCGGCCACCCAGCCCGGCGATCCCCTGTGGGTCCAGATATCGAAAGCGTGCCCGGATTCATAGATCCTGGCACATTCCAGGGCAACCTCCGCGATCTTGTCGGCCATTGCCCGCCGCTGTCCGTTGCTGACACTCGGGCTGTTGTAGATCCAGTCGTACCAGAGTACGGTTGCCAGCAATCCTCCTCCCGAATTAAGGCTGGGTTTGGCCATCAGCACGCGTTCGACGATGCGGGGGACCAAGGATTCATCTCCAGTGATCAGGTACAGCAGCGCACGATGGGTGATCACCGTCGCACTGCTCGGATGATCGGGCGGCTTTCTGATATCGATGGCCATTTGCCTCGCCCAGGGTTCCGTCCGCGCGCGCTGCCTGAGTTGTTCCAGCGACAAGCCGTACTTCCACGCCGTTTTTCTTACCAGCAACCGCGGATGCCCCTCGACCATCCTGGGAAGCTTGCCTGCGGGCAATGCCTCTTCCGCCATTGTAATGGCAAAAGCATTCCCCTTGCGCAACAACCTGCGCCGCGGTCCCAGGATCCGGAAGCCCGATACCATGTCGCCGTCCGACACCCTCACCCGCTCCACGTCAGATTCCGCGGTCGCCCCCACCTCCGTCGCAGGTGTATGAAGGAGAAATGCCAGCCCTATCATCGCCCCAACGAGCACAAGTATGAGAGCCACCGTGGCGAATTTCATAATCTTCCGCATTTCATCTCCCTGGTGAAGTATGAGCCATTATACCGCACCGCTCATGCTGGCGTGGGCCGCCAACTGCTTACAGGGATATGTATTTCCTGATCCGAGGGCCTAGAAGGTTGGCCATACACTCAGGGAGCCGCCGCCACACTCCGGCGGCTATGCGGCGTCCGGCCGATTCCCCATCCCTTGCTTCGCCCTGGCTTCGGTTGCGGCCTTCGCTGATTTCATACCAGTACAGAGGCTGCGGCGCGGCCCCCCACTGCTGCTTGAAACGCCAGGTCCCCTCCCCCGGAGAGGAACGTCCGAAGTCAAAGGTTCTGTATCCGTGGTCAGCCGCATACGCAAGGAAGGTCCAGTAAAGAAGCATATTGGCATTAAGGTGATTGTGGCTCCGCAACGATGACGCCCAGGGCAGGCTCACCGTGGCTGAATGAAAAAGGGCGATCCCTGCGGCCGCAGCCTCCCCTGCCGGAGTGTAGACGACAGCAACCCGTACCCGATCCCCATACTCCACGGTTATTGCATCGAACCATTCCCGGCTGTGGACCGGAGAACCCAAGTCACGCATGTTGCGGGAAAATATCCTGTAAAACTCTGGAATGAGCTCCCGACCGCCCATTCTGGCACTTAGTCCGTCGCGGATCGGCTTCCTAACCTGGCTCCGGACTTTTGCCTTCAATCCCGACAACAGCCGTTCGGAATCTCCCGGCAGTTCCAGTAACATGCGCACCTTGCCGGTCCGATTTCTGCCGGCGAAAGCAAGCTCCTCCGTCGATCGCAGGATAAACGATCCTCGGTGATCCAGCGCTCCTCTTGATGCTTCCTGGTACAACGCTTGCGCCACACCCTCGTCATCTGCCAATATGCCGCCGCTATCGCAGTATGGCAGCGAAACTATACACCCGCCACCAAAAGGCCCCTTCATCTCAACCAACGGCATGACTCCGCAGATCCCCTTCGCAGACTCCGCTACCCAATATGCTGGCCGAAAACGATACGCCCGCTGGACCGATTTGCCCCAGGAGAACAACTGGTACGCCGTCCCCCGAGGATTCCTCAAAACGTACTGATCCCAGGCATCCCGCTCGCTGTCATCAATTCGTCTTATCTCCGGGTCTCCCAAAATGACTCCTTGCCTAACGCCGGAAAGATCTGTTTTGCAGGATGGCGCTCATGCGGGCGGCCGGAACCCCATTCGAGGCCCCATTGATCCTTATCGGGCTGATCACATTCATCTTCCATGAATGTCGCATCCACGGGTGTGATTCCGGAGATGCGCTGGAATGGTGTCATAAAACCTCTTCCGCAGCCCTCCGTGCACAGCCTGCATGAAAGTCAGCAGCCAGTCATGGTTGACCTCGAGCAGCACCGGTCCGGCTACCGTAAAGGCCACGTCCCAGCCGAGCGAATGGAAGCCGTAAAATAACTTATGCGCACGAAGAACGAGTTCGCAGGTCTCCGGCCAGAACGGCAGTGCGAACCCATCCAGTTCCATCCGCGTGTCGGGGTGGTGCGTGGCCCAGGTACCATACCCAGGTTTGTATAGGCCCCTTCCGCGAAAACATCCCTTATCGGTGTCCACCGCAATGGTGATACCTCCGATCGACCAGTTGTCCTTGTTTTGGCCACCGCTGCCGAACCGTCCGTTAGCACAAAACAGATGCGGAATCCCATCCTTCATTACCGTAACAATGCGAACGGTATTGATAGAATGTGGATAAAGTTCGTTCATCCGGGGATGCTGCGTGACGAGATCCTGAATAAGCCATCTTCCTTCCACCCCGGCGCGAAGTGTATTCATATCCGTCGCCTTCCCATCGAGGGTAAGCTGACCAGCATCAACATGAAATAAATGCACCCCCTTGCCCTGCCCCCCGGAGCAGTTCTTAAACACGCCGGAACCGGCTTGCGACAATAGGGATTCTAGTGGTTGAGCACCCCTTTCATCCATCCACAAAAGGTCTCTTCCGTCCCATAACGCCCGAATGGCAGGAGAAGGAAGCCCTGCTCCGGCACAGAACATTCCGAAAATGAACTTGTCGTTGGCCATAACCTCATGAGCGTAGCCACCACTATTTCGCGCCAAATCGGATCGAACTGAGTTTCTCAGTTTGCGCGAATCCGCCGCCGACAGATATTCCCCGAAGGCCGTGATCTCACTTCGGTCAAACCCATAAAGATAGTAATTGGTGTTGACCTCCTGGTACCGAAACAGCCACCAGATATTTTCCAAAAATATTCGCCACCGTCCCTTACGTGCAGCACTGGGATAGTATGTTTGCGAGTCGGCCGGAGAAAAAGCGAGACTCCATATACGAAGCAATCTTCTGGGTAAAAGAAACAGAAAGTGTACAATTGCATTGTCCATTATCCGCTCTCCATTTGGTGGACATAATCGATTTCTAGCCCCTGTCCATAACCTAGCTCGGTTCAACCTCCCCTTTTAACCAGCTCAATTCACAAAGACCAAGGGAAACAGCATTGTAATGCCGCTCTACATGAAAGCGACATTGGCCATTTACATCCAGCTATCTGCCTTGGCCATCTCCGATTCGGCATGCGATTTCAACCAATAGTTCCGCTGAAGGGGGCCCGCTTAGGGAAACATTTCCACTTTAGGAGCCAGTAAATGGCTTTCTTTTCTAATCGAAATATCAAGCTCTGAACAAAATTGTCAATGCCGGAAAAGAAAGAATAAATCCCTATTGGCCAGCGATAGGTCCAGCTTCGGAACTTCATACGCCGTTCAATTCTCCGCACCTCCTTTTCCTGCATCGAATCGATAACCGGTTCATTGCGGCGTTGCTTGCCCCAGATCCAGCCGACTTTTCCCGTATTTGTGTCAAAGATAACAAGCAGGGCGCGACGGTTTTCCTCGGTCCAAGTCTTGCGGGTAATGCAGGGCACCGGCCCCAAACGCCAGGTTTCGGGACACATTGGAGGCGGTTCTGGAAACCCAACAGATTGTTTATCCATGAAATACCAATTTGGGAATAGGAAGTTACCAAGAGATAAAAACGCAAATTTACCGTTCTCGCAAAGCCACCCTTGAGGTATGTGTGGATGGTGCCCTATGATAAGTGACACTTTTGGGTGCCGCAGCAGTCGCTTGAATAGCGCTAGCACATGAGCGGGAACCATACGGAAGTTTTCTCGACCGCAGTGGAGCTGTAATACAGCCCTGACATTCTCAGGCAATGCTTCAAGGTCGGCATGGATGAGTTCTTCGTCGATTGGAGCCGCCCCGGGTGTGACTACGTCGGCTAGGCTCACATTTCGTGGATAATATCGATGATGGCCGCAGTAGGCCAAAATGGCGTTACTCGGGTCAATGTATACTGGCTTCCGGGCTTCAATGAGATCTCGTCCCGCACCAACTACTTCCTTGCCTAGGCTCCTCAAGGCTACTGCTGTATCTACAATTCCTTCAAGACCAAGATCGAGGATATGGTTATTGGCAAGTACACCGATGTTGATTTTCAATGCTTCGAGGAAGAGCAGCGCCCGCCTGTCAGCATAAATCGAGATCTTGTTGGTCCGTGGTTTGCGATTGCCTACAGCCTGCTCCAGGTTGACGATTCGTTTATCTGCTGCATAATATTCTGGTAGCCGAATCAGCTCAGGAACTGGCCTAGTCCGCAATATATCGTTGGCCACACAAAAATCACCCGTGAACACGACAATCATGACAACCTCTATCAACACAGGGAGCGGGAATCCAGTTTTCACCGCCAGCGATCGCTACAACATCCAGTGTATCGGCTCTCTCTCAATTCATGATTGGCCCACTCAAACAGATACTTACGCGAACGGTATTGCATCCATGGCCTCCACCATTTTTTTGCGCCTAAGCGCTTTACCGTGTTTTGATAGATCATCTGCATAATTTTGGCAAAAAACTGCATCGTCTTGATTTCGACATGGGTTGGCACTCGGTAACCTTTAACAGCGAGAAAGCTTCGTAGACTCCTGACGGCTTCCGCACTTGAAGGCCATCGTAACGGGCTATTGGACGCCGTATTCATCTTTCTGACAGCAAACTCCCCCCTCCTGATGCCCGCGGTTTCGATGATCCTTCGCGCTATCGGCCGGTCATAGTCAGTGCCCAGAGTCCACGGACGCATTTCCTCCAGGTGGTTGATGTCTTGTATTTGCCGGGCCTTCCGGATACCCCACCAGGGGACCACGCAGACGAAAACCCCTTCGATGAGCCTAAATTCACAGAGCAGTTCGTTGAGCCCACCTCTCGGTTCATCAATCTTTGGAGCGTTGCGATCCCAAACAATGTCTCCGTACCCTCCGCTGAAAAAAAGACATAGCGGTTTTGGGTAGTCAAATATCGAAAAATTTCTTCCCCCTTCCCTGCCGGCGGCCGCCCATATGGCGACTTCATTTCGGTAGGCACTCTTGTCATGGTTATAGCTCTTGCACTGCATGCCCAATAAATCCGCAAATCTGGCCCCCGAATCCGAGCCGCGCCACAGGCTGGATGATTGCCGAATGGAAGCGGCCTTGGTACACCCCGCGTGCCGCGCGATCACAGCCGTCGCGATGGAGTCATACCCGGCAGACAGTCCTACCAGCATATCGATCCGGAAGCGCCTTCCTCGAGCCATGGCATTTTCGCCTAATTTTTCAGCCATCCGCTTGAGGTAATTGTCATATGTACGGAAGGTATCGAAATCCGGGGTCCTGTCGGGCTTTTTAGATTCGTACAGGCCGTTCCTGCTCAGCACAAGATTGTTATAGTATAGCAACTGAATATCCGGGCCGCTTGAAGGGATGTTCTTCTTGCAGCTGAATATCCCTCGTTTCTGCACGCTTTCAATGTCGCTAGTGTAAAATATATAATCATGCCGTAGTGACAGGCCGGTCACGGAGAGTAGCCCAGGAAGAGTATTAGCTATGTAGTAGTCCTGATCTATATGGCAGTACCATAATCGATCAATTCCGGTAGAAGAACTAACAAAAGTAAGAGTATCCCCTCTGGATCGTATACCTGTGCCAAAAATCGTATCAGTGCGATCGAAATCGCCCGACTCAAATTCACCGTCCCACACACCTTCGACAAGCCAGTCCTGTTCATGCTCAACCATGGATCCATGCAGAATCTCGACAACCTCTTGCCTATGGCTAGCCCTTGCCACCCATGAAAGATTTGGCCACCCAACACACTCTTGAAGTTGAATTCTCATTGTTTCAGACATTCTCTTTGATATGGGTTTTTTCGGTCCGCGCCATCAAGTCATTCAGAGATACAACCATAAAGCCAGTATCACGACGTTTCCGTTCCCAGCCACACCGGCTTTCCCTGCCCTGATTTCCTATTTCGCGTCACCTCTACCCCCCCCACCCAATAACCGTCATGTGCAAAGTAGTTCTTTCTATTGGACAACATTCCTATTTACCTGTTATCCACTCGCTTGCGCTATTGGACGTTACTTCTCCGCTCATAACAAGGTTCCAAAGTACCCAATAAAAAAGTAGGCGCTTTGATTTTCTCTGCTGTGGATTCAAGCTTTCCTGGCTAAGAAGGGTTTTAATTTTTGTGATATTCAAATATGTCTTGTCATATTTTAGCCTTTCGAGGACAACCCTTTGCAGGTTGTTATCTCTCGAATCCGTATTATTCCTGGTTTTCTGAGCGATAAATCTGCCGACATAAGGTATCTTATGGCGACGTTCCCACTTGTATAACAAATCATAGAAAAGATTTATTGATGACACCGACAGATCAAAACAATCATTTGCAGTATAGAGACCACTTTCGCTACAAAACCGATACCGCGCCGCTTCGGGAAAGATTTCTAAAAAAATTCTCTTTATAAGTCTCTTGGAACTATTTGCTGAATATGGAGGCAAAACCGCGGTCATTTCCCACGTTGCCCGAGACGTTCCCGGAATAAAGGGGATTACGGTATTGGAGTAAACCTTCAGGGGGTTAGGAATCGTTCTATTAAGGGCACGATTTTTTATGATAAATCGCTTGATTCCAAAATCATCGTTGCCGTAAACAGATCGTTCTTCCTTAAGGACATTGTAGAATCTTTCCTGCACTTCCATCAAAAATTGATTGGAAAAAATATCCTCGGCAGGGGACCAGACATTTGATCGAGGATATAATCCCCAAGTTTCGCAAAGGTAGGTATCCATGTCCCGATGTGTTAACTGAGTGGCAATATTTCCCGAGGCCCACCCTTCCCATATGGCTCCCTGTAAGTGACCGACATGCCCGGCGACCTTGCTAATAAAAAGTGATAAACCGGGCAAAGCGACATCGTTCATTGCCATGTAGCGCAAGCTTTCGATTTGGCCCTCTCTCCCCGAAGAAGGGCTTACAAGTTGCGCATTGCTTATCCCGAATCGCTTCGCCACCTCCTGCCCAAGTTTGCCTTCTGCTCCCCAAAAATGCGATGGCTGCTGAACAGACATGGTATCAATGGGCAATCGCTCCTCTGTCAATAGGCAGAGGAGGAGTCTCGAATCAAGCCCAGAACTCATTAGAAGCGTGTTCTTTTCCGACCCATATTCTCTATATGCTTCTACATCCTTACGGAAGCAATCCACTATTGGTGCGACTGGCACATTATCGCTGCTCAGTTTCGATTGTGGATTAGGCCACTTCCAATAACTATCACATACAAAAGTGTTGTTCGAGATGTCATAATCAAGCTTCACTCCCCGAAGTCTTGACACTCCTGATAGTTGCGTGCCCCCCCCAATTGTATTGCCGAAGATGACAAACGCCCCCCAGCCGGCTGGATCCGGGGTCACCGGGACGACATTGCCAACAGAAAAGGCCTTGATCTCCGAAGCCAAAGCAATTCCATCCCTTGCTTTGCAGAGATAGATGGGCTGGAATCCCATAAAATCGGTTACCAATAGAGACTTTCGCTCCGCCTCATGCCAAAAAATGGCCGCGAAAGCTCCATTCATTTCAGCAAGCGCCTGTGATGCCTCCCTAGTGCTCATTTCAACAATACGGGAGATCAATCTCCTGAGACTTCCATTTTTGGTAGGCGCTCCCGAAACCGCCAAAATGTTGCCCGTTTTGCCTTTTACAAGCATCGGGATTTTGCTGAATTTTTCGGATGTATGTACGATGCCGATCGCACCGCCCTCTACCTCGAAAACATCATGCGTATGCCACTCACAAGCGATTTGGGCCCTGCACATCCGTTCAACATACGCCTTTGGCGAATCCAGCCCAACAATGCCAAAAACAGCCGCAATTTTCATCGTGTTTCTCCTCGGCCATCCACCCTTACTCCCTCATCCTTCACACTGATGAGCTACCAAACTCCCTCACTGCCCAGACGTTCATTGATTGAATGGATTGTTCGTACAATGCACCGCATACTCATACCGGAAAACAAATTTTTCCAAAATTAGGTCATTTGCGCATTTGATTGAACTTGTCTCGTAGCAAATGACCCATAAAATGGCGCATCGACGCTGACATCATGAATACCATCACCAACAAACACCACATCCCTATTAATAGGATGACGTGAATAATAAAGGCATGCCATTGCTGTGGAGGGCTGACCCATAACGCTAATTTACAAAAGGCTGCGAATATGACTCCAGCAATCAATCCCCGAACAATTGTTTGTGAAAACAGTTCGAGCAAGGATATCTTTGTTTGGCGCACAAGGAAAACTGGAACGGATACCGTGGCCACACATAAGCGCGCCGCCAGTGTTCCCGCTGCAACTCCGGCCAGCCCCCACTTGAAAAAAATGACAAAAATAAGTGAAAAAGTTATGTTAACAACTGCCTCAATAAAAACCCTGGCTGCATTGAATCGGACAAAACCCATCGCATCCAGTACACTCTTGCATGGTCCCAGATACAACGTAGGCAGTTTCGATAGCGAGAGTATGATCATGACGGTTGCTGCTCTGGCGACCGATTTATGGTCGAAACCATCTTGGAGCATCCATAACCGGATAAATGGCTCAGCATATATGGCTATCCCGATGTATACGACCATGCCAAGGCTCATTGAAATATGCAGCTGTTTATAGAGTAAGTCCTTAACCTCACCCATCGCGCCCCGTGACACCGTGCGTTGTACCAGCGGGAAGAAGGTAGAACTAATCATTCCCATAAACGGGACCGTGTAATAGACAAGCATGGCGCCTACGTTGTATTCGCGCACATCCGCAACGCTCAAAAGGATGCCGACAAGGATCAGATCGCTCTGGCCGATAATTTTGTAACCGATCGAAGACATGAAAGCAAAAAAACCATAGCCGAAAAGTTCCCGGAATCGTTGCCGGGAATACAAGAATGGGAAACTATGGAGCCCCACGTACAACTTGCCAGCCGCGATTCGGTTGCCTATCAAGCCGATCAGGTTGGATGCCATGACCGCAAAAACCAAGCCCCATAACCCAAAACCGCTTTCCAAGGCATATATCGTGGCAATGGTCCTGCTTGCCAAAACCAGAAAATCAACCATCCGGGCGATATCGAAGCGGTAGAGGGAGGTAAGAACGCTGGAGTAAATGGCTGCGACGATGGAAAGCCATATATTGAGGACCATCACGGGAAGCAGATACCGGACGATGCCGTGGTGGTCCGGGCTCACTTCATTGAATATGACGGGGAAAAGCCATCCCAAAAGGACACCGACCAAAAGGATGCCCATAGCTGAAAGGGTGAAAAAACCGAAGCCGGCGCGGATGGTCTCATCGACACCTTTGCTGTCGCGCTTTCCCAGATAGAGGGCGATATGCCGCCCCACGCTGGCGCGGATCCCCATATCGAAAATACCCATGTATCCAGCCAGCACATTGAGAAGGGTCCATATCCCATAGGAGGAAGCATCCAACATCCCAACGATATAGGGGGACAGAAAAAACAGGACGACCATGGATGCCAGGTGGCCGCCCCAGTTGATGGCCAGATTATAAAGGTGTCGCTTGGTGCTTTTCATAGAATCACAGATCAGGGGTTCGGTTTACCAGGTCGGCGGCAGGCGGATATCGCCAAAGTCGGGCGCTACCTTATGGCCCTCATAAGCCCAGGGCCCGGCGTCCCTGAGGACCGGACTAACCTTGGCTGGAACGATATCGCCGCCGGGGATCACACGCAATTCAGGGTAAAATCCGTAGATGCCCCCGCTTTCGACGGCGGGCAGGTATTGCTTCACTTCCGATTCCCTCCGGTTCCAGACATTTCCGTGGAGGATGAAACTCCGGGGATCGGTTCCCCTGCCGATGTTGAAAATACGGCCGGCCGCGGAATCGAGTACGATCACGTTCTTTTCGAATCTGGCTCGCCCGCACGGCATGAACCGTGGATCGGTGGTCTCCTGCAGAATCCTGGCCAGCCAGCCCTTAGGCATATAGAACAGATTGTGATGTACGTGGCTGTCCCGCGATGTCACCCAGACGATGGGCGCGTTCCCCCCCATGAATGTGTTACCGGCCACAATGACGTTCCTTGCCTCATAATTGCCCGCGGTCGGACGAAAATACCTCAGTCCGGTGAGCCCCCCAATCTGGACTCCGCGACCGATCGCATCCATGAAGTGGTTGTTCTGGACCAATACGGAATGCGAGCCACCCTTGATCTGGATGCCGTTGGCGCTGCGGCAGCCCTTCTTGTGAATGAACCGGCTTCGTTCGATCACGCCGAAGTGGCATCCGACCAGGTCGACTGCCGACCCCCCCCAGCCTTCCGCATGCAGGTTCCGCACGACGAAATGATCAACCCCGGCCATCTTCAGGGTGTCGTTGTTGCCTTGGGGCCCTATGTTCTCGATCCTGATGTCTTCAAGAATGATGTGATGGCTCGTTTGCCCCCTGCCCCCGTCATCCACATTAATCCCGTTGTCCGGGTAACCGCGAAAAACGATGTTCTTGAACCTGACATGGGAACAGATGCTCGCTTTGAGCCCTTCGCCCGTTCCTTCAAACACCGGGGGGTTGCGCGGATCCATGCCGACTATTTCAATCGGCAGGCCTGGTTTCCCATGCAGGTTCGAAATTCGGATACCTCCACGGTACCTGCCGGGAGCAATTTCGATCCTGGAACCGGGGACAGCCGTCTTCAGGGTGGCCTGAAGCTCGTCCAGAGTCCGAATTTTGGTGATTTCCGCGCCTGCGCCCATGCCCCACAAGGCAACGAAACACACAACGAAGCCCCCGGCCATCAACATCCTGAGGAGCGTCGACGGCATTCGCATGGGTCGACTACCGGATTGGCGCGAATCGACACGGCTGTTTGTCTTACCGGTCAGCATCGCCAATCCATCATGGAATCGAGTCGCGTACCAATCTCACGGAGTCCTTGAAAGCGCCAACCGCGACGCCTGACTCCCGCCCTGAGGGCTCCAAGCCAGGATTTGAAAACGATCTCCATTCTGATGGGGGGGGCGAAACGGAAAGACCGCATGGACTGGAGGCGCCCCACCGCTCTTTGAACGTTTTGGTATATCTCATCCTCAACCTCCCGCGGGTGACGACTCCAGGCGCAGGTCCTGCCGTAGCCGATCTTGGTTTCCACGGTTAACACCCAGGGCATGAATCGCCGCGCCTCTTCGCACCCCTTCCGGTCGCTCGACACGAAGATCAAAGGCACCCCCAGTTCGCCGGCTACGGCGGCATCGATGGCCATTTCCCCGACCGGTACGCCGTTTACCCGGATCTCCCTGTAGGCATAGGGGCTGTAGGTATGGGCGAGCACCCCGCAAGGGGTCCCCTCCATCGCATGGTACCCGACCATCAGCACTCCCGCATAGGATTCGTCGAGCAGGGGGAACCTGCGGGAGAAGCCGGTACCGAGCAGGATCTCGCAACGGGAATCGAGCCGGTCGAAAACCAGGTTGGCGCCCGCACCATGATTGTCCCAGACCACGACCTTCTCCGCCCCGGCATCGAACAAGGCCCTTGCCGCGGCATCCGTTTCGCGCGTGGCCTGCTCCCGGGCGAAACCCATGTCCCGCGAATCGCTCAGGGCTTTCCCCGGTTCCCCCACCACACAGGCCGGACCGTCGCAATCCACGGCAATCATGAATTTCATCTGGCAGCCACCACCCCGCATGTCCCGCTAAAACTGTTTCTTATTATACATCTCCTCCGCCACCCGGCTCACCACCGGCCGGTATTTGCCCGAGCGGGCGGGGACGATGTCATCGACGATCTCGACCTCGATGCGGTCGTCGCCACCGAGCCTTTTGGCCGCCTGGCTCCGGATCCGCCCGACTCCGTCGGCGGGGAACCTCTCGTCAACCACCAGGAGGAACCGGATCTCCCCGAGTTGCTCCTGCACGACCTGGAATTTGACGACCCCCGGGACCGAACGGGCGATGTAGATAAAGGAGTAGCCGACCACCCACTTTCCCGCCTTGGTGACCACGAATTCGACCGCCCGCCCGCCGCTGATTTTGATCCGCGAGAGGGTGCGGCCGCATGCGCACGGCTCATGCGACAGAGTGACGATGTCGCCGGTGCGGTAGCGGATCACCGGGAAGGCCGGGCCGACGATGTTGGTGACGACCAGTTCCCCCTCCCCCTCGACCGGCTCCAGGGATTCGGGGTCGATGGTTTCGAGGATCACCTGTTCGTCCATGCAGTGCATCGTGCCTTCGGAGCACTCGTGCCCGACCAGGCCGCCCTCGCGCAATCCGTAGGAATCGAAGACCGGCACGCCAAAACCTTCGGCAATCAAATTACGGTCCACGTCCGAAAGCATTTCGCTGGTGGTGATGATGACGGCCAGGCCCCGTTTCTTGAGCTGCCGCAGGTCGAGCCCCATCGATTCCGCCATGGTCGCGGCCAGGGCGAAGGTGCTGGGGTAGCCGAAGATGCACTTCGGCCGCCAGCGCAGCCACTGATCGAACGACGCCCGCAGGCGGTCGGGGGTGACCTCGAAGCCGTTGGTCAACCCGTCGTTGGTCAACCGGTCGCGCATTCTCTTGATCCGGTCCTGCTTGTTGAGCTCCACCGGCGAGCCCCAGTAATAGAGCTCCTTCTCACCGCGGCGCACCCCGACCCACTCATGCCCCCGCATGCGTGCCGCGTTGATGTGCGCCTCACGCGTCGAGGAGGTATAAAACTGCAGCGCCTCGTTGGTGGAGCCGCTGGTACGCACCAACTGGACTCTTGGACCTTCTTCCCGCCAGACCATCTCTTCGCGCCGCGCGCGCAGGACGTCCTTGTGAAGGAGGGGGAACCGCCGGAGGTCCGAGAGCGAGCGCACGTCCTCGGGTGTCATCCCCCGTTCCTGCATCACGCCGCGCCAGTACGGCGTATGCTCCCAGGCGCTCCGCACCAGGCGCTGAAGACGGTCGAGCCGCAGCCGCTCCATCTCCCCCCGCGGCAGGCGTTCGCTCTGTTTCAATTCCGCCAGGATGCGGAAACTGTCGCGCCCGAGCATCCGCTCCTGGAGCCGGAAAAGATTTCGGGCGATGATGGGCAGCATGTTTCCCTCTTGCCAAGCCTAAAACCAATAGAAATTGTTCAACCCCTGCACGACCTTGCGCGTCAGGGCCCGCAGCGGCTTGTTGATTGTGCATGGGGTCACCGCCTTGGGCTCGTACCCCTCCTCCCGGACCAGTCGCCCGAATTCCGTGAAGGTCCGCGGCGGGTATTCTTCCCGGTGGGCGTCGAGCCAGCGGCAGAATTTCTCGAACCGGCGGATCACCACCCGGTTCGGCCGTCCCTCCCGGTACTGCTTGTCCCGCACCTTGAAGAGGCTGAAGCTGTGGAGGATGACGACGGCGTCCGCCCCGGCGTCGCACATCATCTCCACCGCGTCGCGGCACTCCTCGAAGGAGGAACCCATCAGGTCCACCGGCTTTGAAGGGTAGAGGCCCGGAAACCTGGGCTGCAGGTAAGCCGACAGGGCGACCTCCAGGATGTCGCCGTACCACCTGGCGCCGTTGTAGCGTTCGGTTTCCCGGAAACGGCATTGCCCCCCCACGTAGGGAAAGGTGTAGCTGCTGTCGACCCAGAGCCCGGCCGCCTTCATCGCCCGAAGCGTCTCCTCCGACGCCCCCATATTGCCGGCCCGGAAGGCGATCGGCCGGCGGCCGCCCCACCGCTCCAGCATTTCGGCCCCCTTTTGCATCAGTTCGGCCTGCTTTTCCACCGGGAGATCGGCGATCTGGTCCGTCATCGGATAGGGCCGACCTGCAAGGCGCTCACCGTAGTGGTAGTGGTTGGGGTGTATATGCAACTGGATATCCTGGCCGCGCTCCGCCAGGTGCCGCACCACCGGTTCGGTCTCCCCCGGCCAGCCGAGTTCATCGTTGAAGGGCTCGACGAAGAAGGTGGCGCCGAGGCGCGAACGCTCGAGGATGTCGCAGATCAGGGGGATCCCCAGCCTTCGCCCACCGTATTCCCCCATCATCCCGAGCCGGGGCGGGACCGGCCGGAGGTCCGGATTTTGCCAGGCCCCTCCCATGCTGCATTCCACGTCGAAGGTGATCAGGACTCCGGGCTGCATGGACCCTCTTTTCAGTTCACGATTTCGTGGCTGCGCGCACCCAGCTTCTTCAGCATCTGCTTGAAATCGACGTAAAACGGCTTCGGGTCGGAAAGCAGGAGCGAATCGTCCTTGGTCCAGGGGCCGCTGTGCCACAGGATCGTCAGCGCGGCTCGAACCCGGCTCAAGTGCGTCTGCCCCGGCGGCAGTTCGTCTCGCCGCATCTGCCCCAGGAACCAGTTGGCGTCCCCCCCGAGGATGCGGCTGCGCAGGCCGAGCTTGTACCCCGTCTTCTGCATCTTCTCCGGTTCGAAATGGGTCTGCCACAAGTTGAAGGGGGCCTCGAAACCGGCCCGGACCACCGTCGGCAGCCCGCCGCTGAAACGGGGATTGACCTCGAGGAAGATGTATTTGCCGGTGGCCGGGTCGTAATGGTACTGGACTCCGGCGATCCCCTGCCAGTTGAGCGCCTTCAGGAGTTTGACCGTGTCGTCGATCACGGGCTGGTGGTGGCAGCTGATCCGCTGCACCGTCACCCCGCCGGCCAGCGGCATGTGGTGCTCGCCGATGTAATCGCCGGTCATGAACATCTCGCCGTCGTGCATCAGGATCTGCACATGCTCCTCGGCGCCGGGGTGGTACTCCTGCACCAGCACGTTGTAGGCGAAGCTTTCGAACTGCCGGTACCATTTCATCAATTCGTCGAGGTTGCGCGCGTAGGCGGCCTTGAGCGGCACCTTGCCGTCCGACACGTTCTGCTTCCGGGTGCGGATCACCAGGGGGAATTCAAGGGTGGATTCCGGTCCGCTTTCCATCAGCTCGTCGAGCCGCATCCCCCTGGCAGCCGGAATCCCCAGCTTCAGGCAGAGGTCGTGGACATAGTCCTTGTCGGTGGCCTTGTCGAAGCATTCGCGGGAGGGGGAAAAGAGATGAATCCCCTCAGCTTCGAGCCGGTCGCGCATGGAAATCAGCCGGTTGTGGAAACCCTCCGAAACCGGCATGATCGAACCGACATCCAGCCTGCGCGCAAGCGCCAGGATCTCCTCGTCAAAACCTTCCTGGTCCGGCTTGTGGTCGAGGAGCCAGGAACTGGCACAGTAACGGCTGTGCGCGGACTGACCATTGACCGTGTTGGTGATGGCGTGGGTTTCCAGTCCGTTGCGCGCCAGGCTGCGCACCACCCACAACCCTACTTGGGTGTCTCCCACAATCGCCAGTACCCGGCGCTGACGGTCCGGCTGTACCCTTTTCCGGTTGATCGACCTGACCTGTTTCATTCCCTCTCCGTTTCATCCTGCAACCACACACATCGACAGGGGCAGGCCGATCGATGAGTTTCCGCACCCGCCCAGCTTCCTTCGAGCCAGGAGCCCCTCCGCCCGCCGCCCTGTCGCATGAATCCGTAAAACATATAAATACAGTCAAATAGACCGAAAAACCTCCCGCACCTCCTCCGCCACCCGCTTCCAGGAGCGCACCCCGCTTTGGCGCGCGACCTCACGGGGATCCCACTCGCGGCCCAATACCTCGGCGATGGCATCGCCGAGCGGGCCTTCCTGCCGGACCGGAACGATCCGCCCTGCCTCCGGGACCGGCAGGATATCGGGCACCGCCCCCACTTCGGTGGTGATGGCCGGGATGCCGCAGGCGAGGCTCTCCAGTACGGCATTCGGGCACCCCTCCCTATAGGAGGCGAGCACGCTGGCATCCGCGGCGCTGAAATAAAGGGGAATTCTATCATAGGGCTGGGGCCCCGGCAGGATGAGCCTCCCATCCACTCCCGAGGCGCGCGCGAGCTCGCGCAGTCCCTCCACCGTCCCCCCCTGGGCTTCCCCGCCGACAATCACCAGGCTCACGTCCTCGGGCAAGCGTGCCAGGGCACGGATCATCTCGTGGTGCCCCTTGCGCGCACCCAGGTGGGCGACGGTGACCAGGAGCCGCCCCTCCACCGGAAGACCAAGCCGTTGCCGGCAATCGGTGCGTTCGCGCGGGTGGAAGTGATCGAGATCCACCCCGTTGGTGATCACGTGGAGCCTGCGTCCGTCCGCGCCCAGCTTCAGGGCCTCGTCCGCCATCCGGGAGGAGACGCTGATGACGGCGGCCGCCCCCGCGAGCGCCCGGGCGCACTGGCGCGCCTGCGCCGGAATCTTCAGGCATTCGTAGATCTTGCCCCGCAGGGTGATGGCGTAGGGGATACCCAGTTCCTGCGCAAGCGCTGCGACGGCCACCCCGTCCGGCCAGATGAAGTGGGCGTCGAGCAGGTCGGGGCGCCAGTCCCGGCAGAACTCTTTCAGCCAGCGGCTCACCCCGCGCGCGTAGAAGCGGGCGTCGCCGTTCTTCAGGAACCCCGGGAGGTAGAAGAAACCGGGCCGGTGGACGGTCAGGCCCTGCCATGGCGCCGGCCCCGCAAGGAGCGGCCTCGGCTTCAGGAGCGGAAACCAGGGGACGGGCGAGCAGACCTGAAGCGCCTCCAGTTCCGCCAGCGCCGCCAGCCGCTGCTGGACAAACACCCCCCAGTTGGGATTGCGCTCGCTGGGAAAACAGTAGGAAAAGGACAGAATGTTCACGGGCCACCCTTCCGCGGAATGGTGCCTGTCACGGAATCACCGGTTAGCCAGAATCCGCTCATACCAGGCAAGGTACTGATCGACCATCCGGCCGATTCCATGATGTTTCGCCGCGTGTTCCTTCCCCGCCGCGCCTAGGGTGCGCCGCGTTTCGCCGCTCGACTGGATCTCGAGCATGGCTTCGGCCAGCGCCGGGGGGTTCCGGGCGTCGACGAGACGGGCGCAATCCCCCACGGCATCGGGGATGCCTCCCACCCGGGTGGCGATGACGGGGAGACCCGCCGTCATCGCCTCGAGGATCACCATCGGCAGACCTTCGCTGCGACTGGAAAGGACGAGGCTGTCGGCGGCCGAGTAGAGGGCCGGGGTATCCTGCCGGAAGCCGAGAAAGCGGCAGTGGTCGCTAAGGTTCAGCGTCTGCAGCCGGGCCAGCAGTCCCCGGCAATACTCGCTCTCGTTGAGGCTCCCGGCAATCGCCACCATGAACGCATGGCTTTGCTTCCGCAGCAGCGCGGCCGCCTCGAGCAGGTCCTCAAAACCCTTTTCGGGACGCGGGTTGCCCACCGCCAGAAAGAGATGCGTCTCGTCGGCACAACCCAGTTCGCTGCGTACCCGGCGCCGGGCATCGGCATCGGGGGGCGCTTCGGGAACTCCGTTGGGGATGATGTCGATCGGACCGCGCCAGCCGAGATATTCCCGGTGCCGCTCGGCCACCTTTTCCGAAACCGCGGAAATGCCGTCAAGGAAGCGGGAGAAGAACCGCAACCGTTTGCGCAGGGGCTCGAATCCGTCATACAGGAGACCATGGGCCGTAAAGACCAGTTTTCTTCCGCCGCACAGGTTGGCAAGGGCCGCATAGGGAAGACTGGCATAATCGTGAAGATGGACGATATCCGGTCCGGACCGCCGCAGTTCCCGACGCAGTCCCCACAGGGCTCGCAGATCGCGGCCCGCGTGGCTTTCGAGCGGCAGCACGGAGATACCCTTACCTGTAAGCAGGGGGGCCAGGGCGCCGGGACCCTGCAGACAGAGGACTTCCACCGGGACAGCACGACCGGCCAGTCCATCGGCCAGGTGCACCACGACCCTCTCCATCCCTCCGGGACGGAGTTCGGAAAGCACCAGGGCAAGGCGGATCCTGTTTGCCGCGAATTCACTCGATATCATGGGCAGAGCATTCCATAGCGCTCGATCGGTCAGGGTATGCGCCTGGTTCCGGTTCAAGGCTGAAAATCGATCCTGCTTCCAGAATCGACGCATGAACAGACCGGATCGCCACACCCGAAATCAGCCAAGGGCAGAAACAAGTTTAATCCACCAGTCGGTAAAATACTCAAAAAACAGATTTCCCCGATAATGTGTTAAGCTGGTTGCACCTTGCCTTGTCCGGCGCAGACCGGCACGCCTTTAAGCCTTGGCAGCGATTTTATGGATTCAGGCACTCTATGGTGCCCATCATGAATTCAGAGACTGAGGACCAGGCAAAATCCTGGCGACCCTATCTGGCTCGATACAGGAATGGAGAGTGGAGGGCGTCCGTCTGGAGGGATATGATTCTGGCCGACGCCCGAAGACTGGAAGCGCTGAATGGAAGGCCGAGGGTTCTCGATATCGGCTGCGGAGGCGGTTTTGACAACGACAAGAACCTGCAGCGCTCCCTGGCCGAGCATTCGCTCGAATACATCGGAGTCGAACCGGATGCGAATGTCAGGCTTGGGGACTACTTCTCATCAAAATATCAATGTACTTTCGAGCAGGCCCCGATATCCGCGGATTCCATCGATATCGCGTTTTCGGTCATGGTGTTCGAGCATTTTGAGAACCCACAGCTGGTTTGGGATAAAATTCATGGAATTCTCAAAAAGGGCGGGGTATTTTGGGCATTTACAGTCGATTCCCGGCACTGGTTCGTCCATGCCTCTATCATGATGGATATGCTGCACCTCAAGGATTTCTATTTGAACAAGCTACATGGAAGGCGTGGAGACGGCCGATATGAAAACTACAAGGTATTCTATCGAAGCAACAGGCCTGAACAGATAGAAAAGATGACGCACGCCTTCAGTTCAAGGCTGATCTTGAATTTCTACAGGGTGGGGCAAACAAATTATTATTTTCCAAAAAAATTGCGGTTTGTCGCCAAGGCATACGATCGCATGGCCATACGCATGGGAATGCCGGGAAGCATCCTGGCTGTACGAGTTGAAAAATAATCCAGCGCTATGAGACTACTCTACCTCTGCCAGCGGATTCCCTATCCTCCCGACCGGGGGGACCGGATCCCGGTGTTTCATCATATCAGACATCTCGGCCAAAACCACGAGGTGGTCGTCGGCTCGCTGGCCCACCCGGGCACCCGCCCAAACGCCGAAAGGCTCCGGAAGGAACTCGGGGTCGGGCTGATTGCGCCCGATCACCCCGTGCTGCGGCGGGGGGCGGGAATGGCCCGCGCCTTCGTGCGCCGGGAGCCGCTCAGCCTCGGCTATTTTCACAGCCCTGCACTTCAGAAGCAGGTTGACGCGGAAATGGCCCGGAAGCCGTTCGACGCCGTTATCGTCTTTTCCAGTTCCATGGCCCCCTACGCCGAAGGCTTCCGCGGAGCCCCCAGGATCATGCATTTCTGTGATGTCGATTCCCAAAAATGGGCCAGCCTGGCCGAGCACTCCGGTGGCGTGAAGCGCTGGGTCTACGGGCGCGAAAGTCGCCTCCTGCTGCAGTATGAACAGAAAATCGCGGCGGAATTCGAGGCCTCCTGCGTGGTCTCGCAGAGCGAGGCGGAGCTTTTCCGCGCTCACATTCCCGGCGTTCCGGTGCAGATCCTGGAAAACGGGGTCGATACGGAACATTTCGGCGCGCTCCCGCGCCGGCCCGAGGGGACACGGATCGTATTCGTCGGGGTCATGGATTACGCCCCGAATGTCGAGGCCGTGACCTTTTTTGTCGAAAAAGTCTGGCCCGCCATCCGCGCCGCACGCCCCGGGGCGCGCTTCGTCATCGCGGGAGCGAAGCCTTCCAGGGAGGTGCGCAATCTGGCCCGCAGGCCGGGGGTGGAGGTGACGGGCTACGTCCCCGATATCCGGACCCACCTGTCTGCGGCGCTTGTTTCGATCGCGCCCCTGGCCATCGCCCGGGGGGTGCAGAACAAGATCCTGGAGGCCATGGCCGCCGGGGTCCCGGTGCTCACCACCCCCCGGGTGGCCGCGGGATTGCCCGCCGGGGCCGATGACCTGGTGTTCACGGCCGAGAGGACGCCGGAGGATTTTTCGCGCGGGCTCCTCGAGCTGCTGGCCGATGCTAACGGCAGGGAGGAAAGGGCTCGGAAAGCCCTGAATTATGTTCGCCAAAAATGCGGGTGGGAGGCTAAACTACAGATCCTCGACGATCTGCTCGCCCAGGTGCTGGAAACTTCCCGGGGCTCGCTATGCAATGGATTGAAATCGTAGCTTTTATTCTCGGCCTGGTCCTGGCCGGGCTCCTCGTTGTCGTTCCCCGCTTCGGGCCGGGGTCGCGGCAGCTGCTGCTCATGCTCCTGCCGGCGTGCGCTTCGGCCGCGGTGGCCGCTTTCGGGGAGCGGCTGCCGGGGGTGGTCCCGGCCGACGGGGTACGGCTGTCCTTCACCCTGATCCTCCTGTCCGCCGTGGGGGGGCTGCTGGCGGTGCAGGCGTTCAGCCGCCGGGCGCGCTGGCTCCACGGCACCCTCGCCCTTGGCCTGACGGGACTGCTGGTGGCGCTCCTTTTCGCCATCGAGCCTCCCTACGCCTTGGGGTTCGAGTCGCCGCAAGGGTATCTCGCACTCGGGCCTGTCGGGTATGCCGCCGCCCTCTTTCTCCTGATCGTTTCGGTCATCGTGCTCGCCGGGCTCGAACAGGCGCTGCGCGGGGCGAGCGAGACCGTCCGGTGGGAACTCAAGTTCCTCTTCCTGGGGATCGGGGCGCTCTATGCCGCCGTCATTTATCTCAGTTCGCAGACGCTGCTCTTCCCCCCCTCGGGGGGGCTCCTCCTCGCGGGGTCGATCGGCCTTTTTCACTGCATGTTTCTCGTCTCCTGCGGCTTCATCCTCATTGCGTGGAGGCGGGGGTCGGGACAGAGCCGAATCAGCGTATCCCACGGCGCCATCTACAGTTCCGTCACCCTCCTCACGGTCGGGGTCTACCTCATCGCCTCGGCTTTGATCGCCCGATGGGCCAGCCGCTGGGGGGAGGTGGGGCTCCCGCTCGAGGCGTTGATCTTCCTCCTGTCCGCAGTGGTCCTGACCGCCCTGATCCTGGGGACCGGGCTGCGGCACAAGACCCGCGCCTGGATCCGGCGCAACGTCTTCTCGGGCCGCTACGACTACCGCCACTTCTGGCTCGAGGCCACCGAGCGGGTGCGCTCCATCGACCCCCCGCCCCAGACGGCGGCGGCCCTGGCCGACATCGTGCACCGCGCCCTGGGGGCGATCGACGTGAGCGTCTGGGTGCGGCGCTGGGACCCGAACCGGCTGGAGCTGCTGACCGCCACGGGCCTGATCGTGGGCCGGCTCGACAAGGAAGTCACGGGCGTGGTGGAGCCGCTGCAGAGCGTATCGGAACCCCTTACGCTCGAGGAAATCCGGGCGCTCGGGGACGGGGCCGCCCTCGGGGAGTTCGTGAAAACAACGCGCGCCGCGCTCCTGGTCCCGCTGGTGTCGAGCAACCGGATCGCGGGCGTCATCACCGTCGGCCCCGACCGGAGCGGGAGGGAGTACGACGGCGAGGCGAGGGAGTTTCTGCGCGCGCTTTCGGGTCACGCGGCGGGGGAGTTCCACAAATCGGACCTGCTGGCCACCCTGGTGGCCGCCAAGGAGGACGAGGCGTTCCGCTCCTTTTCCACCTTCCTGCTGCACGACCTGAAGAATTTCGCCTCGACGCTCTCCTACATCGCCCAGAACGCGCCGAAGCACCAGCACAACCCGGAGTTCCAGCGGGACGCCTTCCAGTCGGTCTACGACACCGCGGAGAAGATGAAACGGCTGTGCAACAGCCTGAAATCGTTCTCCGGCGGGCTCGCGGCCAACAAAAAACCTATCGATTTAAGTCAGGTTGTCCGGCAGGTTGCCGATACGCTGAATACGGGGCTCGAAAAGCGCCTGAAGCTGGAGCTTTCACCGCTGTCCCCCGTCATGGCGGACGCGGAAGAGGTCGGGCGGGTGCTGCAGAACCTCATCCTGAACGCGCGGGAGGCGATCGGGGAGGAGGGAACCGTCACCGTGCGGACGGCCGACCGGGAGGAGCAGGTGGAAATCGCGGTGGCGGACAACGGCCGGGGGATGAGCCGGGAGTTTTTCGAAAAGGAACTCTTTCACCCCTTCCGCACCACCAAGAGCGGGGGGCTGGGGATCGGGCTCTTCCAGTCGAAGAAGATCATGGAGGCGCACCGGGGTTCCATCCGGGTGGAGAGCGCGCAGGGAGAGGGGACGACGATCACGCTCTCGTTTCCGAAACCCCGGGGGGAGTGAGGGCGCCGATCAAGGTCGCCATGCTATAATCTGGAGATCTCGGGGGACTGCCATGGTCAAACAGGTCAAGATTGTCGTCGAAAAACATGAGGATGGGTACATCGCCTATCCCATTGGGTTGAAGGGCGTTGTTATCGGCGAGGGAGACAGCTACGAGGAAGCGCTGGCAGATGTCCAGTCGGCAATCCAGTTCCATATGGAAACCTTCGGAGCGGAAAGCATTGAAGGCGAACGGTCTAGTTTTTAACCATCCCGAATCATCGAACGATCAAGGGATCGACTCTGCGCACCATCATCACTCAGGCAGGGATATCTCGAGATGATTTCCTGCGGTATTACGAAGAAAAATGAAGAAGAACCGGGTTGATAAGAAGATCAATCATCCTGAAGCGCTCCCCAGGATCCTCGTGGTCGACGACGACGAGCAGATCCGCAAGCAGATCACCTGGGCGCTGGCGGACGATTTCCAGGTGTTTGCCGCCGGGGACCGGCCCGGGGCGCTCGAGCTGTTCCGGAAGGAACGGATCCCCGTGGTGCTGCTCGATCTCGGCCTCCCCCCCCGGCCGCGCGACGCGGAGGAGGGGCTCGCCGCGCTCGAGGAGATGATGGGGCTCGACCCCCTGGCCAAGATCATCATCGTCTCGGGCAACTCCGAACGCGCCAGTGCCCTGGCCGCCGTCGAAAAGGGGGCGCACGACATTTTCCCCAAGCCGGTGGAGCTGGACGAGCTGAAGGTGGTGCTGCACCGGGTCCGCCGCCGGCTGGAACTGGAGCGCGAGAGCATCGAGGAGCGGCACCTGGCCGACCGGGTCTCCTTCGACGACATCATCGGCTCGAGCGCCCCGATGCAGGAGGTCTTCGCCACCATCGGCAAGGTGGCCGGCACCGACGTCCCGGTCCTGATCACCGGGGAGAGCGGAACCGGCAAGGAGCTGATCGCCAACGCCATCCACAACCGGAGCCGCAGGAAAGGAGGCCCCTTCATCCCGATCAACTGTGGCGCCATTCCCGAAACCCTCCTCGAGAGCGAGCTGTTCGGCCACGAAAAGGGGTCCTTTACGGGGGCGTCGACCCAGCGGCGGGGGAAGCTCGAGTACGCCAGCGGCGGCACCCTCTTTCTCGACGAGATCGGGGAGCTGGCGCCCGAACCGCAGGTGAAGCTGCTGCGCTTTCTCCAGGAAAAGGTGGTCGAGCGGGTGGGCGGGAGGCAGCCGATTTCCATCGACGCCCGGGTCATCGCCGCCACCAACCAGGACCTGGAGGAACGGGTCAAGGCCGGCCGCTTCCGGGAGGACCTCTACTTCCGCCTGGCCGTGGTCCGGATGGAACTCCCCCCCCTGCGCGAGCGCGGGGAGGACGTCATCCAGCTGGCGGAGCACCTGGCGCTGGCGTTCGCGAAGGAACTGAAAAAGCCGGCCCGGAAATTCAACCGGGCGGCGCTGGACGCCCTGCGCCGGCACGGCTGGCCCGGAAACGTGCGCGAGCTCCAGAACCGGGTCAAGCGCGCCCTCGTCCTGTCGGACGGGCCCGCCATCGGCCCCGCGGAACTGGAACTGGAGGCCCCCGAGGATTCCGACCCGACCCCGGTCACGCTCAAGGAGGCCCGGGAAGCGGTGGAAAAGGAAAAGATCAGCAGCGCCCTCCGGGACAACAACGGGAACGTGTCGAAAACGGCCAAGATCCTCGGGATCAGCCGGCCGACCCTGTACGACCTGATGTCGAGATACGGATTGTAGGGAGGTATTGCCATGCAGGAAGTGGTTTTCCTGATCCAGGAAGCCCCGGAGGGGGGATATACCGCCAGGGCCCTGGGACACTCGATCTTCACCGAGGCCGAAAACTGGGACGAGCTCCGGGAAGCGGTTCGGGACTCCATCAGGTGTCATTTCGAACCGACAGACTGCCCCCGGGTCATCCGGCTCCATTATGTCCGGGATGAAGTGCTGGTGGCATGAGAATCCCCAGGGACATCGGCGCCGAAGAACTGATAACGCTGCTCCGGCGCTACCGATACCGGGAAACGAGGCAAACGGGCAGTCACATCCGTCTCACGACAGTTTCGGGCGGCGAGCACCACCTGACCATACCGCGGCACAAGCCGCTGCGTGTCGGCACGCCGCATGCAATCCTGGGCGACATGGCCGAGCATTTCGGCACAAGCCTGGAAAAGATCGCAGAGGAGCTTTTCTCCAAGCACCCCTGAATGTCCGAATGAATCTCTATAGGGAACACGATTGATGAATAAACGGGTGATCGCGACCATTTCGGCCCTCCTCGTCTGCTTCGGGCTCCTGTACCGCGGGGTGATCGCCAGGCTGGTGCACGACTGGTACACGGACGACAACTATTCGCACGGATTCCTGATCGTGCCGATCGCGCTCTACTTCGTCTGGGAGCGGCGGGCGAAGCTCCGGGAGGCCGCCGCCCGGCCGAGCCTCTGGGGCCTCGCCCTGGTCCTCGGGAGCATGGCCATGCTCCTGGCCGGCATCCTGGGATCGGAGCTCTTTCTCACCCGGGTCTCGATGGTCGGGACGCTGGCGGGCGTGGTCCTCTTTCTCCTCGGGTGGAACCACCTGAAGATCCTGTTCTTCCCGATCGCCTTCCTCCTGCTGATGATCCCGATCCCCGCCATCATTTTCAACCAGGTCGCTTTTCCGCTCCAGCTCCTCGCCTCCCGCTTCGGCGAGACGGCCCTCACCCTCAGCCAGATCCCGGTGCTGCGGGAGGGGAACGTGATCCACCTGGCCAACACCAGCCTCGAGGTGGCCGAGGCCTGCAGCGGCATCCGCTCCCTGATCTCGCTTCTGACCCTGGGAATCGTCTTCGGCTATTTCACCGATACGCGCCTCTGGGTGCGCTGGGCCCTCGCCATCGGCACCATCCCCATCGCCATCGCGGCCAACGGCATCCGCGTGGCCGGCACCGGCATCGCCGCGCACCATTACGGGGAGGCGGCGGCGCAGGGGTTCTTCCACAGCTTCTCGGGCTGGATCATTTTCGTCGCGGCCTTCATTATGATGTTCCTTTTGTATAGAATCATTGCATGGATCGCGCCCGGGCGGCCGGCCCCCGGACCGGCGGCCTGAAGCGGCGACGGCGCGACTCCGCCAGGATCGATTATGAAAATTCGAATTCTGCTGCTTTTGGTGGTCATGCTCGGGTCGGCCGCCTTCATCTCGGTCAAATCGCGGCCGGAAGTCACCCCCATCCGGGCGTCGCTCACGGGGCTGCCGCTCGTGCTCGGGGAGTGGACGGGGCAGGACGCCCCCCCGATGGACTCCCGGGTGATGGACGTGCTCGGGGTGGACGACCACATCGACCGGACCTATTTCGATGCCGAGGGCTTCCCCACCAGCCTCTACGTCGGCTACTACCAGAGCCAGCGCTCCGGGGACACGATGCACTCCCCCCTCAACTGCCTCCCCGGCGCGGGGTGGAATCCCTCGAGGCGGATGGAAATCTCCATCCCGGTCGAGGGGGGGGACGCGATCGAGGTCAACCGGATCGTGATCTCCAAGGGGCTCGACCGGCAGCTGGTGCTGTACTGGTACCAGAGCCACGGGCGGGTGGTGGCGAGCGAATACTGGGGGAAGATCTACACGGTACTCGACGCCCTCCGCACCAACCGGACCGACGCGGCCCTGGTGCGCGTCATCTGTCCCGTCGGCGGGGCGGACGGCGTTGCGGAGGCGAAGGCCGAACGGCAGGCGATCCGGTTCGTGCAGGAGGTTTTCCCGTTGCTCGACGACTATCTGCCGCTTTAATTCCGAAAACGCAAGGGACCTAAAATGAAAAACAGACTCTGCATGGCGTTGGCGTTGGCGCTCCTGCTCGCGGGATGCTCCCGGAGCCCGGAGAAGTACCTCAAGAAGGGGCAGGAATATTTCGCCGAGGGGAAATTCAGCGCGGCGGTGCTCGAGTTCCGCAACGCCCTGAAGAAGAACCCCCGCTTCGCCCCGGCCCATTACGAACTCGGCCGGACCTACCTCGCCATGGGCGGGACGGAGGAGGGGGGGCAGTCGATCGTGACGGCGGCCGAAATAGACCCCAACAACCTCGACGCGCAGATCGCGGCGGGGAATTTTCTCCTGATGCAGCGCAAATTCGACGAGGCCCGGGCCAAGGCCGAACTCATTCTCAAAAAAGAGCCCCGGAGCATCCCCGGAAATATCCTGCTCGCCAACGCCATGGCGGGGAAGGTCGACCTGAACGGGTCGATCGGGGTTCTGAAGCTGGGGTTCGACCATGAGCCCCAGATCCTTCCCGCCTTCATCGCCGTCCAGGTCCCGGAGAAGGAGCGCCCGGAACCGGAAAAAATCGAGGCCCGCTTCCGGGAAACGGCCGACCAGAACCCGCGTTCGGTCGAGGCCCGCCTGGCCCTGGCCAATTATTACCTCCTTGCGCGGCGGATCGAGGACGCGGACCGGGAGTACCGCGCCGCCCTCGAGATCGACCCCGGTTCCCCCGCTTCCGAAGACGCCAACCTCTCCTACGCCTACTTCTCGATCCTCAACAACCGGCCGGACGAGGCGGAGAGCATCTACAAGAGCCTGCGGCAGAAGCACCCGAGCGTGCCCCGCTACGGCGTCCTCCTCTCCGACTTCTACGCCGGGATCGGCGACCGGGACAAGGCGATCGAGACCTGCCGGCAGATGCTCGAGGCCGACCCCGGGCTGACGGTGGTCAAGAAGCGCCTGGCAAACCTCCACCTGGGAGGACGGCAATTCGACCAGGCGGTCGGGATCGCCGACGAGATCCTGAAAAAGGACCCGAACGACGCCGACGCCCACCTGATCAAGGGGAAGGTCCTGTTCGCGGACCGGAAGGTGCCCGAAGCCACCGAGCAGCTCGAGGCGAGCGTCAAGTCGAACCCGCGCTCGGCCGAAGCCCGCTACTACCTCGGGTTCGCCCACCTGCAATCGCGCGACTACCCCAAGGCCGAACGGGAGCTGACCCTGGCGCTGCGGCTGAACCCGGCGCTGGTGCAGGCCTACGTCGGCCTGGCCCAGGTCAAGCTCGACACCGGGGACGCCGACGCCGCCGTGCGCCTCAGCCAGGAAGCGCTCCGGATCAACCCGAACACGTCGGAAGCCCGGCTCGTCCTGGGGAGCGCCTACGCCGCCCAGCGCGACTACGCCCGGGCGGCGCCCGAGATCGAATCGTACGTGGCGAAAAACCCCGACAACCCGGCCGGGCGCTTCAGGCTGGGGCAGCTTTACTTCCGCCAGGGGAACCTCGCCCGGGCCGAGGCGGAGTTCGAAGCCGCCCTCCGCGCCGACCCGGAGCACGGCGAGAGCCTCCTGGGGCTGGGGAACGTGTACCTGACGCGCAAAACGCCCGAAAAGGCGCTTGCCCGGGCGGAGCAGGCCATCTCGGCCCACCCGAAGAACCCGGAGCTGTACCAGGTCATGGGGATGCTCCACCTCGAGCTTGGAGACCGGCAGAAGGCCGAGGAGTTCTATAAAAAGGCCGCGGAGTTGGATCCCGGGGACCTGCCGCGGCGGATGACGCTGGCGCAGTTTTACGTCAACACCCGCCAGCAGGACAGGGCGGACGCCGTTCTGCGCGCGATTCTCAAGGACAACCCCGGCAACGAGCGGGCGCTGCTGGCGCTCGGCCGGCTGCACCTGGGGCAGAAATCGTACGACAAAGCCATCGCGGCGGTGGATGAGCTGCTGAAGAACGACCCCAAGCATACCGAAGGGTCCCTCCTGAAGGGCCGGATCCTGCTCGCCGAAAACAAGGCCGACGAGGCGGTCAGGACGCTTCAGGGGGCGGTCAACAACGAGCCGGAATCGGCCGAGGCCCGGTACTTCCTGGGCGTAGCCCAGTACGAGGCCAAAAACCGGGAGCGGGCGGAGGCGGAGTGGAACGAGGCGGTCAAGAACTCCCCGCGCTACACCCCCGCCCTGGTCGCGCTGGGGCGGCTGAAGCTCGAGGAGGGGAAGGCGGACGACGCCGCGGGCTTTGCCCGCGAGGCGCTCGCCGTCAACCCGGACCACCAGGAGGCCCAGCTCCTGCTGGGGAGCGCGCTCGCGGCCAGAAAGGACTACACCGCGGCGGCGGCGCAGCTCGAAGGGTTCCTCAAGAAACACCCCGAGAACGAATCGGGCATGAAGCGGCTGGGGCAGGTCTACCTCTCCCAGGGAAGGCCGGCGCAGGCCCAGGCCCAGTTCGACCGGATCCTGGCCCGCGACGGCGGCGACGTCGAGGCCTGGGCCGGCACGGTCGCCGCCCTGCTGGCCCAGAAGCAGCCGGAGCAGGCGATCCGGCGCCTCGACCGGCGGCTGGCCGACGCCCCCCCCATCGCCAAACTCTACGAGCTGCGGGGGATGGTCTACCTCTCCCAGAAGAACCTGCAGAAAGCGGAGGAGTCGTACGTCAAGGCGGCGGAGCTCGACCCTTCCAACCTCCAGCAGCAGACCCAGCTCGCCAACTTCTACGCCGGCGTCGGCAAGCCCGACCAGGCGATGCGCAAACTCGAAAGCCTGGTCTCGGCCCACCCGGGCGACTCCGGCCTCAAAAAGCGGCTGGCGCGCCTGTACCTCCAGAACAAGGCCTGGGACAAGGCCGCGGCCCTGGCCGACCAGCTCGTCAAGCAGAGCGACCCGGAAGGCCGCGTTTTGAAGGCCCAGGGGCTGCTGGCCCAAAACAAGGGGGCGGAAGCGGTCAAGGAACTGCAGGCGGCGGTGGCCGCCGACCGCAACTCGGCCGAAGCCCGCTACCTCCTGGGGGCCGCCTACCTGGCCGATAAAAAGGCAGACCAGGCGGAAACGGAGTGGAACGAGGCGATCCGGATCAACGACCGGTTCACGCAGGCCTACGCGTCGCTGGCCCAGCTCCGGCTGGCGTCGGGGGACGCCGACGGCGCCATCCGCCACGCCCAGCAGGGGCTGCGGGTATCCCCGGACGAGACGGGGCTCCGGGTCCTTTTGGGGAGCGCGCGGATGCGAAAGCGCGATTTCAGCGGGGCGCTGAGCGAATTCGACACCGTGCTCAAAGCCCTGCCCGACAACGCCGCGGCGCGGTACAACCGCGGCATCGCCAACGTCAATCTCCAGATGAGCCGGAACCAGCCCGACCGGGCCGTCCGGACCGCGGAGGAGCAGATCCGGGCGTTCCCCGACCGGGCGGAGCCCCATCTGCTCCTCGGGCAGATCGAGATGTCACGGAAGAATTACGCGAAGGCGGAAGCGGCCTTCCGCAAGGCGCTCGACATCGACGGGGACAACCTGGCCGCCTACGGGCTGCTGGGGCAGCTGTTCATGGCCCAGAAGGCGGCCGACCGGGCGATCCGGGAGTTCAACCACGCCCTCGAGGTCAACCCGAAATATATCCAGGCCCACATCCTGCTGGCCTCGGTCTACGAGTCGCAGAAGAACCGGGAGCAGGCCAAGCACCACTACCGCAAGGCGCTCGAGATCCACCCGAATTCGCCGGTGGCGGCCAACAACCTGGCCTGGCTTCTGGCCGACGGCGGGGAGAACCTCGACGAGGCGCTGAAACTGGCCCAGGCGGCCAGCCAGCAGGCGCGCGACGTGGCGGCCGCGCCACGCGACGTGGCGGCCGTGCAGGACACGCTTGGGTGGGTCTACTACAAGAAAGGGTCCCACCGGGCAGCCATCGACGCCCTGGGCCAGGCCGTGCGCCTCGAGCCCAAGGGGGCGGTCTACCACTACCACCTGGGGATGGCCTACCTCAAAAACGGGGAGAAGGATCAGGCGAAGCGCTCGCTCGCGGAGGCGCTCAAGCTCTCGGCCAGTTTCCCCGGGGCGGATGAGGCGAAGCGTACGTTGTCCACCTTATAGAGAAATTTCAGGGCAGCAGGGAGAGGGGGGTGCGTCCGCACCCCCCTTTTTCTATCCCATGAAGCGGGCGTAGAGGCCGGGATTGCGGCGGGAGAGTTCCTCGAGCATCGTCTCGACCCGGCCCAGGTAGGGGGCGCGCAGGCCGTGGTAGTTCTGCTCCGGCCCGATGGCGTCGAAGACGATGCCCACCCGGCGCAGGAGCGTGACCAGGCCCCGGGCCATGACGGCCAGGAGGTATTCGTTCCCCCGCTCGAGGCTTTCCATGCAGATGCCGCGGTAGAGGCCCAGGACGATGTCGTTCTCGAGCCGGCGCTGGCCGCCGTACATCCGCCGGAACAGCTCGGGAGTGAGCGGCTCCCTGTCGCGGTAGACGGAGTCGGTCGTGCGGCGGCGGTACTCCTTGCTGATGGCCAGGCGCGAAATCTCGCCAAAGCCTTCCCGGTTCATGACCGAGAGGTCCCGCTCGAGGGTGCAGTGTTTTTCGATCGGAAAACCGCATTCGGAGTTGACGATCATCCGGACGGTGCCGATGACGTGCTCCTCCCCCGTCCGGCGCACGACGAAATGCACGGAATGATCGTCGTAGGCGTCCCGCTCCATCCCCCCAGGGTGGTCCTCGCTCCGCTCGAACCCCCACTCCTCGACGTACACCTTGTAGCGCAGCCGGAACACCTCCAGCAGCAGGGGATCCCCCGGGGGCACCTTGATGTATTCGAAGAGGCTGGGGCTTTCGGCCACGGGGCAGGCTCCGAGGGGGGGGTGCGGCAAACCGGGGCTCACGGGGATTCCCGGAACCGCGCTATCATGAATCATAATAAGCCCTGTTTTGATCAATGTAAACCCGCCCCCGGCGGGGGCCCATCCACTCTATCGGCAGGAATCGTTTTACAATTCATTGACATTTCCCTGCCCGCCCGACCGGCCGAAATGCCCAAAATGGGCAATTCTGAATAATTTTATTGACGGCCCGGAGCCTTCTGCATAAGCTGCTACTTTACAATTAGTAAAACTTGAGCCCAAACGCGGAATGCAGCAGCGAGCGTGACCTCAATCACACCTTCCGGGCCCTAATTCGTTATATCGTAATTATATGGACGCACCATTACCTGTTTTTCGCAAAATCCATAGCGTGATCCCGAGGAAGTCCCATGGCCCAACCCGTGGCAGCCGCAAGCGGTTTTCTGTCTCAAGCCCCGTATCCGACTCCGTCGCACCCCCTCAACCAATGGTTCGAGGTTATCGCCGCGGATACGCCTGAACTCCGGGAAAAAGCCTACCGCCTGCGCTACCAGGTCTACTGCCGGGAAAAGCAGTTCGAGACCCCCGAGGAACACCCCTGCGAACTGGAGCAGGACCTGTACGACTCCCGCGCGCTGCACAGCCTGGTGGTCGACCGCACGAGCGGCGCCGCCACCGGCACCGTCAGGCTGATCCTCCCCGACCCCGAAACCCCCTGCGACAGCTTCCCGATCCAGCACGTCTGCCGCCACCCGCTCCCTTCCCTCTCATCTGGCAGCAAGGCGGCGGAAATCTCACGCTTCGCCATTTCCAAGAAGATCCGGAGGATGGCCGAACAGTCCCTGGTCCCGGTCCCCGCCTCGGCTGATGACAACCCGGTGGCGACCGCCAGGGCCATGAAGTGCTCCCTGACCCTCCTCCTGATGCGCGAAATCGTCCGGATGAGCCGCGAAAACGGGGTCACCGACTGGTTCGCCGTCATGGAACCCGCCCTCCTCCGCCTCCTCTCCCGCTTCGGCATTCACTTCAATCCGGTGGGTCCCCAGGTCGAATACCACGGCCTGCGCCAACCGTGCTACGCCAAGGCCGAAGAGCTCCTGGAAAGGATGCGGGAGGAGCAATACGATGTCTGGAGTTTCATTACCGGATCGAGCGGGGCAATGATCGAAGCATAGAAAGAACATCCTCGAATTCGCAACACCCTCCCCAAGACGGTGTATCCTCTGACCGGTGATGAAAGATTCACGGCTCGAACGCTGTCGTGCTAAGATAAGCGCGATTCCATCGCATCGGACCGAACGGTGAATGGCTGGCTTTTGGTAAACATCATCAATCCGGCCGCAACCTGAATAGCGTAAACACCATCATGAACTTTGCCCGCGTAAAAGCCGTGGCCCGCAAGGAAGGTCTCCATATCCTCAGGGATCCCCGCAGCCTCGTCATGGCCATCCTCCTCCCTTTCCTCATGATCCTCCTGTTTGGATACGGCCTGACCCTTGACGTTGACCGGATCCCCACCAGCATCTATGACGCGGACAACAGCGCCGAAAGCCGCGCCATCATCTCGCGATTCGAGGGGAGCCACTATTTTCGCATCGTCGATGTTGCCGGGGATTATGGCCACATTCAGGACAGCATCAACAGGGGCAGGGCCATGTTTGGGCTGGTCATTCCCCGTCAATATTCCCGTGACCTCCTGGCCGGGAAGGAACCTCAAATCCAGATCCTTCTGGATGGGAGCGACTCCAACACGGCCTCGGTCGCGCTCAGTTACGCCAGGACCCTTTTCGGGGAATCGGCCGAAGATATTGCCAGCGGGGCATTGAACCGCAGCTCCGGGGTCAAGGAAACGCCTTCGATAGAAGCCCGGATCCGGATCTGGTACAACAGCGGGATGAGATCGCAGAACTTCATCATCCCGGGGCTGATCGCCATCATCCTCATGATCATCGCCACCCTTCTGACATCGCTCACCATCTCACGCGAATGGGAATCGGGAACGATGGAACAACTGCTTTCCACGCCCCTGCGCCCGGCGGAATTGATTTTGGGCAAGATGTCGGCCTATTTCATCCTTGGCGCTCTGGATACGGTTCTGGTGATCATTGCCGGAGTAACCGTTTTCCATGTTCCCTTTCGCGGCAGTCTGCTTTTTCTGGCCCTGACAAGCGGCATCTTTCTCACGGGAGTCCTCTGCTGGGGGATCCTGCTCTCCACCATCGCCAAATCCCAGCTGCTGTCCTATCAACTCGGAGCCCTGACCTCATTCCTGCCCGCCATATTACTTTCCGGTTTCATCTTCTCAATCGAAAACATGCCCCCGGCCATCCAAACCCTCTCTTACCTCATACCCTCCCGATATTTTGTCACCATTTTGAAGGGCATCTTCCTGCGCGGCATAGGCATCGAGGTGCTCTGGGTCGAGGTGGGACTGCTCCTGGTTTTTGCCGTCATCGTTTTTCTGCTCGCCCGAAACCGATTGCGCCGGGAGGTGGTCTGAGCATGTATGGGCGAATCTGGGAAATTTTGCGCAAGGAATTCCTCCAGCTGTTCCGGGACCCCCGCATGCGGATCGTGCTTCTGGGGCCGCCCGTCGTCGAACTGATCATTTTCGGATACGCCGTCACCCTGGATATCGAAAAAAGCCGTATCGCCTGGCTCGATTTGGACAAAACGGTGGAAAGCCGGGAACTGCAGTCCCGTTTCGAGGGATCGAGTTATTTCCAGGTCCAGCAGATGACGGAATCGTTCGACGACGTGCGGGACGCCATCGACAGGGAGGAGATGACGGCCGCAGTCCATATCCTCCCGGGCTTCGGTCAGGATATCCGGAAGGGGAAACACTCATCCGTGCAGGTCATAGTCGATGGGACGAACTCCAATACGGCGACCATAGTATCCGCATACGCCGGGGAGATCATTGAGCGGTTCGGTAACGACATGAGAGCCGAATCGCAAACAGCCGCAGTCCCAAAGCTTAATGTTGAAAGCCGGATCTGGTTCAACCCGAATCTCAGAAGCCGCGATTTTTTCATTCCCGGGGTCCTGGTCAACATCATTACCTATGTCACCCTGATGCTGACAGCCATGAGCATCGTGCGGGAAAAGGAGATGGGGACGCTCGAACAGCTTATGGTCACTCCGATACGGCCGGTCGAACTCGTAATCGGCAAACTCCTTCCATATGCGGCCATCGGCATGTTCGACGTCTGTCTGATCACCGCCGCGGCGCTGATTGTCTTTCAGACCCCGTTTCAGGGCAGCTTTATCCTCTTGCTTTTCAGCGCTTTGCTCTTCCTCCTGGCAACATTGGGCATAGGCCTCTTCATTTCCACGGTATCCCAGAATCAACAGCAGGCCCTGATCGGCTCCTTCTTCTTTCTTCTCCCCGCCATTCTGCTCAGCGGATTCGCCTTCCCCATCCACAGCATGCCGGCACCCATGCAGCTCATCACCTACCTGAACCCGCTGCGTTATTTCACGGAAATCGTGCGCGGAATCTTCCTCAAAGGTAGCAGCCTACACCACTTATGGCCGTCCCTGACAGCGCTGGCCGCGATCGGCTGCGCGATTCTGGCCCTCAGCGCCACCCGGTTCCGCAAGAAGATGGATTGACATGATCGAGCCGGGCCTATCCAACATCCCAGCTTTGGCATCCCCACAAAAAAGATGTCAAAAACCCCGACACTTCCGGCAATTTCATTGATTTAACACAAGATATCATCAATCAAGGCCTCCAAAGGGAGCCCGAGGCCCGGCATCATCTCACGCCGAATGTCGGTAGCCTTTACATAGCCGGATGTTACTGGCCAGACCGAAGTGGAGGATGTTCGATGCTGACTTGGAATTCATAGAGATTTCATTACAATGGAATCCTTGTATTCCATTGATTCAGTGTGACATCGACAGCCACCGCCCGCTTCGCATTTACGGCAGCGGCTATCCGCCTTGTTCGATGTTTACTTTGGCACGAGGATTGCATCATGTCGGGCGAGGTTGGCTTTAGGTTCAAAGGCGACCCGCAGGGATGTGACAGCAATCAATCATGGGGGACTAAGAAAATGACAAAATCCAATTTCCGGAGTTTCGGAATGCTGGTAGTGGCGGCGATGGCATTGCTCCTGCTGCCGGTGGCCGCAAACGCGGAATATCTTGATTTCTGGGTCAATGAGAGTGCCGTTCCCGGCGTTCCCGATGATCAGGGATTTGTGGCAGACGCATTTAATGGCGTGTATTCGGAAATCCTTACCTTTGATGGCTTAGGAGGATTTTCCGCCACTCTGATCGCCCAATGGAGGGGATATGATTTTAATGAGGGACTTGACCCTGTCCCTGCCCCAGTCTACCTGGCCGGCTCAGCACTCATTCCTGAGCAGTACGGCATGTACACCGTCTACACGGCGACCGGAAATATCACTGATTTGGGCGGCGGCGAATTCAGATTCACTACAACCACAGGTGCCGCAGAAATCTGGGTGGATCCGAACTCAGATACAGGTCTCGGTATGGCCGCCCTCCCAGCAACAGGCGGGCTTTATCCGTCGCTCTCGATTAATACCGATGACGAGCTGGTTCTTTCTGCCTCGGATATCTATTTCGAAGATAATACCATGAGGCCCGGAGTCGGCGGCTTCTTCGACATCAGATTTTTCGAACCAACCATCGAGGCTTTCGGTCAGGAGTATTGGCCGACGCTGTTTGGGATCAACTTCCTCGCGGCAACTGTTGACGGCGACTTTAATGAGTTCGATCCGACAGCAGCCCAGAGCATAACAATGGGCGGTGACCTGAGCGCCAACTTCACCGTTGTTCCCGAGCCGTCCACGCTGGTCCTGTTCGGCCTTGGGTTGATCGGAACCGCGGTGGCCATCCGTCGGAAACGGTAATACTCATCAGCATCCAATTTAAAAAGGCCGGCAACATCTGTTGCCGGCCTTTTTTTATGGATCCCGCGGCGGCGCACGGCGCCAGGCCTGCGGATCTTACGGGGTTTTCCGGGCCTTGAGTTCGTAACAGTTACCCGAAACATCCTCCGAGACGATTCCAAATCCCGCTTTTGCGATCCGTTCCCTGATATCATCTTTATGATAGGGGGTATGGAGAATGCCCTTCCGGGTCCCCCAGCGATTGATGCGGTTGGCGACCCGGTCGAATGGACCATTCCCGCGGGGATAAAGCAGCACGTTGGCCGCGAGGGTGCCCTTGGGTTTCAGGACCCGATGGATGTCACGCAGAGCCCCGTCGACATCGGGAAAACAATGAACGGCATTGGCGATATTGGCCGTGTCGAAGTGGTTGTCCGGGTAGGGAAGGATGGCGGCGTCCGCATGGCATAGCTCAATATTCGCCTGTCTGGCGAAACGCCGCCTGGCGCCGGCCAGCATCGGCTCGGCGTAATCCACCCCAACGATCTCGACGTCAGGCAGGCCCTTGCGCTTTCTCCAGCGCAGGATCAGTTCCAGCAGGGTCCCGGTTCCGCAGGCGATTTCGATGTGCTTCGACCCGAAATTAGGGCCGAAGAAGCGGATCTGGCGCCCGAGGGTGCTGTTGTAAGCGAAGGTGAGAATGAGAAAACCGCGCACATCATACCATAGCGGCGGGGAATCATAGGCGGCGGCGATTTCGTCGATCGATTTTCCGGTGGGCATACCTGTTCCTTTCCTGATCCGTCCTGCGGCTCCCAGGTAGTTACGACTGCATCCTGGAAAACTGCCGCGAGGCAATGCCTATCATAAGGCGTTGAATAGGATTCCGGTTCCCCCATGGCCGCCAGGTGTGGACCAGCTTGTTTTTGTAGGGATCGAACTGCAGCCCGTGCGGGGCAGCCAACAACCGCCCCCGCTGCAAAAGCACCTTGAGTGCTTCCGTTGCGGCCATGCCGGCGCAGATATCGCAGGCCATGGGGGTTGAAGGCCCCTTGCGGGCCTTGAGATCCAGGGCACCGGGATCCACAAGGTATTTCCGCTGCAGGAGCCGGGGCGACAGGCCCAGGACGAAGCGCAACGCCATCTCATCCTCGGAACAGCCCTCCCAGCGGAAATATTCCTCGAACGTCATGCCTCTCGGCAGAAAAGTGAGTACGGCCGCCCCCATTCCCAGGGGCGCGGCCGTTATCGCGGGAATACCCTTCTCCGCGCAGGAGGCGAAGACGGCGCTTCGGGCCTTGAAGGCAAAAAAGTCGAGTCCGTCAATATAGAGGTCCACCTCCTCCAGAAACCCGTCCATATTCTGTTCGGTGATTCCCTGATCGAACACCTTCAGCGAGATTCCCGGGTTGACCGCCCGCACCATCTCCGAGAGAACCTCGGTCTTCCGCCGACCGATGGTGTCCATATTGGCCCCGGCCTGGCGGTTGAAGTTGACGAGGTTGAAAACATCGAAATCGGCGATGTTAAAGTTCCCCACTCCCAGCCGAGCCAGGGTCAGGAGGTGGGAGCCCCCCACCCCGCCAAGCCCCGCGATGGCGACCCGTTTGCCCCTCAGTTGCAGCAGTTCCCCGGGGGTCACCCACCCGATGTTCCGGGAAAAAGCCTGCTCGTAGTTGAATTCGGGATTTGCCATCACTTAGCCCTCATTCGGCCGGAAGCACGATCTCGGCGTCGACGGGCATATTGAGCTTGAGCTCTCGCTCCCGGTTGTCTACGTCGATCTTGATGCGGTAGACGAGCTTGACCCGCTCCTGCTCCGTCTGGATCTGCTTGGGGGTGAATTCGGCGGCCGAGGCGATGAAACTCACCCTCCCCCGGTAGCGCTTGCCCGGGTAGGAATCCGATGTAACCCACACCGGCTGGCCCAGCTTCACGAGCCCCAGCTGGGTCTCCGAAACATAGGCGCGCAGCCAGGGGCGGTCGATCACGCCTATGGTCACCACGGTCGTCCCGGGCGCCACCACCTCCCCCACGTCGGCCGCCTTGACCAGGACCACACCATCGACGGGGGATACGACCACCGTATCCCTGAGCTGGGCTTCGATCACTCGAGCCTGGGCGCGCGTCCGCTCCACCTCGGCCCGGCGCGCGGAGATCTCTTTCTCGCGCCGGCTGATTTCAAAACGGGCGGCTTCCGCCGCGGCGAGTTCCGCCCGGGCGCCGGACACCCGCTCGCGCTGGGCCGCGATGGTCTCCGCCCGGGCGCCGGCCAGCACGAGCGCCAGGCGCTGCCCGGCCTGCTCCAGGGCTGCCGCGGCCGATTCGGCCCGGAAGCGGTACTGATCGTGCTGCTGCACCGAAATGTCATCCTGCAGAAGGAGCTTCTCGGCCCGCTCCCGGTTTTTCCGGGCGTTTTCGTTTTCCGCCGCGGCCGCGCTCACCGCCGAGCGGGCTTCTGCAATCTCCTCTTCTCGCGCGCCCGCCTCGAGTTCCCGCAGATGGGCCTCCGCCGCCGCCAGCGCCGCCCGGCGCGCGGCAAGGCCGGCGGCATAGCTCCTGCGCTGGTATTGCAGGGCGGCCTCGGCCTGCCCCTCGAGCGCCTGCGCCTCGGTGACGGCAGCGGACTCGCGCTCGAACAGCCGCATCAGCTCGTCGCTCGAGAGGCGGGCGATGAGCTGGCCCCTGCGGACATCGCGCCCTTCGTCCGTGCGCAGCTCCGCGATCATCCCTGAGGTCTTGAAGGCGATGTCGACCTGCTGCAGTTCGATGTTGCCCGAAAGCTTCAGCGTGACCGGTTCCGGATCCTTTTTGCCGATGGCGAAGCCGACGAGCAGGGCGGCCACCGCGACGATGCCCACCATCGCGGGGATGCATCTCCCGGCCCCCACCTTCACCCGTATGCGCATATCCTCCGCCCGCCCCGTTCCCGGGAATGGGAGTCCGCCCCTTGATCGGGCCTAGTGATCCCAGATGACTCATTATAGATGCAGTTCGCGGCTATTGGCCAAATTAAGTTATCGGAAAAAGGGGCGGATCGGATTATGGGCAGGGAGGAGGGGAGAGTACGGAAATCATGGGAGCGCGGGTTCGATCCCCAGCGCGCTGGCGTTCCGAAGCAGTCGCCGGTCGCAGCTGAGCAGCTTCAGGGAAGGAAAAGCCTGCAGGAACAGCAGGGCGGTGGCCAGGTGCACCGCATCGAGGGTGCGAAGCGGTTCGACCGGAAAAAACCGGCAGGCGCGGGCGCGCACGTCGGCGGAGATTTCCATCAAGGTCCACCCGGTCCGGCTCCGGGACAGGAGCCCCCTCAGCCTTTCGGTGTCGCCGGCATTCAGGACATTCCGGGTTTCCGCCCGCACCAGGGCCCGTTCGGCTTCCACCAGGGTCAGGACGGAGGAAACCACCATTTCCGCTTCATCAATTGCCCGCGCCACCTCAGGCGCGCGCGCCTCTCCCAGGAGCCAGGAGAGCAGCGCCGAGGTTTCCAGATAGACCGCCTTCACAATCCGGGCTCCTCCCTGTCCTCCTCCAGAAGTCGTTTGACGATTTTGGAAGAGAGCTTGACGGGCGAGGGTTCGAGCGCCGTCTTCTCCTGCAGGGGAAGGGTCACGATCCCGTCCCGCGCCCAGGCCAGGAGGAGCGGGTTCAATCCCACGGCACCGCCTGCGCGCCCATACGGCTCCTGCAGTTCTGCGACGACCTCGTTGCGGTCGGTAACCAGGATGGTGGCCCCGCCCCGCACCTCGCGCAGCCAGGCGCTCAGGTTGTTCTTGAGATCCTTGATCCCAACCGTTTTGATCGGCTTCATAACGCTATAGTAGCTACCGGTAGCTACAATGTCAACCTGCCGCTGCCGGATCTCTCGCTTTCGCTACTCCACCGAAAACGGAAGCCGCCAGCGCAGGCCCTTGAAGCGGGCGTAGTCCCGGTCGATTGTGATCCACTCGCACCCCGATTCGATGGCCAGGGCGGCAAACCAGGCATCCTGGATCAGGTTTCCCGAGGCGGCCGATTCCCGGCAGAGGGCCTCGAAGATCCACCAGTGGTCCTCTCCGGGAAGAATGACGCGCGCCTGGGGCTGGGACTGGACGACGTGGATGAACTCGAACGCTTCCCCAACCGGACTTGGACTGACAAAGATTCGCGGGTGCGTGGCGGCCCGAAGAAAGGAACAGAAGACCTGGGGGGATATTCCATAGGCTTCCGGCCCGTTGAGGACCGATTCGAGCCAATCCCGATAGAGCGGGTGATCGGCCATGTCGGCACGGAAGGCGTAAACGAGCACATTCACGTCGGCCAGAATCACCCGATCCCCTCCATCCGGTCGAGAAGATCGGCCGCGTTGCCGAGATCCACACCCGGCAGCGTGCCCCCCTCCCTGCTGCAGACCGGGAGATTGACATGGTGGCGTTCCGTAGCCTTGACCGGCTCCGCCAGGACCAGGCGCAGACCCTTCTCGATCAGAGCGGTCAAAGTCATTCCTCTCCGGGCTGCTTCGCTCCTGGCTTTCTTCATCAGGGTTTCATCAAGCCTTACAGTCGTTCTCATATGTCAAAGCATACGCACAATATGTCTATATGTCTACCGCCAACCCTAAAACTCGGCGGAAAACTCCTCCGCGCGCATTACCCGCACCCCATGCTTCATCAGGATGCTGAAATGGCGGCGATTGTCGGTCACGACCGTATGAACACCCGAATGGCGCGCGATTTCGGCGATATGGGCGTCGTAGATCCTTCCCCCGGCCGCCCGCTCTCCGGCCGCCGCCTCGAGAAACACCAGTTGCTGGCCATCCGGAAGCTGCTCGACATGAAAACGGGGGATCAGATCCGCCAGAATCATCCGGGTCTGCAGGGGGGATAACCGATAGCCAGCAGGCAGGCGCGTGGCCACGGCATAGAACTCGAGGCAGCAGTGCCACGCCGTCCGGACATCGGGCAGAGTCCCCTGCGCCACGGCATCCATGATCCGCATCGGGTGAACCGAAGCGTCCCCGAAGTCGATGCAGCCGGCAAGCAGAACCGTGGTATCCAGGAACACCGGGGCTACCAGGGCCATCGGTTCCGCTCCTCCTCGACCAGGGCCTCGAGATCGACTGCCGGCAGGTCCCCCTTCCCTGCCGTCGGCCGGGCGATCAGCCTCCCCCCTTCCCGCACCAGAACCGGGTCGGAGCCCGTCCGGACCAGCCGGATGGAGAAATCGTCCATCAGAACCTCCACCTCGGTTCCCGGCTTCAGCCCGGCCCGCTCCCGGATCGCCGCCGGAATGACGATCCTCCCCGCCTTGTCTATGGTAGTTTTCATACCACTTTTCTACCATATCTACTGCCACAATGGAATCCGCTACCTTTTCGATTCCCTCCGGCGCCACAGGGTCAGGGCGGCCATTCCAAACCCCAGGAAGGCAAGCGAGGAGGGTTCGGGAACGGTGCTCGTGACTGGAGGGGGGATGAGGGTGCCGGAAACCACCAGGTTGTCGATCCGGTTGTTCCCCGAGGAACCGGTAGCACCGTCAAACCTTATGCGGAAACCGGCGGCGGGATTGTCGTCAAGGCCCGCTATCGCGCTGAAATCGAAGTTTTGAAGCCCAAAAGTGGTGCCGGGGCTGAAGCCGCCGTAATCGGTCCACGAACCGCCTGAATCGAGGCTGTACTGGAGCAGGTTATCAAGGAAACCGGTACTGGTGCGCTGCGCGGCAAAGCTGACGCCGATCGCCTCGTACCCTTCCGTCCCGGTCATCCAGGTGAGGTAGCGCCCGTTGTTGGCCATTCCCACCAGGCGCAGCGCCGCCCCGGCGGGATCTTCCCCCTCGAGGTTGACGCTGCTGCCCGAGGCGTTGCCGATATTGGCGGGACTGAAGTCGCTCGACATCGTGCCGCTGCCGCGGTCGACCGAGAATTCCAATTCACCCCCGGTGACGCCGGAAGCGGCATCGTTGAAATTCCAGACTGCGATCGTCTCCGAATGGACGGGAGCGATCAGGACCATCACCAATAAGAAACTGAGACCGAGATAACGCATCGATTCCTCCTTTGCTGGGTTCGGTCTCATTGTTTCGCCCGGGGGCGGGCCATTTCAGACATCGGGCACAATTTTCGGGCAAAATCTCGGTGGTCCGGCCCAAATCGCCTTCGGCGCTTTGGGCACCAGATCTTATCCGAATCATGGGGACTCCGCCTAGCTGATCGCAGCGGAGGGGATCTCGGAATGGCAGGCGCCATCCCCGTGGAGGAGTCGCAGGCTCCTCCAGGTCTCTGAACAAGATTAATCTATTGGATAGAAGTCACTTATGGTGCTGCGGATATCGCTGAACAACCGCGATCTTACGGGGTTATTTCTTCCTTCTCCGCGCCAGAAATCCCAACCCGACGATCCCCGTACCGAGGAGAAGGAGTGACGCCGGCTCCGGAACCTCGCTCAAACCCACCGTTTCCGGCCGGGCGACGGCCCATTCCTCAAACCCGCCCGAACTTTCCCAGCCCGGCTGCATCCCGAATTGGGAGAACAGGTACACATAGGGGGTGAGTGGATCCAGGGAAAACAGGCGATCCGGGATGTATACGGCCAGGTCTCCGGCACCCCCGCCAGGGTTGAGCGAGGCGTCAAGCCCCAGCCAGGTGTCGGAATTTTTATCACTGTCGTAGACGAGGTAGCCGGCCCGGACCAGGCCGAATTCCCCCAGATCCCCCGAACCGGACTGATAAATCACCAATTCATCGAGCGAGAGCAGCCCCCCGTTGTTGCCTCTGCTTTCGTTGATATCCAGGATGAACTGCCGGTACCAGATGTCCTCCAGGCTGACCAACGGAATCTCCCCAAGCATCAGCGAACGAGTAAACCCATTATTATCATTGGGATTGCCTCCGCGCTTCATATCGTAGCCGTCCTCGAACCGGGCCTCTGTGTTGTAGCCTTTCTCACTTCCCTTGCCTTGGATAGTGAGGAACGGATTGAGAACGCCCGTCCCGGTGGCCTGCGGATCGATCTGCAGGAAAAAGGCACCGTCGATGAAGCCAGCACTGCCTTTTTCGGTAAGATCAATCGTTGAAATGGGATCCGCAAAAAGAATGGCATGATTTAGGATAAACATCGCATAGATGGCTGTAGCAAAACACGCCCGTGGTCTTTTCATAGTCCCTCCCAGGGGTTTTATCGACAACGGGGAGTGGTTGGAACAGGATCGGGTAGGAGGGGGCCTCACGGCCCCCGTCCTCCCACACCACCGGACGTACGGTTCCGTATCCGGCGGTTCAGATAATCATAAGGGCTGACGAACCGTTGTCAGCAGTGAGAGCAGCCC
>Ga0123334_1000218_pt1 | contig 75781 bp, 67 predicted proteins | sample BiotimSIPDNA_FD_89706 | JGI IMG/M metagenome (GOLD analysis project Ga0123334, IMG submission 89706) | Anaerobic biogas reactor microbial communites from Washington, USA - Biogas_R1 time_0 SIP DNA | ecosystem: Engineered > Bioreactor > Anaerobic > Unclassified | place: Washington, USA...
AGCATCAAACCAGTATACTTCTGATACTGTAACAAAAACACAATTTGTGACGGTTTCTGCTAAAGCGATCAAAGCAGACTTTTCGGCAGATCCAAGATCTGGTGAAGCTCCCCTGACAGTCCAATTCACTGATCTATCTACCGGAAATCCAACCATGTGGGCATGGGACTTTGGTGATGGATCAACTGACATGATTGCAAACCCGGCACATGTCTACACTACCCCTGGAACATATTCGGTGACACTGACAGCGTCTAACAGGTATACCTCCGATACCGTTACTAAGACACAACTGGTCACAGTAACCGATACCTCAATTAACGCTGACTTTGTCGGGACTCCGACAAGTGGTTATGCTCCGCTTACGGTCAGATTCACTGATCTTTCAACCGGTAATCCGACCATGTGGAACTGGGACTTTGGAGATAAGGGGATAATCCCTGCTTCAGAAAATGAGTCACAAGAAGTAGACATGGAATGTGCAGGGGGAAGATGTCCACCGCCACAAAACAACATACAGAATCCAACACACACATACCGGTACCCGGGAACATACACGGTAACTCTGACGGCCTCAAATCAGTATGGAACCTCTGATACTGAAACAAAGCAGGGTTATATAACAGTCACTGCTAATGCCATTATCGCAGATTTTGACGGTAGCCCTACATCTGGATGTGCTCCCCTGACAGTCCAGTTCACTGATAGATCATCTGATTCTCCAACCATGTGGAACTGGGATTTTGGAGATACAGGAATCAGACCAGCTTCAGAGAATGATTCAGAAGAAGTAGACATGGAATGTGCAGGGGGAAGATGTCCACCGCCACATAACAACATACAGAATCCAACACACACATACCGGTACCCGGGAACGTATGCTGTTACACTGACAGCATCAAACCAGTACGGTGCAACCGGAACGGTTACGAAACAGGGATTCATCACGGTTGAGAGTTGTCCTCCGGTAAAGGCAGAATTTGATGCTGTCCCACGAAGTGGAGATGTACCGCTTACTGTGCAGTTTAGTGACCTCTCGTCCGGGAACCCAACCATGTGGTCTTGGAATTTTGGTGATGGAACCACTGACATGGTTGCAAACCCGGTTCACACCTATACAAAAGAAGGGACATATACCGTTACCCTGACTGCATCCAGCAAATATGGATCTGACACCATTTCTAAACAGGAGTTTATCACGGTGGCAACGCCATACGATGATCAGATCCCGGTATCAGGTGGATGGAACTTTATATCAGTTCCGAAAAAACTGGAACCCGGCTATGACACCGCCTCGATATTCAGCTGTATAGATTCTGGTGGTCACAGCATGTTCCAGTATGACACCGGCAAACACCTGTGGAATATCCTAGATCCATCCAGTCCGATAAAACCACTTGAAGGATTCTGGATATATTCACAGGGAACATCATATGTCCCGATCAGGTATGATAAAAATCCTGTTCAGGCACCACCAACATCGTACTTAAAGAAAGGCTGGAATGGAATCGGTTTTACCGGTAAAACTCCGATTGAAGCGAAGTTTACTCTCCTGTCCGTGCAGGACAAGTGGGTAAACTGTGCAGGGTATAATGCAGCTGCTCAGGCATATGATCCGATGATCATCAGAGGAAGCAATGACTCTAACCTGATGTATCCCTTCCGCGGATACTGGTTGTATATGACGGCGGATGGAATACTTGCAGCAAACGCTGCATAATTTTTTTTAAAAAATATTATAGTAACCGTTCCTGCCGGGTAAACGGTTTTATGCTTAACACCCTTCTTGCTGCATCTGAAACAACATCAGTGCATCCTATAGGTGCATAGACACCAAGTCGCCACTGGCTTCTTCTGGTTTCGTTCAGGGTTGTTACAAGAGGTGATACTTCCTCAAGTGGGGACTGGCAGCTTTTTTCCTGGACCTGCACTTCAATCCATATATCGCGAGGAAATGAAGGAATATCTACAAGGACCTCCTTAGCGTCTACTCCTGCCTCTTCTGCCACTTTTTCTGCCAGGTATCTCTCTTTTAAGAATGATTCTGAAGTCAGCTGATGGACTTCTCTGACATTGTCCCTTCCGACATACAGGGCTCGTTTGTACAGTCGTCTTTCATAGAGACTTTCTGCAAGTGAAACAACAAAGGGATTATCGGAATGCAGAAGCTGTTGCATGCATGCCCCATCATCTGCCTGCAGAATAGAGGGCAGCATTGTTTCAGGTGAATGACGAATATGTTCAAAAACGGCAAGAGTAAACATCTTTTCTGCAATCCTGCTAACATGATGATAGTATACAGCCGGCCTCATGAGGGTGCGTGCAATCAGCAGTGACTCAGCTGCCTGAACACCGGATTCATCCAGAAGAATTTTTGAACCAGTAAACCTCATTGCACGGATAAGCCGCATCGCGTCAACAGTCCCATAGGGGACTCCGGTATAATGAGCATCACGAAGCAGGTAGTCCATCCGGTCAACATCCAGGTCTCCATGAATAATCCCTGAACATGGATGCGAACCATCAATCAGTTCATGGATAATGTTAGGATCAAGATCTGCACGGGCAAGAGATTCACCAAACTCTCCCTCGTTTAGCAACCCAAGTATGTCAGTGTGTTTTTTCCCAAGGATTTCTACAGAAAGACCTTCAATTGCATGGGAAAAAGGTCCGTGACCAATATCATGAAGGAGGCCTGCTGCAGTTACATGCCGCGTTTCACTATCTGTAAGCGAGAGACGTTCCGCCAGGGCATGTGCCAGATGCATAGTACCAAGCGAATGTTCAAACCGGGTGTGATGTGCGCCAGGATAGACCAGAAAAGAGAAACCGAGCTGCCGGATATACCTGAGTCTTTGTACCAGAGGTGAATCAAGAAGAGGAAGAAGAGAAGAATCGACCTGTATGTATCCATGTACCGGATCTTTAATTGACTTCATCACGTCCCCACATGAGTTATGATCGGGGAGGTAACATAGAAAAGGATGATCACATTTCTTTCCGGAGGTACCGGAACTCCGAAATTATTGCAGGGTGCACGAAATATTCTTGATGATACAGAGATTTCCGTTATTGTTAACACAGGAGAAGATATCTGGTACCAGGGAGGTCATATTTCACCAGATGTGGATACCGTCATGTATCTTTTTGCTGGTATTCTGAATACTGACAGCTGGTGGGGGATAAAGGATGACACCTTCACAACAGATAAAATACTCAAAAAAGCCTTTCCGGATTATTATATGTCAATAGGTGACCAGGATCGAGCCATCCAGATTCTACGGGCAGAACTTCTTGGAAAAGGAATGAGCCTGACCTCCATAACACAAGAATTAAGCCGGTTTTTTTCTGTAAAGGGAAATATTCTCCCGATGAGTGATTCACCATGGACAACCTATGTGAAAACACCAAAAGGGGAACTCCATTTCCAGGAGTACTGGGTAAAATACCGGGGAAACTGTGGAATATCAGCAATATTTCATAAACCTGAAGAATTCCCTCTGGCAACACCTAAAGTTATAAGCGCAATCCGAAGTTCAAAGGCTGTCATCATAGGACCCAGCAATCCGGTGACCAGTATCTTTCCTATACTTTCCTGTGCCGGAGTAAAGGAAGAACTGGAAAAGAAAAAAGTTATTGCCATCAGTCCTTTTATCGGAGATAACCCGGTTTCAGGTCCTGCTGCAGAACTGATGAAAATCATGGGATATTCTGCGGATTCTCAGGGTGTGAGCGATATTTACGGCGATATTGTTAACTTTTTTATCCAGGACACCAGAGACACAATAAAAATTGATGGTTCTATTCTGTGTGACACCCTGATGAAATCACCAGAGATTGCAGAGGATCTCATGAGGAAGATCCTCTCTACCATCTAATAGACAGATCCACTGAAAAGCGACAAAAAGAGCCTTATCAGGAATTGAATAATTGAGGATATAAATTCATCACCTAATAAACTCTCCAGACTTAAAAAGGAGTTCGTCCCAAAATCCTGCTCACCCCAGTCACTATAAGATGAGGCAACATCAGAATCGTATGAATAACCGGTCTCATCGGCTCCAGCAGGGAAAATAAGACTGATGAGAACAAAAGAGATAAAAATGGCAGTAATGCCATGAAGAGACCGCATACAATGATATATACCTGACTGATATTCTACCTTATCATCAGGTTGATGCAAGGTTTAAGAGATCATCTGCACTGGACAATGCCCCGTCCATTATCTCCTTTTCATGGGGGATGAACTTGTTATGCATCAGGATTTTCCCATTGCAGATAACCGTGTCAACTTCACCTCCAAGAGCTGAATAAACAACATTGGAAACCGGATTATGCATCGGAATCATTCCCGGGTAATCTAGGGAAATGAGACATATATCTGCAGGAAGACCGGATTTTAATTCACCTCCTGCATATGAAAGGGCTTTCGCTCCGCAGAGTGTGGCCATCGACAGGGCCTCCTGTGCGGGAAGAAGGGTATCGTTATTCCTACAAAACTTCTGGCATATTGCAGCGGTTTTCATCTCTTCAAACATGTCAAGATTATTATTGGACGAACAGCCGTCAGTTCCAAGCCCGACGTTCACCTTTTTTTCAGACAGCCAGTGATAGGGCATTGCTCTTCCGGTTGCAAGCTTCATGTTGCTGACCGGGTTATGAGCAATATGGGCACCCCGCTCTCCAAGAAGGCTGCAGTCATCTTCAGAAAGCCAGCATCCATGGGCAGCAACTGTTCTGTGCGTGAGACATCCTGCTTTATCAAGAAGAGCAGCAGGGGTCACTCCATAGGTATTCTGGCAGTCGTCCACTTCCTGTTTTGTTTCAGCCAGGTGTGTGTGAAGGATGATGTCTTCATTCCGGCTGTATTCGCCACAGATTTCCAAATGTTTTAAGGGAACGGTGTAAGGAGCATGCGGACCAATAGCAGGACAGATAAGAGGATTGTTAAGAGACCTGATATGGCTTACCAGTTCTTCTGTTGCTTTCATCTCTGCATCAAATTTCTCCTCATCTCCAAAGGTGATGATCCCATGACTGAGCACTGCGCGTATTCCTGATTCATTTATTGCACGTGCTGCATCTTTCATAAAAAAGTACATGTCATTAAGAGCTATAGTTCCGGACCTGATCATCTCAAGACAGGCAAGTTTAGTCCCCCAGTACACATGTTCTCCCTTTAGGTGGGCTTCAAGAGGCCAGATCTTTTCTGAAAGCCATTGCTGCAGGTGCATATCATCAGCATATCCACGAAGCAGGGTCATTGCAGCATGAGTATGCGTATTAACAAGGCCTGGTATTGCCAGAGTCCCCGAACCATCAATGATAATGTCTGCTTCACCTTGGTATTTCTGCCTGACATCCGGCCCTATTTCACGAATTGTACCGGTTTCATCATACCAGATATCTGCCCGGCTTTTATCTGTCAGAAGAGTATTGAAAATCAGGGTTGAACGGGTTCTTCCAAATAATTCAGAATCGTTAGAAAGTCGGGGATGTGTTGAGTATTTCATTGTAAGGTACTGTTTCAGATAGCCCCTATAAAACTTAAGGTATGTAACTCCACAAAGAGTTTTGAGATTTCCCACTCATTGAGTAAGGGTATAATATGCGAGTTTCTATCAATACCATCACTCCGGACACCCCTTCAGCCGAAGTAATCGGATGGGCTCATGAAATCCGTGACCTTGGAGGGCTTGCCTTTCTCTTAATAAGGGACAGAACCGGAATTCTTCAGGTCACTATCCCAAAAAAGAAAGTAGAACCGAAGATAGCAGAAACTATTCGTACTATCTCACGTGAATCTGTTGTCAGGGTCCAGGGAACTATAAAACCGGAAGGAAAAGCACCGGGTGGGAGAGAGATGATTCCTGACCTTATTGAGATTGTCAGTCTTTCTGCAAGTCCGCTTCCCCTTGATGTTGCCGAAAAAGTGCCGGCAGAACTTGATACCCGGCTCGATAACCGTTTTCTTGATGCACGCAGACCACGTGTCAGCGCCATATTTAAAATCAGGAATGCAGTTCAGCACGCAACCCGAAATTTCCTGTTTGATAATGGGTTTATTGAGATTAATACATCAAAGATAGTAGCCGCTGCAACTGAGGGAGGAACTGAACTCTTCCCTATAGCATATTTTGAAAAGGAGGCATTTCTCAATCAAAGCCCCCAGCTGTACAAACAGATGATGATGGCAGCCGGATTTGAAAAGGTCTATGAGATAGGACCGATATTCCGTGCAGAGGAGCACAATACCACTAAGCACCTGAATGAAGCTACCTCGATTGATATTGAAGTCTCCTTTACCGACCATAACGGAGTAATGCAGATCCTCGAGGATCTGGTAAGAAACATTTACCAGTTTGTTGATTCGACCTGTAGCGATGCAATCGCTGACATGGATCTTGACATGTTTACAGTTCCAAATAAAGGATTTCCAAGGCTTCCATATGCAGAAGCCATAGAAATTGCAGCTTCTAAGTGTGACGAAGATATTTCTTATGGTGATGACATCGGGACTGCAGCCGAGAAGGCAATTGGTGAAGAGATGGGACAGATGTACTTTATAGTTGACTGGCCCTCATCTATTCGACCTTATTATGCCATGCCTTATGAACATGATCCGGAAATATGCAAAGCATTTGACATGATGCATCCCAGAATGGAACTCTCCTCAGGTGCACAGCGTGTCCACCAGCATGATCTCCTTGTTGAACAGATTTCAAAGAAAGGATTAAATCCTGAGAACTTTGAGTTTTATCTAAACCCGTTCCGGTTTGGCATGCCACCTCATGCAGGTTGGGGACTTGGAGCTGAACGACTGGTAACAACCATGCTTGGGTTATCCAATGTTCGTGAGGCAGTCCTCTTCCCCCGTGACCGGCACCGGGTCGTACCCTGATCCATGGACCCCTTTATCCCTGACATAATCCTGCCGACAACGGTTGTCGGCAGCTATCCGGCAGAGCCACAGCGCAGTATAAAAAGCCTTCTTGATCCATTTCATGGGGCCGTAAAAAAAGCCGTTGACTGCCAGATTAATGCAGGAATAACCATAATATCAGATGGTCAGGTTAGGGGAGATATGATCGGAGTATTTGCCTCAAAACTCCCCGGTGTCAGGGGAAGTGATGTTATCGGGAGAATAATGCCACCTGACCGGGCAATCACCATCAGTGATACCAGTTATGCGGTTAAAAAACATCCATATGTGAAAGGAATAATTACCGGTCCTTCAACTCTGGCATACGGACTTCATATTAACTCTAAGCAGTACCGGAACAGAGATGAACTCATTCCAGATATTGCCTCATCACTGGCTGTGGAAGCTAAAGCACTTGCAGGGACCGGCGCAATTATGCTTCAGATTGACGAGCCAATCTTATCAACCGGGGCAGCATCTCTTGAAACTGGGACCGATGCGGTCAGAATGATTGCTGATGCAGTTTCCATCCCGGTATGCCTGCATGCCTGTGGGAATATTTCCCATATCCTTGATGACTTAATCAGACTTCCCATCAGTATCCTTGATTTTGAAGGAAGCCAGAATCCGGAGAACCTTGAATCATTCTCAGGAAAAGAATTAAAAGATAAGTATATCGGGTATGGAGTGGTTGATTCTTCAACACAGGTTCTGGAATCACCAGATGAGGTCAAAAAGAGATTGTGGAAAGGAATCGATATCTTCGGTCCTGAAAGAATATTAGTTGACCCTGACTGTGGCCTTAGAATGCATACTCCTGAGAGTGCCTATGCTAAGCTAACCCGCCTGACAACAGTTGTCGGGGAGGTAAGGAAAGAACTGGAATCTGAGAAATCATGATGGACTCTGAATACATACCTGTTAGGTAACCCTGATGGCACCTGGTATCTCTTCAATGAACGGGAAAGAGTTATTTGCAGTAGTAATTTTCATTTCAGCGGTTTTTATCCTGGGATTAAAACTGATGAATCCTACTCCACTGGTTATATGGTACACCGGTGAGGATTACATAATCCAGAGTGAACAAATCGGAGATATTTATACCACAACGGATGTTTTTGTTCTTATTGCTGCATCACTGGCTATTTGTGCAAGCGGACTGTATCTCCTGCTATTTGAGCAGATACATTCTGTTCCGGCAGTTCCAGCAGGCAGTTCTCTTCCTATACAGGACCTGCAACCCGCTTTTTCACCCCTTGAGGAGAGAAAACGGAAATGGGAAACAGTTTTGCCAACATTAAAGGAAGACCAGCAACTAATCTACCAGACCATTCTGGATGCAGATGGAATAATTCCCCAAAGTGATATTGTTGAAAAGACTGGACTTTCAAAGTCCAATGTCAGCAGGTCACTTGATATGCTCGAAAGTATGGGATTTATTGAGAAGAGAAGAAGAGGAATGGGCAACCTCATTTTGCTGAAGTGATTGCCATGGATAACAACAGGCTAGGTCTCATTATTGTTCTCTTTTTATGTGGTCTTGTCCTCTCACTCGGTGCAAATTTTATAATGGAAATTCATACACCCGTGAGACAACAAAGTACGCTACTTGAAAATTACCTGATCATGCAATCCATGGCAGGAAAAAATGCTTCCTACGCAAACCAGACCTACATGATAGGTGACTCGGGCATTGTGGTCAGCTTTAATGATATCCTTAATATTCGTGATAATCCAGCCCAGGATACCAAAAGAATCCTCGGACCGGATTCACCGCTCACTCTTCCCAAAGTATCTAACACGACAATTCCCGGAGTTCTCTCCGGAGAAGTTTCCACCCTCCCACCCTTGGCAATTGTTCCATAAGAACAAGTTTTCTCGGTATCTTGTAACCTGCCAGGCGTTCCCTGCACCAGGTGGTCAGTTCCTCGAGAGTTAAGGTATCCTGGCCATCTCTGAGTACTACTGCTGCTGCAGGAATTTCACTCTTTTCTTCATCTGGACAGCCGAAGATTGCGATATCTGCAATTTTTGGATGCCGGATCAGGACATTCTCGACTTCGGTTGGATAGACTTTCCATCCGGACATTATTATCATGTCCTTTTTGCGGTCAGTAATCACCAGCATTCCACGGGAATCAATAAAACCAATATCACCAGTTAAAAACCATCCGTCTTCAAGAAACACTTCACGTGTCGCTTCAGGCTGGTTCCAGTACCCGGTAGCAACCGCAGGTCCCCGAAGAGCAATTTCTCCTGCGGTTTGTATGGGAAGTTCCCTGGCAGGATCTGCTATATCTACAATTTTTACTTCAGAATACCCAATCGGTTTTCCAACACTGTTATATTCATCTGCAGTAGGGTAATCATCAGGTCTGATTACCGTTCCGGTTCCAAGAACGATAGTTTCTGAAAGGCCATATGCATTGATAACCGGAATATGGAATCGTTCGTAAAATTTTTTCCAGGTAGGTGAATGCATCGGGCCACCTCCACTGATAATTCGCCTTACCGTTGAGAATGACTTTTCTGTGCCGGGTGGGGTTTCAGTCAGTGCATGAATAACCGGGGGCATACCAGCGAGAATCGTAATCTGGTACTTCTTGGTCAGCCTGATATATTCATCCGGATGGTATCGTTCCATGATAACATAGGTCCCACCAGCCCTGAGCACTGAAATCCCCCATGAAATTCCTACATGTGCCATAGGATAAATCCCCAGGTATGTATCTGAGGTTACAAGTTCCAGGGCTTCTCCATTAGCCTGTAGTGCTGCCATCCAGCCACTATGAGTGAGCATGGCTCCCTTAGGCCGTCCGGTCGTTCCTGATGTGTATTGAATCTGACAGACATCCATAGGTCCACAGGGAACCGGGCGACGAGGAGCATGAGTAGTTACAAGAGACTCAAATGAAGTTACACCCTCACCTCCGACCTCGATAGAATGGAGAAGACAGGAACAGAGATCATGCATGGCACTGGTTACACCTTTTGAAGAAACTGAAGATATCAGTGCTTTTGCCCCGGAATCACCAATTGTGTAGGCCAGCTCCTCACTCTGGTACACAATATTTGTTGGAACTGCCACCATTCCTGCACGCCATATCGCAAAATAACTAATGATATACTCCGGTGAACTATCAAGATAAATAACAACCCGATCACCGGGGGACAGCCCCATCTCGCTTAATCCTGCTGCCAGTGACCCACTCATTTCATAAAGATCTGCATAGGAATAGAATCTATCTGATCCTGGATGGATAAGTGCTGTTTTTTGAGGATCTCTCATCATGCAGGTGTCAAGGAATGTGGAAATATTAAACATAAACCGGAATCATCACTCCTGTACTAATATGTACATGTATGTTCCAAAGAGCGATAACATATTACAATATGGTTCTTAAAAAAAAGGGAAATTACTGGTATTCCGGGGGCTGAGTCTGCTTTGGTATTCCGCCCTTATAGTAGGTTTTTACCCGCTCATATGCTTCCCGGAGACGGGAGTTCATTGTCGGGTGAACCTTATCTAAGGCATGCTCAAAGTGTTCCTTTCGGACATAATGAGCCTGGTCACGCATTGCAAAAATACCTGCTTCCCGGCAGAGACCTTCAATGTCTGCCCCAACAAATCCCTCTGTTCTCATGGCAATGTCAGAAAATAATTTGTCAAGAACGGGATCATCAATGGTTATTCTGAGTTTTTCAAGTACTTCAACAAGCATTTTTCTTCTGGCAAAACGGGAGAGTTTTCCTTGTGAGGGAGAAACTGCACGTATCCGTTCTTCGAGTTCTGGACCAGATGAATGAACTTCCTGTGTGAGATTTCCCGCAAGGATCTCAAAATCCTCTTCAGTATAGTTCTGAGTCAGATCTACCAGTGACTCCAAGCTGGAACCCTCAACCGGTATCAGTCTTGAGTGTATCCTCAAAATATCTTCACGGTCAGCAACCAAAGGTTCGCCAATGTAAATAAGCCGGTCAAACCGGCCGGAGCGGAGAAGTGCAGGATCTACTATATCAGGACGGTTTGTAGCTCCCATAACCACAACATCCTTAAGATCGACAAGACCATCCATTTCCGTGAGAAACTGGTTGAGTACACTCTCCATGGTATGGCTGTCTCCTGCAGTACCCCTGGCCGGGGTAAGTGCATCCAGTTCATCAAAAAAGATTATTGCAGGAGAGACCTGCCTTGCCTTTTTAAAAATCTCCCTGACTGCACGTTCTGATTCACCAACCCATTTGGAAAGGAGCTGAGGTCCCCTCACAGCGATAAAATTTGCTCCGGATTCATTCGCAACAGCCTTCGCCAGCAGGGTTTTTCCTGTTCCAGGCGGACCGTAGAGGAGAACACCACGAGGTGACTGGATCCCCAGGTCTTCATACCGCTCCCTCCTGGTTAATGGGTATTCAACCGCTTCCCTGATCTCCTCAATAGCATCAGAAAGTCCTCCAACATCACGCCAACGGAGATGAGATACTTCCAGCATGACCTCACGCATTCCAGAGGGGGTAATTTCCCGGAGGGCCTGTTTGAAGTCCTTGGCGGTAACAACCATCGTATTAAGAACCTCTTCAGGGATTTCATCTTCATCAAGGTTAATGTGTGGAAGATATCGCCGGAGTGCCCTGATAGCAGCTTCCCGTGACAGGGCAGCTATGTCAGCACCCGTGTAACCATGGGTACGTTCCGATAATTCCTCAAGCCTGACGTCATCGTAGAGTGGCATTCCCCTGGTATGGATCTTTAGGATTTCCACCCGGTCAGAATTTGATGGAACACCAATTTCGATTTCCCTGTCAAACCTGCCTGGACGCCTGAGTGCAGGATCAATGGCATCAAGCCGGTTGGTAGCACCGATAACAACAACCTGTCCACGTTCTTCCAGACCGTCCATCATTGTCAGAAGCTGGGCAACAACCCTTCTTTCTACTTCACCAGTCACTTCTTCACGTTTCGGTGTAATAGAATCCAGTTCATCTATAAAGATGATGGAAGGGGCATTTTCCGCTGCTTCTTCAAAAACTTCCCTGAGACGCTGCTCACTCTCCCCATAGTATTTGGAAATAACCTCCGGACCTGCGATGGGGATAAAATGGGCACCTGATTCATTTGCAACGGCCTTGGCAATGAGAGTCTTTCCAGTGCCGGGAGGGCCAAAGAGGAGAACTCCTTTTGGAGGTTCTATCCCCAGCCGCCTGAAAAGTTCAGGATGACGCATGGGGAGCTCTATGGTCTCTCGAAGTCTCTGAAGTTCATCCCGGAGTCCCCCAATATCCTCGTAGGTTATCTGGCTGATTCCTTCAAATCCGCTTATGGGTTTGTCTGATATGATAATCTCGGTATGCTGATTGATGATGACCGCTTCAGGAGGATCCAGTTCAATAACCCTGTATGCCACCATCTGTGGCTGTACAAAGGGCATTCCGATAGGAATAGGCACTGAATCCCCGATAGAAACAGGAAAGTCAATCAGGTTCTGAAGAATAATTGAAGAGTCAGCCATCGGAATATTTTTTGGGAGATCCTCGGGGGGGGCGAGGACTACGGTACCGGCTGGTTCAATCTCTTCTACCTTGGTCACCTTGACTGTGTCTCCGATGGAAACATTTGCGTTCATTCTGGTGAAATTATCAACCCGTATTTTCTGCTGATTCCAGTCAGAGAGTTGTGCACGCCAGACTTTTGCTACTGTTGTTTCTCTTCCGGATATACGGATGATGTCACCTGGCGAAAGCCGGAGCTGGAGCATAGTTTCCGGATCAAGACGGGCTTTCCCTCCGCCCTGGTCACCAGGATAAGCACTGTCAACCCTGAGATACAATTCCATTACCTAACCATCATATACGCCGGGACTTAAAAGTATAGGAACCATGCGTCTTCTCGCATTTGACCCTTTTCACGGAGCGGCAGGAGATATGATCTGTGGAGCTCTCCTCAGCCTTGGTGCACCCCCTGAACCAGTCATGAAAGCGATGGGCTCGGTTGTCAGAACACCACGAATTGAACAGGTTAGCAGATGCGGGATTTCAGCAGTTAAAATTCATACACTTGCCGGGCCTGCCTGCAGGACACTAGACGAGGTCTTTGAAATAATCCGGAGAGCAGATGCTCCCACCCGGGTAATTGAGCGTGCTGAAAAAATTTTTTTAAGAATAGCAAAGGCAGAGGAATCAGTTCATGGAAATCATCATGTGCATTTTCATGAGGTTGGCGCTGATGATGCCATTGCAGATATCATTGGATCATGCATGGCTTATCACCTGATAAATCCTGACCGGGTCATTTCTCTGCCGGTTGCAACAGGTTATGGCACATTTACCTGTAGCCATGGAACATTACCAGTTCCTGCTCCTGCCACAACAGCGATTCTTACCGGGACACCCATCCTTGTTATGTCCGGGAACCATGCAGGTGAACAACTCACTCCTACCGGCGCAGCAATACTCGCTGAGCTATGTGATGAAGGATTAACAGGGCTTCCTACCGGAAAAATCCTCAAGATCGGAAATGGAGCAGGAAGTCGTGATGACACACAGTCACCAAATATCCTGGTAACCTTCCTCATGGAAACTAATGATTTTTCCAAGGATGTCATTGATATTCTGGAGACAAATGTTGATGACATATCAGGGGAGATAATCGGTTCATTTCTCGCACAGGCAATAGATGAAGGGGCACGAGATGCATCTGCTATCCCGATTCTGATGAAAAAGGGGAGACCGGGCTTTCTCATACGGGTTATCGCCCCTCCATCCATTTCTGCAGTCCTTGCTGAAAAAATGGCGAGAGAACTGGGAACACTTGGCATCAGGATTACTCCCGCAGTCCACCGGTTTATTGCAAAGCGCTCTATTCGCAAGATCCCGGTTACCATCAATGGTGAAACGATCCTCTTTCCTATAAAATTCGGATACATAGGTGATTCCTGTTATCTTGTGAAACCTGAGTTTGATTTTGCAGAAATAATTGCTAAAAAACATGACATCCCGGTTCGTAGGATTCTGCACTATGCACACGAGGCTGGAAAACAATACATGGAAAGAGGTGAAGATTTTTGAAACGCAACGCAGTATTGTCTGGAAATGAATCACTTGATGATCTGATAGGTGAGGGCTATCCCAGTAAGATGATTACCCAGATATATGGTGAACCAGGATCAGGTAAATCCACTATCTGTCTTCTTGCAGCAGTATCGGTACTCAAAAAGGGAGAGCCGGTCATTTTTATCGATACGGAGAGTTTCTCTGTAGAGAGATTCAGCCAGATTGCAGGAGATAACGCAGAAACACTTGCTGATAATCTGTACCTTTTTGAACCTGCTGACCTTGATCAACAGGCTTTGATGATCCATGAGGCTGAAAAGATTATTCAGGAGATAAAACCCGGATTAATTATCCTCGATTCAGCAACCGGACTTTATAGAACTGAACTTGATAATATTCAGGAAGCTCTACAGCGTTTTAACCGTCAGATGGTTGTTCTGCTTGGATATGCAAAACGGTATGATATCCCTGTTCTAATCTCAAATCAGGTGTATATGGATTTGAACCGTGGAGCATTTGCTCCTCTGGGCGGAACCAGTCTGAATCACTTGTGCAAGGTGATATTGCAGATAGAGCGGCATGATAACATACGCCGGATCCGGGTGATCAAACATCATGCGCGGCCTGAGGGTTCTTTCATTGACATTCTCCTCGTGCAGGATGGAATTCAGACTGTAATTGACGATACAGAATAATTACATAATGTTGATATAATGCAGAAGTCATTAAACATTGGCCACCCATCTTTCATGAGATAATTCAGTCGGGGAGAAAACGATGAAACCTGGTATCATCATGATGGATATATTTCTTATTCTGCTGCTTATACTGATATTTCCATGCTCTGCTGCACAAATGCCATTTCCCCCTGAACAGGGTCCGTACACAGGAGATTATGTCCTGATTGATGAGCCTGGGCGATATACTTTAGAAGAAAATATTTCCCATTCTTACCCGGTTGGAATCATCATTACATCATCATCAGTAATCCTTGACGGACAGGGCAGATATATCAATCCAGTTGCAGAAGGTGATCCGTCAGTTGGAATATGGATTGCATACCATGATAAGGAAGGAAATCCTCTTACCGGGATAAAAATTGATAACTGTAACATCGCAGATGAAGTGACCGGTATTTATGTAGAGGGTTTTGATTCATCTGAATTTCCCTGGGGAAGCAGATCAGATGAAACAACAAATTTTACAAATCCGATAACCAGAGAAGTAAAATTATCAACCATGCAGGTTACCGGATGCAGTATCGGACTTGCCACGTATGAGGTAGAAAAGCCATCAATAACAAAATCTGAATTCAGAGACAATGAAAAAGGACTCTTGTTTGATGGGGGCACTCCTGAAATCCATGATCTTGTCATCTCAAATAATGGAAAGTCAGGAATAACACTGAAAAATACCCTCGGGGGTGAAATTTCAGGTTCCAGGATTGAAGGAAATACCGATGCAGGAATAATCCTTGAAAACGCACAGGGAACCAGAATATGGAATAATATCCTTGATAATTACAGGAATATTCAGTTAATAGGAGATACCAGTGCAACACTGAATACCACCCTGAAAAATGCAACAAATATCATAAACGGACCTGTAACCGGAGGCAACCTCTGGTCACAAGGGGGAACTCCGGTTTATATATTCAATAAAATAACTGATGAAGACAATGATGGGATTGGTGATACTCCGTATATTTCTGTAGCTAGTCTGATGGATCATTATCCTCTTATTCCAAAAGGGAGTGCTTTTTCCATCGCAGAGCCGGAAATCATGCATCAGCCATCTGTCATCAATCCGACACCAATACCCACTCCCTTTTCTATAATTACCGGAATTCATGCCGCTATTGTAGGAGATACTATTCCGGATGAGATGGAAACAGACACGAAATACGAGGTTGAACTAACAATTCTTAATGATGGATCTGATGACTGGCTCCTTATGCATGCTGTAGGAGTCCGTGCATCCGGAGAAGCAGCTGCCTGGGGATCTGAATGGATGCCTGTAACATCGGTTATTCCTTCGAAAAAGCCCTTTTCATTCACATTTACAATACATACACCAAAAAAGCCCGGGACATATGAACTAATCTACCAGGCGATTCGGAGCGGACAAGGAGTATCAATTACTTTTGGAAGACCATATAAAAAAGTGGTAATCGTAAAATAAAAACAGAAAATAAGAATTAATATCTACGGCCTCCACCGTATCCGCCACCACGGTTGTACCCGCCACCTCCGGAACCCCGGTCATATTCCCTTCGGGGCTGCATAGGCCTGGCTTCATCAATTCTCATTGTTCTTCCTTCAAAGACGGTCTGGTTTAGTGCATCCATTGCTGCTTGTGCTTCTTCGCTGGTGGCCATTTCCACAAATCCAAACCCTTTCTGCTCAATGATTTTTACGCTGACTACTTCACCATACGCAGAGAATAAATCCCTTAGCTGGTCTTCTTTAATGGAGTACGTCAGATTGCCGACGTAAAGTCTCTTTCCTTCCATGTATCTCACGGTACTGATGCATAACGCAGATAGCAACAACATACCTGATGGTTTGAGTGCCTTGATGCCGGATATAGTAACTATGTTAACCTGCCACCAGTAGGAAGCGTAACTATTCAGGACTATCCTGCGTCTGCAATGTTAGAATGGGTACCCTTTATTTATCAGGATTTCTCACCCTTCTTTTCATCAGGAGAATCAAAAAGATCCCGTACCATTTTTACCGCACACAAGTCTCCACACATGGAACAGGTCTCGTCACCAGGATCTCTCCCATGAATCGCCCTGGCAGTTTCCGGAAACAAAGCCAGATTAAACTGTTTTTCCCAATCCAAATCATGCCGTGCTTTTCCCATGAGTATCTCACGCCCGATTGCATCAGGTCTTTTCGCCAGAAGGTCACCTATATGAGCAGCAAGGATGGCAGCTCGTGTCCCTTCGATAATATCATTGACTCTCGGAAGGGCAAGATGTTCACTTGGTGAGACCATGCAAAGGAAGTTAGCCCCATTCCGGCAGGCAATGGCACCCCCTATTGCACCGGCAATATGATCATATCCTGCAGCAATGTCAGTAACCAGGGGTCCGAGTAGGTATAAAGGGGCATTTCTGGTCAGTTCCTTAATCATCCGTACATTATAGCCGATCTGGTCTAATGGCATATGGCCAGGACCTTCTATCATCCGTGGTATCCCTTTTTCATGAGCAGATCTTGCTAGCCTGCCAAGGTTCAGGTATTCCACAGTCTTTGCCTCACGTACAGCGTCTTCATAGCATCCCGGACGCATTCCGTCCCCAAGGCTTGCAACTACTCCATATTCTGATAATATCTCACAGAGATAATCAAACTCGCTCCACAGGGGATTTTCTTCCTCTCTTGCTGCCATCATCGCCACATGAAAGGCTCCGCCCCTGGAAACCACACCCATACGACGGGGATCCAGATGCAATGACTGGAGAACCTCATGGTTCACTCCGCAGTGAAGGGTCAGAAAATCAACCCCTTCCTTACAATGGTCCCTGATTACCTGAAACAGGGTATCTGCATCAACATCTATTGCATTCCCTGCACGTCGCACTGCTTCATAAATAGGCACTGTTCCTACCGGGACCGTAAACGACAGAACCATACGACGAATTGCCGGCAGGTCACCACCGGTTGAGAGATCCATGAGTGTATGAGCACCATTGGTGACTGCGGATTCTGCTTTCTCATGTTCCAAAGCAGGATCACACAAATCCTGTGAGGTCCCGACATTAACATTTACCTTTACTCTGGTGCCCTCTCCGATTGCAAGAGGCGGATGGTCCCTGACGGCATTATGGGGAATTACCACCCTTCCATCCAGGATCAATCGTGATAATTTTTCTTTTTCGATTGATTCGTTTTTGGATATTATGTTAAGTACCGAAGAGTCAGGAAGGTAATCCCTGGTATATACCATATCTTACATGTTGTATGCGGGGGAATATGATAGTCACATGGTAGTGAAATTTATTCCCGGAAGGGGAATGTATGCCAACGCCTATGTGGCACGGGGAACACTCCTCATAGACGCCGGGGTAACACCCATGGAAATCGAAGCGCACCGAAATACTATCACCCATATCGTCCTGACCCATTGTCATTATGATCATATTGCCTATCTGCAGGCCCTCCAGAAGATAACCGGTGCAAAGATATGTATCCATGAAGCAGACGCAAAAGGACTGACGAATGACAACCTGAGTCTTTCCATGCATTTCGGCGCTCACTCACCAGGAATAATACCGGATATAATTCTTAAAGAAGGTGAATTTATAGAAGGATATGAAATAATTCATACCCCTGGCCATACACCCGGAAGTATCTGCCTGTATGATGCTGATTCCGGCGACCTCATATCTGGTGACACAGTTTTTTCAGACGGTGCCTTTGGCAGGTATGACTTTCCTGGTGGCAGCAAAATTACCCTGACAAAATCTCTTGAAAAACTAGCTGCTCTGAAGGTTACTGCACTTTATCCTGGCCATGGCATTCCTGCACGTGAAATGGGAGACCGGCATATCAGGGCTGCTCTCACATTGATTCAATCCGGATATGGATAAAGGGGTTTACATCCTTCTCCTGGAAAATGAAGAAATCATCCTTCAGATTGGATCTCTGGGCAGGATTATTTTTCAGAAAGGATGGCATGCCTATGTCGGCTCAGCCCTGGGTCCGGGGGGATTTGCCCGGGTGAAAAGACATCTTCTCCTGCACCAGGAAAAGAACAAAAAACCAAGATGGCACATTGATTATCTTCTCCTCTGCCAGGTATTTAAATTACAAAGTGTCTATTGTATTCCTACCAGCAACAAAATTGAATGCCTGCTTGCTGGGAAGATGCAGGGAGCCCCTGTTCAGAATTTTGGCTCTTCTGATTGCAATTGTATAAGTCATCTTTTTTACTATCCAAAAAATCCCCATTCCTCGTTCCTTAAATTAACACAAGAATTATCTGAAAAGGAAAATCCGGACACAAAACCATGGATCTTTTACACGGGTAAGAGTATCCGGAGATTTAAGGGAATAGTATAATAATACAGGGATCAGATACCTCCACACAGCCACTTTTAAACAGAGGTCCTATGATGATTAAAGTTGCAGTGAACGGATTTGGAACTATTGGAAAGCGGGTTGCAGATGCTGTGGCAGCTCAAAAGGACATGGAAATTATTGGTGTCTCTAAAACCAAACCCTCATCTGAAGCCCTGATTGCAGTCCAGAGAGGATACCCGATTTATATTGCAGATATCAGTAAAAAGGATGCATTCGAAAAAGCAGGAATTTCCGTGGCCGGATCAATTGAGGATATGGTAAAGAAAGCCGATGTCGTGGTAGACGGAACTCCGGGTGGAGTGGGCGAATCAAATAAAAAAATGTATGAAAAAGCAGGGGTTAAGGCAATCTGGCAGGGAGGAGAAAAACACGAAATTGCCGGATTTTCCTTTAATGCCCATGCTAATTATAAAGAGGCAATCGGAAGGCAATTTGTCAGGGTTGTTTCATGCAATACAACCGGTCTGTGCCGGGTGATTCAGGCGGTAGACGATGCATTCGGTGTCGTGAAGGTAAGGGCAGTTATGGTCCGGCGTGGCGCAGATCCGCATGTCGTCAAAAAAGGACCAATTGATGCCGTTGTTCTAGACCCCCCAACTATCCCAAGTCATCATGGGCCGGATGTCAACACTGTTCTTCCCCATATCGATATTGTGACACTGGCAATGATTGTCCCAACAACTCAGATGCACATGCATGCAATTACCATCGAACTTAAAAAAGCGGTCTCCCGTGATGAAGTGCTGGATGTCATGAGAAAACACAACCGAATCGGGCTTGTCAAGCCACATACTGCCATCAAAAGTACTGCAGAACTAAAAGAATATGTCATGGATATGGGAAGACCCCGGTCCGACTTATGGGAGAACGGAATTTTTGAGGCTTCGGTTAACATGGTCGGAAACGAATTGTTTTTCTTCCAGGCAATTCACCAGGAAGCTGATGTTGTAATTGAAAATGTTGATGCAATCCGCGCGATGATGGGTGAGGTTACGGATGCTGAAACATCTATCAGGATGACCAATGAGGCCATGCAGTTTGCTGCCCTCTAATCACTCATCCTATTATCACGGTATAACTCAAACCTCTTTAGAATGGATACATACGTCCGTGTAATACGGAACACGGTCGAGGTCGTTACTGACGAGGAACTGCGTTCCCTCCTTGACCGTCCGGTCAAAAAGGTATACGCAGGCTATGAACCAAGTGGGGAGATCCACCTTGGACACCTTGTTACCATCAACAAACTAATCGATCTGAAAGAAGCGGGTTTTGAAGTTATCGTGCTTCTTGCTGACCTCCACGCTTTTCTAAACCGAAAAGGAACAATGGATGAGGTTAAAAAACTTGCTGAATATAACCGCCGGTGTTTTGAAGGACTAGGACTGACTGATGTCAGGTATGTTCTTGGATCAAGCTTCCAGCTCTCTCCTGAATACCAGATTCTAGTTCATGAACTATCACAGGCAATAACCCTGAACCGGGCCAGGCGAAGTATGGATGAAGTCGGCAGACAGATGGATAATCCGACCGTGTCACAGATGGTGTACCCCATTATGCAGATGGCAGATATTGCTCTTCTTGGAGTTGATGCGGCACTTGGAGGAATTGACCAGCGTAAGATCCACATGCTGGCACGAGAATACCTTCCGGCTAAAAATTATCCATCACCAGTCTGTATTCACGTACCTATTCTCCACGGACTTGACGGTAAAAAGATGTCATCCTCACAGGGGAATTATATTTCAGTAGCAGAGTCTGAAGATAGTATCAGGAAAAAGATGAAAAAGGCATTTTGCCCACCTGAAATTGAAGATAATCCAGTACTTCAGGTTCTGCAGCACCACATCTTTTCCAGACTTGATACTGTTACTATTGAGCGTCCGGAAAAATTCGGTGGAAACCGGACGTTTGGATCCTACAAGGAGATGGAACAGGCTTATGCAAAGGAAGAACTCCATCCTGCTGATCTGAAAGCAGCAGTTGCTGAAGCACTTGTAAACATTCTTGCACCGGTTCGTGAATACCTGAAATAAAACCTGGTGGAGTCCTTGAGAGATCGACAAACAGACAAATTTGACAAACAGGTCGACGAACTCAGGACCAAAATTAAAGGGCTTGATCAGCTTAAGGTCAGGGATGATGTATTTGATGAATACACCCTCCTAGGGCTGTATAAACTTCTTTCAAAGGGTTGGATCAGTGCCATGGGTGGTCCGATATCTGCCGGAAAGGAAGCAAATGTTTATCTTGCAAACCAGGATGAGATACAGGTCGCAGTCAAGATTTATCTTACAAGAACTGCAAATTTCAAAAAAATGCAGGACTATATTGCAGGTGACAGAAGATTTATTAATATCGGTAAAAGCAGGAGAGACATTGTTTTCGCCTGGACCAGAAAAGAATTTTCAAATCTGAACCGTGCAAAGGAAGCTGGGATTCTGGTTCCAAAACCTCTGGTATTTGATAGAAATGTTCTGGTCATGGAATACCTGGGAGATGAGAACAGTGCGTTTCCCCAGCTCAGGCTTGCTAAACCTGACAGTTTTCAGAGAATATATGATGAACTGATTGAAGCAGTAAAGGCGCTATGGAAATCTGCAAAACTCGTCCATGGTGACCTGTCTGAATATAATATCCTGTATGGAAATGGTCATCCTTACCTCATTGATATGGGTCAGGCTGTCACTCTGGACCACCCTAATGCCCCTGGATTTCTCAAGCGAGACCTGGAACAGCTGAACCGTTTTTTTGAGGAGAGATGCAGTACCAGAGAAGTGTCAGGAATTCTTGAAGAACTATGCGAAGTATCACCACAATAACGAGAGAGGTATCATAATGCAACAGGAAACACGAATTACCCAGGAACGCATCGGGGTTCTTATTGGGAAAAAGGGGCAAACAAAGCGAAATTTTGAAGAAAAAACCAAAACCAGGATCCAGGTTGACAGTGAAGAAGGCCTGGTTTTAATCGAAGGCGAGGATGCTGACGGATTTCTCCAGGCTGTCGAAGTTGTAAAAGCAATTGCACGCGGTTTTTCTCCAGAAAGGGCAGCAGTTCTTCTTGAAGATCCTGATCTATACCTTGAGATCATTGAACTTACCGATTTTGCTGGAAGTGACTCTAAAATCCAGCGGATAAGAGGAAGAATAATCGGACGGAATGGAAAATCACGCTCGCAGATAGAAGACATGACCGCAACGGAAATCTCAGTATATGGAAAAACCATCGGAATTATCGGGACCGTTGAACAGACAAAAATAGCACGAGAAGCTGTTGAGATGCTCATTAAGGGAGTATCTCATGAATCAGTTTTTTCATTCCTTGAAAAGAAGAAACGTGAATTAAAACAGGACATGATTAGTTATTACTATTAACCGGATGTCACCATGATACCTCTTCTCATCCCTGAAGACTGGTGATCCCGGTGGAAATCCAGTCTCTTCCCCTTCCTGAACCATTTATCCGTGCATGTATAACAAAGGGTATCACATCCCTTTATCCGCCACAAGCGGAATGTGTTCACCAGGGATTATTAGAAGGAAAAAATCTCCTCATATCTATTCCGACCGCTAGCGGAAAGACTCTTCTTGCAGAAATGGCCATGTGGGCCCGAATAGGCAGCGGTGGAAAATGTCTGTATATAGTCCCACTCCGTGCACTTGCTTCGGAAAAATACGATGAATTTTCTAAAAAAGGAGTAATTCGTGTAGGTATTGCAACCGGAGATTATGACCGAACAGACTCATACCTTGGTGAAAACGATATTATTGTTGCAACCAGTGAAAAAACAGACTCTCTTCTTCGGAACCGTTCTCCCTGGTTGTCTCGTATCACCTGCATTATCCTGGATGAAGTTCATCTGATCGGATCTGAAAACCGGGGCGCCACTCTTGAAATGGTGATTACAAAACTCAGGTATTCTAATCCTGATATGCAGATTATTGGTCTTTCAGCAACAATTGGAAATCCACGGCAACTTGCAGAATGGCTTGATGCAATTCTCGTTACCAGTTCATGGAGACCGGTCGATCTGAAGCAGGGAGTGTATTATAATGGAAAGATCAGATTTTCCGATTCTGAAAGAATGGTTCAGGCAAAGACGAAACATGATGATTTAAATCTCTGTCTTGATACTATCGAAGAAGGAGGACAATGTCTGGTCTTTGTCTCATCCAGAAGAAATGCAGAAGGATTTGCAAAAAAAGCAGCTAGTGCTCTCAAAACCGGCACTCCGGATTCCAGGGAACTGGCTAAGCAAATTCGTTCTCTAAGGGACCGGGACGAGGAAAATGTCCTTGCAGAATGCGTTGAAAGAGGATCTGCCTTCCACCACGCCGGTCTCTTGCGACAGGAAAGAACATTAATCGAAGAAGGCTTTAGAAACGGCTTTATCGAGGTGATATCAGCAACTCCTACCCTGGCAGCCGGGCTTAACCTTCCGGCCAGACGGGTAATAATCAGGGACTATTCCCGGTTTTCTTCAGGTCTTGGAATGGTTCCCATACCGGTTGGTGAATATCACCAAATGGCAGGAAGGGCCGGAAGACCACACCTTGATCCATATGGAGAATCAGTCCTACTGGCAAAAGATGCATCAACAGTTGAGAAACTTTTTGAAACATTCATCGATGCCGAACCGGAACGTATTGATTCACAATGCCTGGATGATAATTCCTTATGTGCACATGTTCTCTCCCTCATAGCATCAGGATATGCAAACAACCAGGATGCACTTACGGCATTCATGGAACGCACCTTTTATGTCCATCAGCACCCAAAATCACGCTCACTTCCCCGCTTTGTATCAGAAGCAATAGAATTTCTGATTCAGAATGAAATGGTGTCTGCATCAGAAAACACCCTTTTATCAACACCTCTGGGAGGATTGGTCTCCAGGTTGTATCTTAATCCATGTACTGCAACTCTGATATTACAAAGCCTCAAAGTCTGTGAAAATCCGACCCTTACCGGTCTCTTACATATTATCTGCGTATCACCAGATATGCAGCGCCTGTACCTAAAATCAAAAGATAACCAACTATTAAGGACATTTTTGTTCAAACATAGTGATGATCTCATCCTTCCACTGCCTTTTGAAGAGGAAGAAGAACAATTATGGTTATCCGGGCTCAAAACTGCACTTGTCTTACATGACTGGTCTGAAGAGGTCTCTGAAAAACTAATAGAAGAGCGGTATGGTATCGGTGCTGGCGATCTGTATAATATCGTGGATTCTGGAAAATGGCTGCTCCATGCCACTGAAAGACTTGTATCATACCAGATACCCGAAATGAACCATGTTATTTCGATTCTTGCTTCCCGAGTTCATCATGGGGTGAAACCTGAACTTCTGCCTCTTGTTGCACTTCGCAATATTGGCCGGGTCAGGGCTAGAACTCTATTCAATGCAGGTTATCCTGAACCACAGTCACTGGTTGAAGCTGGAGTATCACGAATTGCACGAATCATTGGCGAAGGAATAGCTCGACAGGTTATTACTGATATTTCCGGAAGGAAAAAAACGGGAATTAACCTATCCCCTGACAAAAATGAACCAAAAAGGAAGATTGAAGAACTTACTGACATTCCCGGGATCGGAAACAAGATGGCACATAAACTGCGAGATGCCGGTATTAATTCCATTTCAGATCTTTTGAATACTGACAAAACTCAAATATCCGCGATCCTGGGATCCCAGAGAACAGAAAAAATTTTTGCGGCACTTTCAGATAAATCCAATGAAAAACTGGCAGAAACTGTGAAAGATGATAACCTGGTGAAGAAACCTAAGGTAATTGGACAGTCTTCATGGGAGGATTTTGGATGTTGAAACAGGGAAGATTTTTTTGCGATGATTATTGCATAATTCCCGTACATTTTTCAATTGAGGATAAAGAGGAATTTCTCTCATTTCTTCGTACATCAGGAGAAAAATATAATGTAACCCTTGTCTGCCTGAACAAGAACATGATGGCAGGTATTAGTCATGTAAAAACTGCCCTTATTCACGCTCTCCGTTCATGGCGGTCTGAAAAACCAATTGCAAGAAGCTTGGAGATGGAGGTTTTGTTGTATGCTGCAGGAAAAAGACAAACCGGGCAAATCGGACCATTTGGACCAGATATAGGAGAGAATTCATGCTACCTTTGTATTCTTCCTCCCAGCCAGGAATATTATGAGAACTTATCAGCCAGAATGATAGAGGTAACGAATGAAAACTGGGATATTATATCTGCTGATAAGAAAAAAAGACTGATATCTTTTTTTGAAATTACTCCTGAAGAAATAGAAATTACAGGTGATTCAAAACTATCCGATCTTGTTTGTGAACGGACTGTTCTTCTTACAGTAAACCGATGAATTTTTTAAGAGGGTTGAATTTTCATCCCCGCTTACCGGGTATGATATGAATATCGGATAATAATGGAGAAGACTCACATCAAAATAGGGTTATTTATTTGCATGGGTTAGAATATGATGAATTTCAGGAAGAATAATTTCTCGAGTTGCCAGGTCTGCTGCATTTTCTGATCCAGGAATACAAAAAACTGCTTTCCCATTAATTATTCCTGCAGAAGTCCGGCTAAGAACTGTTCTGGTTCCAATTTCTGCAAAACTTTTCATTCTGAAGAGTTCTCCAAATCCATCAAGACGCTTTTGAAAGAGGGGTTCTACTGCTTCTATGGTGCAGTCATCATGAGTTATTCCTGTTCCTCCAGTGATAATTACACAGCTTGCGATATGTAAGGATCGTTGTAATCCATCACGTATTTTTTGAATGTCATCTGGAATTATCTCTACATGATGCACTGGAATATCAGCCTCTTCACAAAGTGATTTTATCTTTTTACCGGCAGTATCCTCTTTTTTTGATCGAGAGGATGAAATTACAAGAATCGAAACAATAACAGGTACATTCTGGATATGTGATGGATCCATAACAAGAGTTACATTTAGGAATAATATAATTCTTTTATTGATCTGCCCCACCCCTTTGTTTCCACTGGAAAAATTATTTTTTACCTTTCTTCATTTTTTTCTGATTCATCTAATCAAAATTTTTCTTTTTAATTTTTTATTGGTATGCATAACACAATGTGGTACAAAACAACATTTTTATATGTATTAACAACAAACCGTACAACAGACAATTTTAGATTTTATTAAAAAAAATATATAAGACAATTATTTTCAACTTCCAATGGAAATAAAGGGGTGGGGGTAATAGTTGATCTTATATAGTAACTCCAGTAGTATTATTGGAATTCCCACCCTACCTTTATGAGATTACAAATTTCATGACTGATGATACACATGAAGGTACCGGTCTTTTTGATAAATTTCTTTCAGAAAATCGAATATTCCGGGACCGAGAGGTACTCAGACATTCATACCGGCCACACATACTTCCTCATAGAAAACCCCAAATAGATCAGATTGCAGCAATACTCGCTCCTGCCCTCCAGATGGAGACTCCCTCAAATATTTTAATATATGGGAAAACAGGAACTGGAAAAACTGCTTCAGTCAGGTATGTAGGATCTGAACTTGAATCAGTAAGTGCACGAAGAGGAACAAGTTGCCGGGTTATTCACTTAAATTGTGAAGTTATTGATACCCAATACAGGGTTCTTGCTCAAATATCCAAACTCATTCTTGGAGAGGATGATACTTCCAGTGATAAAACCAGGATTCATATACCGATGACCGGATGGCCTACTGATCAGGTTTATAGTGAATTAAAAAATCAGATAGATGTCAGTCCTGGTGTATTTATTATAATTCTTGATGAAATTGATAAACTTGTCAAAAAAAGTGGAGATGACACCCTATACAACCTGACCCGGATCAATACTGATCTACACCGGTCAAAGGTTTCCATAATCGGGATTTCTAATGATCTCGGGTTTAAAACATTCTTAGACCCCCGGGTGTTATCATCTTTGTCTGAAGAGGAACTGGTTTTTCCCCCCTATAATGCTCCTCAGCTATGTGACATCCTTCAACAGCGGGCTGTAATCGGTTTTGCTGAAAATGCCTTGGAAGACGAAGTTATCCCTTTGTGCTCCGCACTTGCAGCACAGGAACATGGCGATGCACGAAGGGCATTGGATCTTCTTAGAATTTCAGGTGAACTTGCTGACCGAGAAAATAACGTATCTGTTACGGTCAGTCACGTGAAAAAGGCACAGGCAAAGATCGAAACTGACAGTATGGTTGAATGTATTCGCACATTACCTACTCAGAGTAAAGTTGTTCTTTATTGCATGCTTCTTTTACACCGTGCCGAACAGAAAATCTTTATATCAGGAGATGTTACAAGGATTTACAAAGAACTTACCCCTTTTCTTGAAATAGATGTTCTAACATCTCGGCGAATTTCCGACCTTATCTCTGAACTTAACATGCTTGGAGTTATCAATACACGGCTAGTCAACCGTGGAAGACATGGAAGAACAAAAGAGATGTGGTTTGATACCAATACCGATAAAATCTGGGAAGTTATTATGGAAGAGTCAGATGGTCGGCTGGCACAGGTAGATGAACAGATAGTAATCCAGATACTACGATAATTTATTACAGGACTAAAATTTCATGGACGATATTGACCGGTCATTACTCTCCCTTCTGGAAGAAGACTGTACAACCCCTCTTCACGAGTTGGCAGTTATGCTTGGATGCGACGATGAAGAGGTCGCAAAAAGGAAAAAACAACTTGAAGAAGAAGGTATTATTCGCCGTTATTCAGCAGTAATTAACTGGGAACAAGTAGACAAAGGTGCAGTCTATGCGATTATCGAGCTTAAGGTATCTCCAGAGCGTGATCATGGATATGACCGTATTGCGGAACGTATCTCACGTTTTGCTAATGTCCGTTCATTACGGCTCCGAACAGGGACACATGACCTTCAACTCCTGGTCAGTGGAAAAAGTATGCAGGAGATTGCACGGTTTGTTTCTGAACATGTAGCTCCTATGGAGCGGATAAGAGAGACAGCTACGCATATAATCATGAAAACATACAAAGAAAATGGAGTGCTCTATGTTGAGCGTGAAGACGGACAACGGTTGCCATTCTCGTTCTGATCAAAAGAAGCGGGATTTCGTCTCAGAACGGGCGAAAATAATTCCACCATCAGGTATAAGACGCTTTTTTGATCTGGCAGGCCAGATGGAGAACGTAATATCCCTTGGAGTGGGAGAGCCTGATTATTCTACTCCCTGGCATATTTGTGATGCAGCGATAACGTCAATTGAACAGGGTCATACAGCATACACGTCAAACACCGGAATGGAATCACTCCGAAACGAATTACACCGGTTTTTACAGGAGTATTACCAGCTTGATTATAATCCGTCAAATGAGATGATCATCACTACCGGTGTTTCCGAGGGGCTTGATATCGTTATCCGTGCGGTTGTAAATCCGGGTGATGAGGTCCTTGTTGTTGATCCTTCATATGTCAGTTATTCACCCTGTGTAACCATGGCGGGTGGAATTCCAGTTCCTGTTCCCTGCACTGAAAAGGACCGGTTTCGCCTCACCCCTGATGTCCTGATGGAGCATATAACACCTCAATCAAAAGTTCTGGTTTTAAATTTCCCAAACAACCCAACTGGAGGTGTTATGCGGCGTGAGGATCTTGAAGCAGTTGCAGATATTGCTATTGATCATGATCTTCTGATCCTTTCTGACGAAGTATATGCAGAACTAACGTACGAAGGACATCACATTGCGACTGCATCTATTGACGGATTATGGGAACGGACCATCACATTATCCGGGTTTTCAAAAGCATTTGCCATGACCGGATGGAGACTTGGTTACGTGTGCGCACCACCTGAACTGACAGCGGCGGTGTTAAAAATTCATCAGTACGTCATGCTTTCTGCTCCGACAATGAGCCAGTATGCAGCTCTTGAAGCGTTAAAACATGGAGAAGATGCAATGAGGGATATGGTCCGTGAGTACCATCTCCGCAGAAATCTCTTTGTTGATGGTCTCAATCGTATCGGTCTTACTTGTCACACGCCGGAAGGAGCATTCTATGCGTTCCCATCAGTGAAAGGGACGGGACTTACCGATTACGAGTTTGCAGAGCGGCTTATTACAGAAGCTGGCGTAGCAGTAGTTCCAGGGAGTGTCTTTGGTTCAGGGGGTATTGGACACATCCGTTGTTCATATGCTGTATCAAGACAGGAACTCTCTGAAGCAATTCGAAGGATGGATGATTTTATCAGGTCATTACCCTGATTTTTTTAGAATAAGTTAGCAAGACTGAGGATACGGATTGCAAGATGCGCAGCATTTTCTCCATTATCAACACCAACACAGGCAACCGGCACACCCTTAGGCATCTGAACAATTGAAAGAAGGGCGTCCAGACCACCCAATAATTTTCCCGATACTGGCACACCAATCACCGGCTTTTTTGTTTTTGATGCTACTACTCCGGGTAGAGCTGCAGAAAGCCCGGCGATGCAGATATAGATATTTGCATCTGATTTCCGGATGAATTCATCCAGTTTATCTGGATCGCGGTGAGCGGATATTACCTGGTAATCAAAGGTAATATTATTTAATTTCAGAATGTCCCCGGCTTTTTTAGCGATTTCTTCATCGGATGCTGAACCAGATAGTATACTAACATGCGGCATGGTCTTTCCACGCATATAATCAGTCAGGAAGAGTAAATAGTATACTCGATTTTATGGAAGATGAATTGCTCCTGATGCTTCCGGGTCCGGTCCCACTGCCTGAACGGGTTCGTTCAGCTATGGCCCGGCAGGCTATTAATCACCGGGGGGCAGAATTTGGTAATGCATATGCAGATATTGTTCGTGTTCTGAAAGATCTGTTTGGAACGAAGAATAATCCACTTGTAATATCTGGATCCGGCACATCCGGTATGGAAGCCGCAGTTTCAAATTTTGGAAAAGGTCGGAAAATTGCTCATCTGATCAACGGGAAGTTCGGGGAACGTATGTACACTATCGGACAGCGGTATGCATCCGAGGCACTTCCTGTTGTATCAGACTGGGGAACCCCGTTAAACCTTGAAGCATTAAAATCGGCCCTTGAAGGGGGCTGTGAGGTTGTAACCATGGTTCATAATGAGACATCAGCAGGTATTCTCAACCCTGGAGAAGAGGTTGGGAAAATCTGTCGCAAATATGATGCGCTCTTTATTATGGATGGGGTGACATCCATCGGTGGAGACAATGTTCAGGCGGATAAATGGGGTGTTGATGTGGCTGTTGTTGGCTCACAAAAATGCCTTGCAGCACCAGCAGGTCTTGCTGCAGTCTCGGTTTCTGGTCGGGCCTGGGAGCGGGCTGTGAATAATCCTCCCTATTACCTGGATCTTATGGCATACAAAAAAAATGCTGCTAAAGATCCCATGGAAACTCCCTATACGCCGGCTGTTCCCCTCTTTTTAGCGCTCCGTGAAGCATGTCTTATCATTGAAGAAGAAGGAATTGAAAAACGGATATTAAGACATCACAAAATGGCAAAAGCAGTTAGAAGTGCTGTAGGGGCATGGGGCCTTGACATGTTTCCAAAAATAGATGCATTTCATCAGTATTCAAATACGGTAACTGCTGTCTGTATACCCCCGAATTCTAATGACAAGGATTTCAGAGGAACGGTCAAAAATTTCAGCATCCAGATTGCAGGCGGACAGGATCACCTGAAAGATAAGATCTTCAGGATAGGTCACATGGGAGCAGTATCTGCACCAGAACTTCTGGCAACTCTTGCAGCGACTGAGTTTGCAATCCGGAAAACCGGTCACAAAGTTACTGATTCCGGAGTCATGGCAGCGGCAGAGGTACTTGGATGAGAGTGGGAATCGCGGACACCACCTTTGCCCGGGTTAATATGGGAAAGTTCGCGATTGATGAATTGAAAAAACACGGAAGTGTTGTAATCGAACGATATACAGTCCCTGGTGTGAAAGATTTGCCAGTGGCCTGTAAAAAACTCTTTGAGGAGTACCGCTGTGATATCTGTATGGCTCTTGGTATGCCTGGGGGAAAAGAAAAAGACCGGATGTGTGCTCACGAGGCATCTCTGGGACTTATCACTTGTCAACTTATGACGAACCGGCATATCATCGAGGTATTTGTCCATGAGGATGAAGCAGTTGATGATGCAGAGCTGGCCTGGCTTGCAGAAAGCAGGACCAGAGAACATGCAGTAAATGTTATCAAACTTTTGCGCCCGGGAACCATGGAACGTGAAGCGGGAACTGGTCAGAGACAGGGATTTTCAGATGCAGGGGCAGCAAGACAGTAAATGAGGCTAAACATGGCAGACAAAAAAATGAAAGATGGAATAAAGCTGGGTTTTGTAGTTTCGGAATTTAATCGTGATATCACCTACATGATGGAGATTGAGGCTGAAGAACATGCAAAATTCCTTGGAGCAGAAGTAACTGAGCGGTTTTATGTGCCTGGTGCTTATGACATGCCGCTTGCAATCAAGAAGTTGCTAAGAGAGAACAATGTAGATGCAGTAGTCACCATTGGTTGTGTGATTGAAGGTGCAACCCAGCATGATGAGATTGTAGTCCAGCATGCGGCAAGAAAAATAATCGATCTCTCCCTTGAGTTTGAAAAACCGGTTGCCCTTGGAATATCCGGACCGGGAATGACACGACTGGAAGCGACCGAACGTATTGATTATGCGAAACGTGCAGTTGAATCAGCGATAAAACTGGTACAGCGGTTAGCATGAGACCCCTCTCGACAAAAATCGCCGCAATTGCTCCCTCCGCAACAATCGAGATAACTGATCAGGCCCGCAAAATGCAGGCAGCTGGAATTGATGTCATTAGTCTTTCTATCGGAGAACCCGATTTCCAGACACCGGCTCATATTACCGAGGCATGTATTAATGCTCTTCGCCGGGGTGAAACTCACTATGCTCCAGGTAAAGGAATTCCTGAGCTTATCTCTGCAATAGCAGAAAAAATTGCACAGGAAAATGGTATTCCATGTTCACCTGACCAGGTTGTAGTCGGGTGTGGGGCAAAAAACTCAATCTACGAAACATGTGAAGCAGTTCTTAGTACCGGTGATGAAGCGATTATTCTTGATCCTTCATGGGTGAGTTATGAACCCTGTATCCAGATAGCTGGAGGGATACCCGTCCATCATCCCCTTGACCCGGGTAATTTCCAGGTTAATGACACTCTTCTGGAAAAAATTACGAAGAAAACCCGGATGATTATCGTCAACAGTCCTTCGAATCCTTCCGGAGCAATATTGAGCAGGGAATCCCTTCAGCTTGTGGCAGACATATGCCAGGACCATGATATCATTGCACTTTCCGATGAAATTTATGAAAAGCTGGTGTATGGAAAGAGACACTATTCCCTTGCTTCATTTCCGGGAATGGAAGATCGGACAATAACTATAAACGGATTTTCAAAGGCATATGCGATGACCGGATGGAGACTTGGGTATGCAGTCTCATCAAAAGAGATTATTAATTACATCAACCGGGTCCAACAGCATACTATCTCTCATCCAACCACTTTTTCTATGTATGGGGGTATTGCGGCTCTCAAGGGACCTCAGCAGTGCATTGAAGATATGCGGGCTGAGTTTGAGAGAAGGAGATCATTTGTGCTCAGGAGGATGGATGAACTGGGTCTTTCCTATGCTCCGGCTGACGGTGCGTTTTATGCCTATGTCCAGGTCAACGGCAATGACAAGGAAGTTGCATCACGGTGGCTGAAGGAGGCTCATGTCGCAGTGACCCATGGTTCGGCATTTAACCATCCTGGCTGGATACGGATCAGTTATGCTGCTTCAATGGAGCGGTTAAAAGAAGCATTAGACAGAATCTCTTCTGTCCTGTAATTTTTTTTAAATATTAGATGGTAACCTGGTAGGTTACATCATCTGTTACATATAACCAGTAACCTTGCCATGGTACCAGGTTTTGGTTATCGCTCTGGTTTGCAGTACCGTTTTTAATGATAGGCTCTTCGTATTGTTGGGAAGATGCATTATAACTGATAACATATGTCCAGTTGTCTCTGATTTGAAGCAACTGATCCTTAGCCGGGATCAAACCAGTCCCATATACACCAAATCCGTTCCACCCATACGAGAGATTTTTCCAGTATGATCCTTTCTGGTTCATATCAGGTACCGGGATTAGGGTCTCTGGTTCCCCTGCCCAAATCCAGTATGATGAAAGTGGTATAATTTTTTCACTGGCAGGGACGGTAATCCAGCTGGAATTATCAAACCTAAGTACAGAATGGCCCTGGGTATTATTGATCTGGCCAAATAACGCATATGCTGTATCATTTCCACTATCCAGCCTTTTTGCAACAGAGACATGGTTCCAGCCAGGTAGGAGACTGATGGTGTCAGGTTTAGGTTTTTTCAGATAGAGAAGGGCTGCTGTCAGGTTTACCCTTCCACCTGACAGTGTTTTATTCTGAAGAGAAGACAAAGGATCGACGGTTTTTATGATTGCATTTTTAATCTCTGTATAAGAAGCGTCCGGGACATTTGCCTTTAGTAATGCGCAAATTCCACTCACAAACGGAGCAGCCATTGATGTCCCGGACATGTACCCATACCTGGTTTCGCTCAGAGTACCATAACCCTCAGAAAGCATCAGGTTGTCAAGGAAGCAGGTAAGAAAGGTCCCGTCAACAGTGAATCGCAGGTACAATGGGCCTTTAGATAAATCATTTGGAATTTTACATTCACGATGAGTGAAAGGCATAAGAATGAACGGTTTCCGATCATATTCCAGTTTAGTCCAGGAAAGATTGTCATTAGAACCCTCTATGTAAAAAGTATAATTTGCGCCGACAAGCTGGACATCATATGATATGATAGGATTAGTCAGGTTTGCAATCTGCAAAGGTGCCTTTAGCGTCAGAATTGCAGGAGGGTCAGAGGTAATTCCTGTATTATTCACTGTCCCCTGGGCGCTAGTCGGAGGTGACAGATAATATTCCGAATTCAATGTCCAGTCTCCATGAATGGTCCAATTATTTAATGTTTCAAACCCGTCATTCCAGAGGGGAGTTGGAGTATAGAGGTTGTGCTTGGTCGAGTAGATATCCTCACCAGGAGCTGCCAGATCCATGCTATTCTTTCCATAATTCGAAAAAGATGCAAGTTCATCATGGGCATTTGTTGCTCCAACGGAAATGATGTTTTCAAGATCATAACAAGTTGGATAATAGGGCACCATATCATTGTCAAATCCGCTGTTTCCAGCAGCACAGATAAAAATACCTTGTGTTCCGGCCATCACTTCATATTCTGCCTGACTGGGTTGTGATCCTCCATATGAACAGGAGAAAATTGTGGCACCATTTCTTGCAGCCCATAATATTGCCTCAATCTCGTCAGAAACAGTGCCAGTACCAAAACTATTTAAAAACCTGACTGGGAGAATACGTGTGTCCCAGTTTACTCCCGAAATGCCAATGCTGTTGTTACCAATTCCACCAATGATTCCGGCGCAATGGGTTCCATGTGAGGCTAAGTCCATCGGATCCAGGGTACCGGTAATGGCATCATACCCGTGGGTTCCAGTTGAGGGATTTGTCCAGATATTTTCGTTGAGGTCAGGGTGATAATAATCGACTCCTGAGTCAATGACAGCGATAATGACATCGGAATCTGTAGTGATATCCCATGCATGAATGGCATTTACGTCAGCCCCGGCACTTCCCGAAGATACATCCTCTTTGAATACCTGTCCAGTATTGGAAAGGCCCCATTGCCTCCAGAAATCAGGATCATTGGGAATCCTGGAATATGAGCGAAAATAATCAGGTTCAGCATAAGCAACCCCGGAAACATTCTGGTAGTAAGATACCGCATCTTCGACGGATATGGTATCCGGTATCGAGATGAGTTGCAATCCTCTAAAACCATCCGATGAATAATCTTTCGCTATTTCTGCATGAATAAATGCATGGGTAGCAGCAAAATTAGATTCATTTACATCTTCCCCGTTACTTGTGGTTTTGATAAACAATACTCCAGGGGAGTATCCTGGTTTATAATTAGTCGAATCGGTATATTGCAATCCTCCGGGAATAACCGGCAAAGCCAGAACCATTACCGGGATGTATAATAATGCAACAATAATACAGAGTATTACAGATTTTTTAATTACCTGTCTTCCGTGCCCTCTCATGAATAAACATCACCTGATACTAGGAGATTATGCGGCGCCTTATAAGAAAGTGATGTTTCATTATATTACCAGTCAGTATTTTTGCATTAATTGGATTATAATATGCGAAGTCAGGATCACGGAATAAAAAAATAAGTTCAGAAATCAGGTATGAGATATGAATTGGTTAATTCAAACCCAAAATAGATAACTCTACCAGTCAGATGTCAACCTATGAAATATGTGCTGTTGATAGTTGCTACCATTTTTTTTCTGATGGTTCCTGTCACGGCAGTAACTAGTACTGTTGAAATATCTGCCGATATAACATCAGTTCCAGTGTATATTGATGGTGATTTTACAGGTGTTACACCTTTATCGGTTAATGATATTGAACCTGGGTATCACCTGGTGAGGGCTTCTCCAGATGGATTATTTCATCAGACGCTGAATGTTTCTGTTAATCCTGGAGATATAACAGAAGTTTCTTTTAATTTTCTCACCTCGGAGGACCAGATACCTGCGATGGTCCGGATAGGAGAATGTGTGGGGACTCCGCAACCTTCAAATCTTGATGGACCTGCATATAGTCTCCACTGGATTTCCGGTAACACTCTCATGGCATATTTTAGTGGAAGGGATGACGGAATTTCATGTATGGCATCATCTGATGGTATTATTTGGGAACGGATGGCTGATGCATGCCTCGATGTTCCCGTTATCGGAGGAGAGTTTCGCACAGATCCATGGGTATTTCTGGTACCCGATGGTACTTACCGGATGATTTTTAGCAAAAAAGAAGGAAATAAGCACGTTCTCTTTTCGGCTTCTTCTGTAGACGGTATCCGGTTTACCGGAGAGGATATGGTTACTTTTTCTGAAAATGAGACCGCAAGCTTTCCTGTTAATCCCTCAGTTCCTTCAGGAGTTGTTTATGCGAACGGGATCATAAGGATGTATTATTACGTCCCGGGAATCGGCATAAAAAGTGCCATTTCAGAAGATACGGGCGTTTCATGGATATCTGAAGATGGTATCCGTATCAGGTATGGAACAGATCCTACTACTATGCTCCTTCCTGATGGAAGAACAGGAATAATATATGTGGATATTACTCCAAAATCCAAGGGACATCGAATTTTCTTTTCTCTCTCCGAAGATGGGTATGATTTTTCAGGGTATCAGCCGGTTCAAATTCTGGAATCCATTGAACCTGGCGTCTGGTTGATGGATCCGGAGGTTATTACGGATGAAGAGACATGTTATCTCTACTTTTCACTCATGGGAGTTGAAGGAATGCAAAATAACGGTCTGCCCGGAACACTCCGGAGTGTAATCAATCTGGATTGCCTTGAAAAACTCTCAACAAAAAGGGATTAAGACAAAAATAAGAGAAAAAGGCGAAGAATCCCATGGACCCGGCGGGATTTGAACCCGCGGCCTCTGCGTTGCGAACACAGCGATCTCCCACTGATCTACGAGCCCTAAAAAAGGATCAGAGAATGATCTCAATATCTAATTTTTCTGCTAGTTCCTTATACCGGTTTCTTATGGTTACTTCTGTTACACCGGCAACTTCGGCAACTTCCCGCTGGGTTCTTCGCTCTCCACCAAGAATAGAAGAGATGTATATTGCTGCTGCTGCAACTCCAGTTGGCCCTCTCCCTGAAGTCAGTTCACGCTCTCCGGCCTGTCGTAAAATCTCTACGGCTCTGCTTTGTACTTCGCCTTTCAGTTGCAGTCCTGAACAGAACCGGGGTACGTAATCGATTGGAGAAGTGGGAAGTAGTTTTAGACCTAGTTCACGTGAAATAAACCGGTATGTTCTGCCGATCTCTTTTCTCGAAACTCTGGATACTTCTGCAATCTCATCAAGGGTTCTGGGAACACTGCATTGCCTGCAGGCTGCATATAGTGCAGCGGCTGCAACTCCTTCAATACTTCTGCCACGAATGAGATTTTTATCGACTGCATCACGATAAACAACGGCAGCAGTCTCACGAACATTACGGGGAAGACCAAGAGCAGAAGCCATACGGTCAAGTTCTGATAGTGCGAATGCAAGGTTTCTTTCGGTGGCATTGCTGACCCTGATACGACGTTGCCATTTCCGGAGACGGTAGAGCTGTGCACGGTTTTTGGAAGATATTGCCCTGCCATAACTGTCCCTGTTTCTCCAGTCAATCATGGTCGAAAGACCTTTATCATGAATGGTAAAGGTCATTGGGGCTCCCACACGTGAACGTTTCATCCGCTGATCATGGTCAAATGCCCGCCACTCTGGACCGCGATCTATAAACTCTGCATCAATTACCAGACCACATTGCTGACAAACAAGTTCTGCTCGTTCATAATCATGAACAAGTTGCCTGCTGCCACACTCTGGACATTGAGATTCGGTCTGGTTTTCAATCTTTTTCTGTTTCTCAACTACCTTTCCGGTCAGCCTGTTTTTCAAGGCTTCTCGTTCCTTTTGGAGGGTCCGGAGTTTTTCTATCTCTTCTGACATTCTATCCTCTATTTAATAAAAAGCCGTTCGCCAATGAGCCGTGAAGGTTCTTCAATATTGGTCAGGACCGCTGCGTACGGCGAAGACACATCACCGAAAATATCAATAAGTTTCCCTACTGGTTTCCATCGTTTATCTAATACTTTACTATACAATCGGGGGAGTTTTGCTGCATCACATTCTATTATCAGAATACGGCGCCCAAAATTACTTTTAACCCTGCCTATTGCCCGAACCAATGCATCGCCCCCAAAAATGCCAAAATCCCCCACCGGGATAAGATAAGCAACCTATATATGTATGGATATGTTGTATTTAAATATTACGGCAATTTTTAAGTATTACGTGAACCGGTGATAAAATTCGTTTCCCTCAATGGAGAGAACGGTTTCAAGTTTTTCATGCGATACACCGGCACCTCTAGCAATAATCGATCTTTCATGTTCTGACATAATATCTGAAGGAGAGTGAGCATCAGAATCAACAACCAGGAGACATTCTGCAGTTTCCGCTGTCCTGACTACATGACCGTTCGTTCTGTTGTGTCCCCCCCGGGCAGTGATTTCAAGTGCGACACAATTTTTAGACGCAAGGATTGCATCTTCATCAGAGATGAATCCCGGGTGGGCCAGAATATCTACATATCTGCAGGTAACCGCTGCATGGTTTGTTCCTGGAGCAACGGGTTCAACGGGGGTTTCTCCATGAACAACCACGATGTCTGCACCTTTGCGTTTGGCACATTCAGCCAGCGAAGGAATATCACATGGTGATACATGGGTTAATTCAACGCCTAACAGAAGTTTTATCCCCATTCTTTCTGCCGGAGATCGCATTTTTTCCAATGCTCTTATAGTCTCAGTTACATTACTCTGATCGACATGGTCGGTTATTGCGACGACAGAATAACCTTGAACTTTCATTCTTCTCAGCAATTCTGAAGGAAGCAGTTCACCGTCTGAAAGTAGGGTATGAGTGTGAAAATCGTACATTGTAGGATTTATTCCGAGTTTTTAAGTTCATTCGAGATAAGTCTGATCAGCTCACCTTTCGTTCCCTTGAAATCAGCCACAATTCGTCCCTGGCCTTTCCACCAATAAGAAGGATGCGATTTTTTTTCCCTGCGAAAAGGTACCTGTTTCCTGGTGAGAATCCGTTCGATGATTACCGGTTCAGGATTTTGGACACCTGATAAAAGTGGGACTCTGCGCCCTTCAGATCGCTTAAGACTGCTATTAAAGTAACAGGGATATAGAACAAGTCCCTTATCCATTCTCATAGATCTGGAATCTGAAACCTATAAAGTACCAGCGGGTGAGATCATACGATATGCATCATATCGATATCTCTATTGAGAAAGATATTTTTTCGGCCAATAAAAAACTGGCCGATGCAAATGCCGCGCACCTTCACTCCCACGGTGTCAGGGGATTTGATCTCCTGGGCGGGATTGGGTCGGGAAAAACTGCGCTGATTGAAAAAGTAGTGCCGATTCTTAAAAACCGGGGTATGAGAGCTGCTGCGATAGCAGGTGATGTATATGGGGATGATGATTTTCAGCGGATAGTATCATTAGGTATCCCTGCTGAAAACGTCAATACTGGAAAAGAATGCCATCTTGATGCCCATATGATTGAACATGCCCTGGAACATCTTCCTCTCGATGATGTCGATATTTTATTTATTGAAAATGTCGGTAACATGGTCTGTCCAACTGATTTTGAACTGGGCGCGGAAAAGCGAATCGTAGTTGTCTCTACCACTGAGGGTGATGATGTGGTTAATAAACACCCGATGATGTTTAGGGGCTGTTCTATAGCAGTTTTAAATAAAACCGACCTTGCAGATGCTGTTGGTGCGGATTTGAATCGTATGGAGCGTGATATGATTCGTTACAATCCGTCCATGAAAATATTCAGGACTAACATGAAGACCGGAGAAGGAGTAAATCTTCTGGTTGATGAGATTCTCTCCTAAGCGGAATCTTATATACTGACACGGGGGATATGTATAAGACTCCGTGGTTACCTGGGTTCTCCCACTCCAGGTAAATGATACTAGAGGATGAGATAATATGCAATGGCAAGGCCGTTCTGTTCGTAAATCCACTGGGGGCAGGTATAGTCCTTCATGTGGAAAAAGACGTAGGGAAATCGGGTCAGCTCCGGCTGATACCCATATTGGAATAGACCGGAGAAAAATTTCCCGTACCTATGGTGGAAATACTAAAGTCCGGGCGCTCCGGTGTGAGTTTGCAGTTATCAGCAATACAAAAACCGGAGAAACAAAGAAAGTAAAAATTGAAAAGGTAGAAGAGAATTCAGCCAACCCAAACTATGTCAGGCGTAATCTTCTGACTCGTGGTGCAATTATCAGGACTGAAGCAGGTCGTGCACGTGTAACCAGCCGGCCAGGTCAGCATGGCGTTATTAATGCCATATTAATTGAATAATCCTTTTTATTTTTCAGGAACTTTTTTAGAATCTGGTTATACTTTAGGGAAATACGCTCATATTTGAAGCATCTTTGGATATCATGTGCAGGGATATCTGTCTTTTCAGGTTTGCAGGAAAAGAAGGATAATCTTTGCACCGGTATAACCAATAGTATATTCTGATTTCAGGTATTCCTGTATGACTCTGAAGACAGCGTTAGCAGCACCGTTTTATCACAGCCGGGCTCAAAAACTTGGAAAAAGTGAATTAATATATTATTATGCCTTTGATCGGCGTTGGATGGACCGGGACAAAGTTGATTTGATAATTCACAGGGGATTGGAACAACATCTTCTTGGCATTGATGACGAGATGTATTTCCCTCTATTTGATCTTGCAGAGGTACAAATTCCCATAGGTTACAAACCGTCTTCATCCATATTTGATCCAGATGATCCGTTTGAGCAGTTACTGGATAGGATTACTAGTCATACTCACAAAGAGCCAGAAGGGATAATTGCACTAATGAACGAGGTGATTAAAGATAGATTTGATGGAAACCTTTGTCCAGAGGCTGCACTGGTAATAATTGCAAAACAACATATGATAGATGTTACTGACCTGTTAAAACCTCTACAACAGGTAATCCTAAAAAAAGAATAAGTTATTCTGCCGCCGGAGCGTCGTGTTCAGGTTCTGGTGGTGCAAAATAGGCTGCAAGGGTTTTTGAACCTGCCTGGGAAACAATGGCATTTATCTGGACGAAGTCCTGGGTAATTTCTGATCCCCTGACCATTTTTCTCCTTCTCTCTCCTTCGGTTACCGGATGGAATCCAACTCCTCCGGCCATCAGGATTTTGCGTCTCCCTGCAATCTGAAGTGTTTTTCTTGCTGGTGTTCCGTTACGGTCAGAGGCTCCGGTAATCTTGATCCGGTATCCCTCAAATCCAAGACCCGATCCGTCAATTTCATCACCAATACGCTTCCCAATAAATGCTCCTGCACCTGCACCGCTGGCATCGATATTATATGCCTTACCGGTTGCGGGATCAGAGAGTACAACCTTAAAATCAACCATGTATTATCTCCATTAAAAATTCAATGATCTCTGCTAAATGTTCCTGATTATTGTCAGATCTGATAAACCCATCACTCAGGCCTTGCTGAGAAGTCTCCACACCTGTTAGCTCGGATACCCTATTAATGCTACTTCCCCCAGAAGGGATTTTCACGCCTGAAAAGTCTGGTATATTCATCAAGAACTTCTTTCGCATCTTCAGTAAGATGAGAGAGCATCTCGGTTTCCAATACTTTTACATGCCTTTCAGGAATTCCTACAATCAGATGATCCTCCACATCAAACTGTCTTCCCACGGTTGCTCCTTCTATAGATATTGCAACTTCATCCCCTGCATGCGCTTCATGGATATTTTCCTTCCTAAGCTGCATTGACTTTATCGTTCCTGCTTTTTTTCCATCCCTTCTTACCAGGTTGACACCAGTTCGGAGTGTTCCTGATAATATCCTGACTCCGACAACAGCAGGATTATTCTGTCTGAAGACACATCCGGGAAGGATAACAATTTTTGCAGGAAAAATTATCTTTTCAAACCGTTTCTGGTCCATTTCTCTCTTGAGGTTATTTCTCCATTCAAGGTAATCCTCCAGAATATGGTAGATGACGTTTCCTGAAAAAAACTGTATCATCTCAGTATAAGCCGGATCACGAAGCAGATCCTGGGCATCGGGGAGAACTGGTGTGTTGAAGGATATTAATGCCCGAAAAAGAGGATTTTTAATAGTTTCAGCTTCAATAACGTCATGTCTGCTGACCTGACCAACTTCGGCTCTCATTACTGGAATTTCGTGCGCGGTTAGTTCCTTACACAGTGCTTCAAGGGCACCTATAGTATCAGCTTTAATAATCAGACCTTCAGGAGAGAGGGTGACATTGATATCAGTCATCTCCCGTGCAATACTTTCCCTGACCTCATCAGGATTTTCACCAATAACCTTGACTGGAGAACCTGCAATCACCTGATCGAGACCCGGAGCACTTACTTTAACTCCGGCAGCAGCTGCGACCTCTTTTACCCGTAAGAACCGGTCTTCAATCAATATCTCCTGCATTGGTCTTGGTTGCATCAGAGATCTGACTTTTGTTGTCTGAACACCTGTAGTTGTGGCGATAGCAATTTCGTCACCAACGCAAATAGTCCCGTCAAACAAAATAACATCAATGGTAGCGCCTAATCCCTTCTCTTCTTTTACCTCGAGGACTGTTCCTGATCCAGGTCCATCCACTGTCAGGGTCAGTGCTTCCTCCATGTATCGTTGTGCAAGTCCAATCAACACCATTAACAGATCCGATATTCCTTCACCGGTATGAGCACTTAACGGGACAATGGCAAGGTTTCTGGCAAAATCTGATACTCTGTCAAATCTTTCGGATGAAAAGCCGTGTTCGGCTAGCAATGCAACGATATCATATACCTTCGTCTCAACAAGGAGAGTTACCCGTTCATTTTGTCCAGAAAAACTCTTGAGAAATGGAGATTTTTGAGTTGGTCTCCAGCCAGGGATTCTGTCAAGCTTGGTTGCTGCAATAACAAAGGGTGTTTTACAATTACGGAGGATTTGAATTGCCTCTATGGTTTGTGGTTGAAAACCTTCTATTATGTCTACAACTACAATTGCCATATCGGCAAGTGCTCCTCCCCTTGCACGCAGCGTTGTAAAAGAATGATGTCCTGGTGTGTCTATGAAAAGCAATCCAGGTATACTGATGTTCAGATTCTTCATTGACCCGCTCATATTCATGATTGAATCAATCGGGACGATGGTAGCTCCAATGTGCTGGGTAATAGCACCCGCTTCTCCTGAGACGACTGAAGAACCGCGGATACAATCAAGAAGAGATGTTTTCCCGTGGTCCACATGTCCCAGAACGCAGACAATAGGAGTTCTGATATGAGGTGTCTCTCCTCCTTCTTTTTTCTTTTTTGCTGTTTTTTTACCCACCTTTACACCGCCGTCCTATTCAGGTATCCTGTCCCGGAAATATTTAAAAAACAGGAGATATTTACCCGGGATGGGGATCTTATAATGTGGTATACATCAGTGGTCACGGCTAATAATTATAGTGGACTGTTGAAATTTTTGAAATAATTCAAGTGTAACAGGGTATATTACAAAGCCTGCATACCTTTTGCATTTTTTCGAATTATTAAAATTCAAAAGGTTATCCTGAATGAGGAGATTATTTTGTATAATTTCATAATCCGGGAAAAATATTCTGCATATTTTTACAATTCTACATCATCTGAAGTGTCTGAGAAGATGAAGATCAGAATACCATGTGTGGATACATTCAAGTCATAGACCGTATAACATAGTTGGTGCAACCTGCCTGGGTGGGGTAATGGTTATCCTAAGGGATTGTGGTTCCCTCGATCTGGGTTCGATTCCCGGTCCAGGCCTGTTTCTTTTTTTGATATTGAAAAAAAGGATTTTCATTAGTTAAAGTTAATTTCCGTCGCCAAAACCTGCAGCAATCCATCCTGTGAATCCTCCGGCTATATTGAATAAATCAGAAAAACCGTTTCTTTTCAGGATACTGCATGCAAAACCTGAGCGGGAACCAGTCCCGCAAATCACAGCAATTGGATTATCTTTTGTTAGTTTCACATAGTCTATCCGTAGATCAGGCCAGTGGATATTGATTGAGCCAGGGATGTGTGAACCTGCATATTCTTCCCATGTCCGTACATCAAGGACTTGCACATTTTTATCGGTAGATAAGAGATCTTTAAGCTCATGAACAGATATTGTTCTAATATTCCCGGTTCTCTTTCCTGCTAATGCATATTTCTGAACTCCTCCCAATACAAATCCAATAATTCTGTCAAGGCCTACCCGTTGGAATTTTTTTATGATACCGGGAATGTCATCCTGATTATGTACTGCAAGGATGATGTCACGATCAGGTGGAAGAACCCAGCCTGCAAAAGTTGAAAAATTTAATTCCCCATCCAGATTCCAGCTACCTGGAATATGAACAGAGCCGAACGCGTCATACCTTCGGATATCGACAATCTCACAGCAGTTATCAGACAGTATCTTTTCCAACTCCCGTGAATTAAAGGGACGAATTTTGGGGAGTGTCGAGAGAAGTGCAGGGCCAATTCTATTCGTATCAGAACACCTGCTAAAATGGTCAGGAGAAGGTGGCATGTTTTCGGTTAATTCATGGATGAATGTGTTACGATCTATGGTTTGTAGTGCCGGGTTATTCCTTCGTTCATACCCGATAGTTGTCGTTCTCTTTGATGATAACGCTCTTCCACAAAAAGATCCTGCTCCATGCGCAGGGTATACTTCACAATAATCTGGCAGCTGTAGTATTTTTTCATGAAGTGATGTGAACAATGCAGATGCCAGTTCATGGGCACGACCTGGAAAAAGGTCAGGCCTTCCTACATCCCCGACAAACAGAGTATCACCGGGAAAAAGCGCTACCGGGTCTTCTCCTCTGCTTCTATGGGTTACCAGGTAACTTACATGTTCAGGAGTATGACCTGGAGTCTCAATGACCTTGATACTACAGTTATCAAGAATAATTTCACTGTTTTCTCTAACAGGGACATGAGGGAAGATGCAGTTTGCTTGTTTGGGAGCATAAACCGGAGCACTTGTCAGATGGTGCAGTTCAAGGTGGCCGGAGATGAAATCTGCGTGAAGGTGTGTTATCAGAATGCCGGTTATCTCAAATCCTTCTTCTTCTGCTGCAAGAAGATATGGTTCAGGATGACGGGCAGGATCGATGATAAAACAGGATGAAACCCCACCAAGAAGGTATGAATTATGAGCAATACCAGGGATGAAAAACTGCCGGATTATCATATAACTAAAGAAAGATCTACCTTTAAAGAAATGAATTGTTCTCCTGTTTTATTAGTACCCATTCTCTGAGGTTTTCCGGAATACGATATAATATGCAGACTAGTTCATCACGTTTTTTCTCTACCTGGTCCAGAGCCTTCTGAATTCTTGAAATATCATGATGCGACCGGGCATATTCCAGTTTTTGTATAAGATTTGTCCTGGTCTGCATCCATCGGGTTAACTGGCAGATAATATCCCTCTCGTTATCGTCATACCAGTCCGGTTGTCTGACTGGAAGATGAGAAATATGGTAGTTATTATTCTCTAAATCCTCTGAACAAGCAAAATTTTTCCAGTACCATTGAATCAGTGAAGATGATAACAGGGCTTGCAGGAACATATCCGGTCCTTTAATGATGACTGCAGCATCAGGTTTTGGTTCCAGGCCTGAACTTACAATAAATTTTACGTTTTCTGTTATCAAAGATATCCAGATTTCTTCTTTTCCTGAAGAGAGAATCTGACCTGGTTGATAAAGGGCTCCAAGACAATAATCTACCAATGGTATAGAATCCTTTCTGATTAGGTCCAAAAGTTCACAAGAAATCGGATCATCAAGGTTCCAGCCCCCAGTCTCTGGCAAGGAGGATTTTTCAACCCTGAATCTGGTTATTTTACCATTGAAATCTATCTTTGTGACTTGTATTTCAGGTTTATTATCGTCACCAATTAAGCAGGTCCATGATCCATCCTGGAAACTTCCACCAGTGCTATCGATGACAATACTCTTAATTCTGGTTTTCCTCACCCATTTCCTGAATGGTTCCGAATTAATGTCTGAAAGCCAGGTTTTTCGGATGAAGATGTACGTTGGATAGATAAAATCAGTGAGCAATTTTTCAGAAGCGATGAGAGAAGGCTGAAATTCTGGAGAGTAAGACTGAAAATGTTTACAGAGAAACTGCCGGATTTCAGGAGGTGTAAGATCACTCTGTTCAGATGGGCAGGTTACCAGTATGCCCTTTAGACCTTGTGGAATAACCGGCCAGGTTTCATTGAGGGGTTTGTATCTCCTAATTGCATTTTTCCCCTCATCTTCGGATATATATTCCTGGTTTAATTCAGGAGTAAAAATCAGAGATCCCACTTTGATATTATTCCAGATAACTGAGTTCTCTTTTTCAAAATTTTCATTGAATAATACCGGAGATGAAAAATCCCGTCCGATAATGGCACAAATAACACCAAACCTGGTGGTCATAAGAGCAGTAGAAGAATGTTCTAAACAGAAAATGCGGGATGATACTTGTTTAAGCCTCGAGATGGCGTCAATACATCCGTCACAGACTGATTTTGTAAAGAAGAGGATTAACTCTCCATTACCTGAAAAAGGATCGATGATTGCAGTATCGGCGGTTAGTTTTTGAAGAATATTCTTTCTGGCAAGATGAAAGACTGGGGATGTGAGGAAGGAGTTATCGTAGATTTTTTCAGAATATTCACCCTGCTTTTTCCTTTCCCTTATATTTAATTGCACTATCTGGCGATGAATCGCCCGAACCATGGTAATTGGTTCAATATGAAAGCATGAAAGATTATTAGGGAATGGAGCGGTAAGTCCGGCATGAATCATGTTCTTCCTGACGCCTGTATCAAATGCTGAAACAACTCTGGTGTCCTGCATATAATGGGGAATACTGGTTCCCAGGTGAACCAGTTGGGAAAAAAGTGAATTATGAGGGATTCTTTCTCTATAAATCCCATAATTTCCAGCTATCTTCCAAAGCAGCGTCTCTAAAACCGATGAGAGTGTCATCTGAATACGGGAACTTTTCTCACTTTCGCCATATGACTGGTAAAAAACCCTCAATACCTGTTGAAAGACATTATCGAGGTACTGGTCAAGAGACAGGATTATTTCTGGATCTTCTGTGATAATTTCTTCTTGAGGAAATGACGTAATAATGTGCATACATAACAATCCTGATTAATTCCTGGAGTAATATTTTTATAACTATACGTTTCGTCTGGTTTCAGGAAATTCAGAATATGGGATCTTAACATCAGAACTAATAAAAAAACAGAAAGAGTATAGCGAGGGATGGATTTGAACCATCGGTCTACGGGTTATGAGCCCGTCGGGATATCCTGACTACCCCACCTCGCTAAAAGTGGATATAAATGTCTGCCCGATTTGCATATATAATTTGTGTTATCGGTATGGCATTTCCAATTTCTTTCATATACATAACAGTCGGAATGGATAAGGAACATGAAGGGATCAGAGTAAAAAGAGGAAAGATAGGTAACAGCGCAGAATCATTTTTCTTCAGGTAAGGTGTGGATATTATTTCGTATTCAGAACTAACTCATCAATATGAAAAATGGTTGAAAAAGAAATATATTCCCATCTTCATCCCTCGCTCAGGTATGTCCTTGCATCATGGATGAAGTGGGAAGACCTGCGGGATATTCAGGTAAAAGCATACCAGGGATTTCAGACTGGTTCGGACCTGCTGATTATTTCACCTACTGCGGGGGGAAAAAGCGAGGCGGCATTTATTCCGGTTTTGGATCGGATTATTAAACAGGGTGATTGTGATTCAAAACCAGTTTGCCTGTATATCGCACCGCTAAAGGCTTTGATCAATGATATTGCAGATCGGTTTACCCATATTCTGAATCCATTACATTACGACCTGCTGGTCATTCATGGGGACACCCCCTTAAAAAAAATTCCTGATTCTCCAGTATTTCTTCTCACTACTCCTGAATCGTTAATGGTTTTATTGTACAAAAGGGACTCTTCTATTCTATCTTCTATCAGGTATTGCATTATCGATGAACTGCATGCCCTGGCAGGATCGCTGAGAGGATTGCAGATTCTTTCAGCGTTAAACCATCTAGAAAAAGAAAATTGCACTGAAATTACCAGAATAGGACTATCTGCCACGATAGGAAACCCCGAAGAAATCCTTTTGTGGATGAAAGGCAGGAATAACGGAGTCCTGGTAACCGGTGAAAAGCAATTAAAAAACTTTGAATTCCACATTTATTCCAAAGAAAAATCAGATTTTTTCAAAGTACTCTCTCATACACTTCAAGGAAAACGCTCACTTGTTTTTTGTAAAAGCCGGAAAGATACAGAAGTTCTGGCATTAGCTTTAAGAAGATTCATTCCGGATGTTTTTGTTCATCATTCTTCAATATCACCTGAAATCAGGCAGATAACTGAAGAAAAAACACATCTTGGATTGCCGTTTGCAGTTTTATGTACAAGTACACTTGAACTTGGAATTGATATCGGAGACCTGGATCTGGTAGTACAGGAAGGTCCCCCAAGATCTGTTTCTTCTTTTCTGCAGCGTCTTGGAAGGACCGGAAGACGTGGGAAAGATCCATTGATGTATTTCCTTTCTGCTAGTCCTGAAGAAACCTGCCATACCTTATCTGCACTCCGGAATGCAATTTTGGGGATTGTGGAACCGGTTATTTCTCCTCGGTTTCCCTATGATCTGCTTGCCAGGGAAATCCTTTTGCTGGTTATATCCCGGTATAGGGTTTCATTAACAGTTTTTGATAATCTCCTGGCAGAAAAACCATACGAGCATATTTCTAAAGACTCGTTCCGGGACCTTATGCGTCATCTCATGGTTAATGAATGGATATCGAGGGATGGGGATCTTATAATTCCCGGAGAAACGATGGAAAAAATCCGTAAAAAACCTGGTTTTTTATTTTCATTGATTGGGGATCAACCATCTTCGAAGGTGATCTCATCTGATGGAATTCAAATTGGCTCTATTCCTTACTCATCATCTGATGTGTCCAGTTTTGCTCTTGGGGGAAATGTCTGGCAGAAAACGGGACAAATAGAAGGTGATTCCATAGTGGTCTCACCTTCCGGGATTTGTGCCGCTCCACCTAACTGGGTCGGAGGTCAGGCTGAGGTAAGTCTGCTTGTTCTTTCAGGTTTGAGAAGCATAGTTGCAGGCGTTCCCCTTCCGTTTGAATTATCTGATTCTCTCATACACGATGTTAAAAAATTCAAAGAGCAGTTTCCTCCTGACCTGCCTGATAGTTCTCTTGCTATCAGATGGGATGACAACAGAACAGTTCTATATACTTTTCTCGGGAAGAACTGGAATAAATTCATTGGAACTTTTTTTGAGAAGAATTATCAATGCCGGTATCTGGGATCAGACATCTATAAAATTACTTTTTCCGGGATCATTGAGAAATCCCTGTTTATCCAGGGTATTGTCCGGATTGGAAGTTGTGATTGGAAAGATCTGGCAGGTTTTGTTCAATATTCACCTGCAAAGTCCGATACAATTTCAGAGATACTCCCTGAATCCTTGCTCATGGAACAGTGGATTGCTGATACTCTCCAGATTCCGTATCTTCAAGAAATAATCAGAAGCCTTGATATTTCGTAGTATTTATGACAAATTACTGTGATATGGTTCATTTCTGGTTTCATACAGGGTTTGGAATGTTTTTACTGCATCGATTAGCCCGTACCCGTATGTAAAATCCCATCCCGGATACCCAAGGTCAAATGTACTGGAATATATTGCATCTGTTAGATCAGCCCTTGTTATTCCTGGAAAAGCAGAAAGTAGCTGGGCAACAACTCCTGCAACATGTGGAGCAGCTGCACTGGTGCCTGGGAACGGGACCGGAAAACTTCCTGCTCCACTCACCTGGACATTAGTCGGAGCACAGATATCAGGTTTCCATCTTCTTGCCTGGTATGGTACCTGAATGGTTACTGGTCCACGGGAAGAATCAGGAGAGATTTCGTATGGAGTTGTTATTCCCACAGATCCCACGGTGATTACTTCCTCAAGTGCAGCATGTCCGAAAATTGAATCCCTGGGATCCTTAACGATATCAGACTCAACCTGGCGCGCATCGATATTCCTGATAAACATTTCAAGAATGTTTGGTGTCAGGTTTTCTCCATTACGAATTATTGACAGGGAGACTGTTGTGGGCTCACTTCCCTGCCAGTGATATACCAGGTGTTCAAAAGGCTCCTTACTTTCTTCCTGGATGTACATGCTTGTTGCCAGAACCTCCCCCTTCCGGGGATCGGTCAAAAACAGGTCATAATCATGAGTGGGATACCCCCAAGGGTCATCCCATTGAAGGGTAATTACTATTTCATCATCAGGAAGGAGAGTAATTCTGATGGCCGATGTTCCATCCCCAAAATCATGAATTGTTTTTCCGGGTCCTGCTGTAATTCCAGGTTTCCATGGTTTCTGATAATGGAGTGAGGCAAAATTTCCAGAAACGGTAATATAAATAAGGTTCGGATATCGTGTCAGGACATCTCTTATATGATCCGCAACATCGCCATCTTCCAGAAACGGCTGGCGGAAAAAATACAGGTCGTCGCAAATAACCTGACATCCTGATTCGGCCAGGTCTGTCACCGCTTTTTTGAATTCAGAGGAGTTTCCTCCATAAGCGTTGAAAAAAAGCTCGGCATCCGGTGCAATATCATGAATAATTTCTAGCATGGCTGTACCTTCATCACCAGAGCCGGTTTCTAATACGGTAATCTTTCCAAGTTCTCCAGATTTTTGGGACTGGGCCAAAGACTCCACACCATTTCCGATTACTCCTATTTTCACGCCATTTCCTGAAGCACCAAATACCTCCCTGATACCATTACTTCTTACCAGGAGGTCACCTTCTGTCTGGATGGTCTGAAGATTATCAACACCGGTTTCTATTGTTTTTTCTTCATGAAGGTGTAAACCAGGTTCATCTGTTATGGAAATAGCCTGGCATAAACTGGAGATGAGGACCAGGATAAACGCACATCTTACGCTAATCCTGAACGCTGCATAAAAAAGCCCCATGCTATTAACACCCACCAGAATGAATCCTATGAGCTTCCATCTGGGACTCCATGGTATAAAAGGTTCCTATCCATCTATATCCTGGCGTCAGACAGATGTACTGGAAGGCATAATAACCATCTCATCTAAAGTTATCGGTAATCATATGCGGCTTTACATACAGATTCAGGTATTCCCCGGTGTAAAAGTTCTTTTAGTCACGCTTCTTGCATTTTTTTTCGTCATTTCAGTTCCAGTTACCGCATCAGAAGAAAAGGCAGGATACTTTGAGGTAACTTCAGTACCGGAGGGGGCAGATGTGTTTATCGGTTCCCAGTATGTAGGTGAGACACCCGTTTTAATTCCCTCACGAAACCAGACTGGTGGGACCACTATTAAAGTTATGATGCAGGATTATGAGACCTGGCAACAGAGCATTGCCGGAACTCCCATGGCAGGTCAGGTTGTACCAATTAAAGCTGTATTGGTTCCTCAGTCGCCATTTGGGACATTAGAAGTCAGTTCATCACCATCAGGTGCGTTAGTGACCATTGATAATGGAATGGGTCAGATGACACCATGGACCTATCGGGACATTACCGCTGGTACCCATCTTATCTCACTTTTTCTTTCAGGTTTTGAACCATATGTTGTCAATCTTGAAGTTCCTCCAGGTCAGGTAACAAAACTGCATGCCCAGATGACAGTTCGTTCTGGAGCAGGATCTTTGCAGGTCAGTACGATTCCAGGAGGAGCATCAGTATACATTGACGGGGTGTATTCAGGGACTACTAATACTGCGATTGGTAATATACCTCCAGGAAAGCACCGGGTGTTGATTACCAAGGCAGGGTATGAAGATTATGAAGAATGGGTTCTCGTCAGCATTAAGCAGGTTACATTCATTGAAAAAAACCTGGTCCCTCTCTCCAAAAGTTCAGATGGAGCCTTAATCATCATATCGGATCCACCGGGTGCATCAGTATTTATTGATGGTCAGTTCAGGGGGACTACTGAAACCGGTCGTCCTCTTGAATTAACCGGAATAAAACCCGGAACTCATACTGTTTACATGAGTATCAGGAACTATGAGGATAACACGACAACGATTGATGTTCACCCGGGGGAAATTATTCCTGTATCTGTACGGTTAAATCCAAGCCCGATGCCCCAGGATTGTGGGAAACTGATTTTGAACACAGAACCCGCAGGAGCTGATATCTATATTGATAGTAAATTTGTTGGGGTTACTCCTGCCACGATCGACTCTGTATGCTCTGGAAAACATACATATCGCCTGGTTCTGGAAGGCTACCAGGATTATTCCTCTGATGTAGAACTGATCCCCGGGCAGGTTCTCCAGGTAAATACCGGCATGGTCTCAGTTGTTCAGACTACTGGAAAATCATCACTTCCAGCAGTGCCGGTCCTTATCCTGACTCTCATTGCATCGGTTATCCTCTACAGCCACGTGAGAAGGAGATAATAATAAGTTCCCTTCTTTCCGTGCAGATATATACCGTGCAGAGTAATATGTAGAGAGCTTAAAGCTTACCGGCCGGGTACCTGATGAATACGATTATTTATTTTCAATACGGGTATTCTGCCATATTTCCGGGAGATCAGTATGCAGGATAATCCATCTATTCAGTTTGATGAACAAAGACTCGCAAAACGCCAGCAGCTTCTTGAGGAAGGAGTAGAACTATATCCTCATGAGTTCAGGCGTTCCCATACGATAGATACAGTAAGAGAAGAATTTAGTGAAATAGGCCATGATCCTTCTGCGGAAATAATCAGTACAGCAGGCAGGTTGTATGGAGTACGTGATCACGGAAAGACCTTTTTTGCCGATTTAAGGGATGAAACAGGTAGGATCCAGTTATATATCCGAAAGGATGCCCTGCCTGAAGGAAAATTTCAAAATTTTAAAAATTGTATTGAACGCGGGGATATTATCGGTGTGAAGGGAAGAGTTTTCAAAACAAAAGTAGGGGAAATTTCTATTTTTGTTGATGATATGACACTGCTTACCAAAACACTGTGTTCTCTCCCTGAGAAATTTCATGGTCTTACAAACCTTGAGAAACGATACCGGCAACGATACCTTGATCTTATTGTTAATGAAGACAGCAGAGAGACTTTCAGGACCAGGAGCAGGATTATCTCTCTCCTTCGGAATTATCTTACAAATGATGGATTTCTTGAATTTGAGACACCCACCCTGCAACCCCTGTACGGCGGCGCTAATGCAAGGCCTTTTACTACATTCCATAATTTCCTCGGCCAGAAACTCTATCTCCGGATAGCTCCCGAGCTCTACCTTAAAAGGCTCATCGTTGGTGGATTTGAAAAAGTCTTTGAGGTTGCAAAAAATTTTAGAAATGAGGATATTGATACCAGTCACAACCCTGAGTTTTCCATGGTTGAGATATACCAGGCATATGCTGATTATCATGACATGATGAGGCTTACTGAGTCTGTTGTCAGTACAGTCATATCTGACATTACGGGTGGTAATGAGGTTAGTTTTGAAGACAATACAATCTCATACAAAACTCCCTGGCAGGTTATGACCATGGAAAATGCTGTCAGGACCATAGGCGGGGTTGATGTTTTTGCCCATGATGTTGATGCACTGAGAATTATCGGAGAAAAACTTGGTGTTGAAGGGGTGTTAGATGCCCGTTCGCAACGGGAGATGCTGGTTCTCTTCTTTGAAACGCTTGTTGAAGATAAATTAATTCAACCAACGTTCATCACCGATTTTCCCGTGGAAAATTCCCCGCTTGCCAAGTCACACCGGGAGAAAGAGGGATTTGTCGAGCGGTTTGAATTATTTATCGCCGGAATGGAGCTTGCCAACGGGTTTTCAGAGCTGAATGATCCTCTTGACCAGGTACAGCGGTTTGAAGCACAGGAGGAGAAGCGGCGCCTTGGTGATGAAGAAGCACAGATGCATGATTATGATTTTGTCAATGCTCTTGGGTATGGCATGCCTCCAACCGGAGGCGTTGGAATCGGGATTGACAGACTTGTCATGCTGGTCACTGGAAATAGTTCGATTAAGGAAGTAATCCTCTTTCCATCGATGAGGCGTGAACAGGTAGTACAGGAAAATGATAAAGAACCACTTCCTTTAGATGATGGGAACGTATAAATTTTATTTTATTTGTTTTATTTGACTGAACATTTCAAAATCTAACCTCTTTTTGTTTTGGTCATCATCATCTTCGACGCATTAATTTCCGGATAGCGAATTGATTTTCTAATATTTTTTAGAAAATATTATACGTCTATAAAAAACATCCTTGTCATATTGTACATGGCATAAAACAGGTGTCTTTCTGGAGAACTGACCCTGCATCAGAGCCTGTATTTATTTAAAGGGTTATCCCCTCTAAAAATCAGAATCAAAAAAAGATGCGGGAGTTTTACCATGGGGTCAATACTAAGACTGGGGGTTTGGATGTGATGAACCGGAACATTATTTGTGCAGTGTTTGCTGCGCTCTTATGTGTAATCTGCATATGCCCGGGAATGGCAGAAAATCAGGAATCGATTGCTCCTGATATTTCTGCTACCCAGGTACAGTTTATTGAAAATGCCGGACAGGCTCATGAGGAGATTCTTTATCAGGTAAAAGCACCTGAATTTTCCTTTGATTTCACAAAAGATTCTCTTCTTGTAAGTGGACCATCTGATAATTGTGAGGAGTGCAATACCAGCATCTCTTCACCGGTTGTCGTAACGGTTGCAGGAGCCCTGGATGATGTAACTGTTGAAGCATTTGATCAGCTTCCTGGTTATGCCAATTTCCTTTTTGGCAGCAATGAATCAGAATGGCAGACACATGTGCCATGGTATGGAGGTATCAGATATGTAAACATCCTACCAGGCATTGATCTTATGTATGCAGGAAAGGATGGAATCCTCAAACGGGAATTTTTCGTGCATGAAGGTGCCGATCCAGGTGCAATCAGGCTTTTATATGGTGGGTCAGAAGGCCTTTTGGTTGCAGAAGACGGTTCACTTCAGGTATCAACATCCTTTGGTGATCTAACCGAACTGGCTCCATATACCTACCAGGAGATTGATGGAGCAACGGTTGAGATTGATTCTTCTTATTTCCTGTATGAAAACGGGGAAATAGGATATATCATTGGTGAATATGATCCTGCATACCCTCTGGTGATTGATCCCTCGCTTGAATATTCAACGCTCCTTGGTGGAAGTCTGGAAGATTACGGTATGGATATTGCCCTGGATCCTTTTGGAGATGTATATGTTACTGGATATACATCTTCATGTGATTTCCCGCTCATCAATCCAATAAAGGATAACACAATTTCTCCGAAATTTAATGGAACATACTGTCATAACAGCCGGGATGTTTTTGTTACAAAGATAGGTGTTGGCAGTACTGGGAATGCAACAATCAGGTTCTCGACGTACCTTGGTGGAGAAAAAGCCGATTTTGGCCGCGGCATCGCTGTTGATTCTATCGGAAATATCTATATTTGTGGTGATACCTTTTCAGAAGACTTTCCGGTCAAGTATCCCTTTTCCTATGGCGGTTTTCTCCATGGATCCAATGATGCTTTTGTTACAAAACTGATGAAAGACGGGACCGGCATTTACTGGTCCGATTTACTGGGTGGCAACTTTGCAGATCAGGCAAATGATATTGCCCTTGACAGTCTTAATGCCGTGTACCTGACTGGTCAGACCGTTGGAAACAGCCCCTATAAAGCATTAGAAAAAATATTCCCTGTTACTGATTATGCATACCAGACTTCACCCAATCCCAATGCCGTTATGGGTGATGCGTTTGCAGTTAAAATCAGTCCAAGTGGGCAGACACTGGAATATTCAACCTATATATCCGGTTCAGGACAGGATGTTGGTAATGGTATTGCAGTCGATGGGCAGGGGATGGCATATGTTGTCGGAACCACGAGTTCCTCAAATCTTCTTCCACCTGGAGTTGAACCTTATCAGGAAAATTTAAAGGGAGGTCAGGATGCCTTTCTCTTTAAAATGAATTTCCAGGCTGGAGTCCCTCCGGTGTATGCAACGTACCTTGGTGGGGAGACCGGCTATGATTATGGTCAGGCAGTTGCGGTGGATTCTGCATTTAGTGCCTATGTTACCGGAGCAACCGCTTCAAAGTATTTCCCGGTAACCAACCAGGCAATGCAGACGGTAAAGGGATGGCCGTATGACACCTTTGAAAAAGATGCCTTTGTCACGAAATTCAATACTGAAGGAGACAGCCTGATTTATTCAACGTATCTTGGTGGAACCAAGGATGACTGGGGGTATGATATAAAGGTTGATTCAAAATTCAGGGCCCATGTTACCGGATACAGCAGGTCAACCCAAATCCCTCGTTCAGGTGGCATGATTGGGACGATTAAACAGGCATCAGGTGGCCAGGATGGTTTCCTTACTATGATTAAAAGTGATGGGAGATCGGCTGAATCCTCAACATTCTTTGGTGGATTCCGCGATGATGTCAGTCACGCAGTTGCCATTACTCCTGATGGTAATACCAGTTATGTAACCGGTTATACCAGTTCTCCAACCATGCAGAATTTAATTTGTGGTATTGACTGCGAAAGTGAAGCATTTCCTACGTATAAATGGATTAACCAGGATACATACTGGGGCTGGAATTACAATGGTGGAAATTTTACCGGGAACTATCAGGGTAGTTTTGATGCCTTCGTTTTAAAATTTGGCCAACAGACATTAAATCCTTCATTTACTGCAAGTCCGACCTGTGGTGCAGCTGACCCGGGACCAAACCTGACTGTTACCTTTACTGATACCTCAACAGGGATAGGAAATATTTTGAACAAGATTTGGAATTTTGGGGATGGAACATTAAATACCACCGGATCAGTTCCCATGGTTGTATCCCATAATTATACAGACCCCGGAACGTACCAGGCAACACTGGTATTGCAAACCTATACAGGGGCTCTCGTAAGCGATCCAAAGACTATCACCTTCTGTAGGGATGATATCAGCGCAAATTTCACAGTAGCGGATTATAATAACACGGCTGATCCAATTCCAGTTCCGTTTGGTACTGATATCACCTTCAAAGGCTATGCATTAAATTACACTGCAGATTCCTATTCGTGGCAGTGGGGAGATGGAATGCCTAATGGAACAGGTCAGACTGCTCATCACGTATTTGACAGACAAGGTATTTTTACCGTAAATATGACCGCTCCGACAGGAACCTGTTGTGATACTGAAACAAATGTCAAAGGTTCGAAAAATATCCGGGTATTTAAAAAGCCTGAGGCTCGGTTTGTTAATCATACCAGTACACCACGAGATGGATGTGCACCCCTGGAGGTGCGATTTACTGATACATCTCTGGGAGGTACAACATATGGCCAGCCAACAGCATGGCAATGGAATTTTGGAGATAACACAAATAATGCCACGGTACAGAACCCCACTCATACGTATGTCAATCCCGGAACCTACACGGTAACTCTGACAGCATCAAACATTGCTGGCTCAAGCACATATTCACGAAAAAATTATGTTAAGGTTGGTGGTGTTGTTGATCCAGGGTTTATTGCTTCACCATTAGCAGGAGATGCCCCGTTGCGGGTACAATTTACTGATAAATCAGAAGGCGCTCCCACATCATGGAGATGGGACTTTGGTGATGGTAGTGCTTTTAATTATACCCAGAATCCCTATCATATCTATACAAAAGCAGGTGTATACAGTGTTAATCTCGAAGTGGACAATGAATGTACTGATCCTGCTGTATCTGAAAACTTTTCAGATTACATAACAGTGAATGCGAACATGACGCCCAAAATCCTGTTTGGAAATAATTCTCCAGTATACAATACATTACCTGTTTATGGTCCTCCGGTGCTCAATGTCACATTCCTGGGTGATACCTTTGATGGAACTCTCATTGACGGAGCAATCTGGAAATTTGGAGATGAACAAACTCAAATTCAGAACCGTTCTTCCGGATGGCCTGCAAATAATAACTGGTTTAACACATCACACCTGTATCCCACCATTGGGAATTATACACCGGTTTTGGAGGTATATAATGAAACTTATGACCGGTCCGGTCTCTCTGGAAATCTGTATAAAGACTATGTAGGAGTATATCCTCCGCTAATTGTAAATTTCACAGTAGATCCACCTGCAGGTATTGTTGGTCAGAGTATTACCTTCACTGATCATTCGGAAGGGCTCCCTGTTAACTGGACATGGAATTTTAGAGATGGTAAGAGAACTACAGGAGTTCCTTCCACCAGTCATATTTTCACAACCTCAGCTAAATATGAGGTCATTCTGGCCATAACAAATAAATATGGGGCTACTTCGCTTGGCACGAAAGAAGTTGTAATTGATGAGGCCGATACAGATGGAGTCGTCAGTTTTATTCCACAAAATATCACCCTTGTCACTGGTGACTCTAATTACCGGGTGATAAACGTCCAGCTCAATAAAGCTGATTTCGGACTTTCATCCTATAAGATGAAGATAGATCTCGATTCCAGTACCGATATACAATTCAGGGACTATGCTGTCAGGCCAACCTGGCTGGACGGTGAATATTTCACACACACGGTCAGCCCGACAAAAGATTCAATTACCATATCCGGTATGAAATCTAGTGGAATGCTTCCCCCAGGTTCAAAAAACATTTCTCTTGGTAATATCAGTCTTACCGGAATCTCTGCTGGTGATGCAGTAATGTCCCTGAACCTAACAAAATCATCTGCCCTGAACGGTGTGACTCCTCTCAGTCTCACTGGTATACCTGCACAGGTTCATGCTTATGATGTCAGCCCTCTCCCCGGACAGACAAACAGGCCAACAGATATCAGGCCGACTGGAATACATGATGGGTTAATTGATGATTTTGACGGGAATGGAAATGTCAATACCGCTGACGTTACGTTGTTCTTTAATGAGTATTCCACTACAGGTTACTTTGACAGTGCCCCAGTACCGCCCTTTGATTACCACCATAATGACGTAATCAATTTCAAGGACATTCAACGCTTCTTTGATATGTTTTGGTGATAAATGCAGGTGAATACAATGAAAACAAAGTTTATTACAAGCATCCTGACCCTGGGAATAGTTTTCCTGTTCCTTTGTGGTTCAGTAAGTGCCGAGAGCATCTCTCTAGGAGATATTAAGATAAGTACAGCAGGACAAAAAGCAGAACTCCCGGTCCTACTGGACAATGCACCATCTGGAATTTCCGGATATAAATTTACTACTTCATTCTCTTCTGCAGGGGTAGCCAGAATTTCATCCGTAAAAATGCCCGAATGGGCTTCGATTAAGGTCGTTGAAGGAACCCCCGGTGAATATGTTCTCGTATCAGCAGTAGACTTAGAAATGAAAGTAGAGGCTGGTTCTGAACCGGTAGAAATATGTAACCTTACCATAGAGGGACTTTCCGAGGGAACAACCAGTTTAAACCTTGAAATTTCTGAAATGACTGATGATAATGGCAATTCCTTAAGTGTTGCAGTAACCCCGGCAGAGGTAAGTGTTGGAAGTTTTGTAAGTGCTCCAGTGCCGGTTCAAACACCACAACCAGCTTCTACACCGCAGGTTACTCCCATTCTAACCCCTGCTTTACCACCTGAACAGTCCCCTGATAATCAGGTACCATCTCAGGAGATTATCCCAATTACAACGCCAACTCCTGTCCCAACAGTTGTTGCAGACTTTAACGCACAGGTACGGGATGGTCCGGCTCCCATGACCGTTTTTTTCACTGATACATCTTCTGGGTATCCATCAAGGTTTTTGTGGGACTTTGGAGATGGTTCCAGTGACAACACCTCTCCACTCCAGAATCCCCAGCATATATACCGCATACCAGGAGTATATACGGTATCTCTGAATGTGTCCAATAGTGTATATTCCAACAGTACTTCAAAGGCCGGTTTTATCACCGTACGCCCGATGGATCTACCGATTCGGGGTGCGAAAAATAATGTTACCATCTTTTCAGTTCCTGATGGAGCTGAAGTGTACCTGAATAATGCGTATCAGGGTATCACTCCTGTTCTACTTACGAACCTGACTACCCGTAATTACCAGCTCAGACTGCATAAAGATGGTTACTACGATGTGGTGTCACCAATTACCATACTTGATGATGTGCTTCCAACCTTCATATCCGGGTTTGAAATGATGCCACACCTTGCAGAGATTGGAGAAGTATCTGCAAATCCACCGCAAACCGGTGCAGCGTATATCGTGTCATATCCTGAACTGGTGGAGGTTACCATTAATAACACCACTGTCGGAAAGACGGATATTATGGTTATGAACCTTGCAGTTGGAACTCACAACCTGACATTAAAGAAGGAAGGTTATGAACCATGGAATGATACGCTCGAAGTAAAGAATGGTCTTGCAGTGATCCAGACATATCACTATGAAGAGCCGTACTTCCCTCTGAACAGGACGGTTGAGTATGTTCAGTACCCCTGAACATTTATCTTTCAGAGGAATGGTGAACAATCTGTTGCAATCTGACCTGATGGTCAGGATTTAAGTGAATGGTTATGAAAAAAATGCATTATATCATTACCCTTTTCTGTCTGCTTCTCTCTCTAGGGCTTTCAGTCGAGGGTGCAGTCTTATCCGGAACAGATCTTACGTTAAATTCTGCAGGTTCATCTGGAACAATAGATCTGGTATTAGATGAGGCTCCAACTGGATTAGCCGGGTACAGTATCACTATCTCTTTCAATCCGCAGAGTATCGCTGAAGTATCTGGAGTAACCTGGCCTTCTGCTTTTAGTTTAAAGGATACGAATCCTGTTCCTCCAGCCTCGACTATTACCATTGTTGCTGTGGATCTGAGTGATGTGATTACTATAGGGGCTGCAGATATCAGTCTTGCAACAATAGAAGTCACCGCAAAGGCTGATGGTTCAACAGAAATGCAGATGACGATTAATGAACTCACCGATGATTCCGGAAATCCGATATCAGCTACGGTATCTAAACCGCATATTACCGTAGGCACAGCGACTCCGACTGTTACACCAACGACAACTCCAACAACCGAGCCGACGATTGAACCAACCGTAGAACCAACTACTGCTCCAACAACAGTGATTCCTACGGAAGTTCCGACAATCGAACCGACTGCGGAGCCAACAGCTGAACCAACGCAGGTACCTGATTCGGATTCACTTCTTGCAGAGTTTACTGCAATGCCCATGACCGGAACTCCACCGCTTGTTGTGAACTTTACTGATCACTCAACCGGCAATCCGAAAAAATGGAAATGGGACTTTGGTGATGGCACCATGTCGACGGTTCAGAACCCTACCCATGTTTACGGAGGAATTGGGAGATATACGGTCACCCTTGAAGTTATGAGTGGAAATTTCTCTTCAATTGCACGAAAGCCTGAACTCATAAGAGCTGTTGGTGATTACCCACTAGGACCTTCAGGATTTGCAATTGTCACCTCGCAACCATCCGGAGCAGAAATAACTATGGGTGATTTGTACCTTGGCACTACTCCCGGAACTCTTATCATTCCGGCTGGTTCCCGTTCACTAACCTATCTGATGGATGGATACCTGAACAAAACGGTTGCGGTGACAATCCGTCCTGGTGAGTTGAAACTGATTCCAAAAGTAATGCTGAAAACAGCATCATAAGGTTTCTTTTTTTCCTGCAATTACACATTGACCATAGGAGATGCATCCATCTCCAAGGGGCATATCATGGTTTATTACAAGATGATATTCTTCTTCATGGACGAAATTCCGGATTGTCTCCCGTATCATCTCATTGTATGCAACACCACCCGATAATGCGATTTTGGATATTCCTGCATCAGTTGCTGCATTACAGGCGATATGGGCTATCCCCCTCGCCAGATTATATTGGAAAGAGGCAGCAATCTTCCGGGCAGTGGTTGTATCCCGCGAGTCCTTCAGGAATAAATCACGGGCTATTTTCAGGAGTGTGTAAGTATCAAGCACCTCACTGCCATTCATTTTAATAACCGGGATGTCCCAGGGATCGGGAGTCATTCCATGAGCAGCTGATTCAAGCCGCATCGCTGGTTCTCCATCGTATGTCTTTTTTCTGCATATTCCCAGAAGTGCTGAAGCTGCATCAAGGACTCTTCCGGTACTGGTAGTGACTGCAGTATTAATCCGATTTATTGCCTGTTTTTCAAGAATGTTAAGATCATGGGTTGTCCAGCCACGGGTAATGAGCAGCTCTGCGGTCTTATCGTCCGGAATGATACCAAAGAGCATACGCTCCGGCCAGGTCGTTGCCAGGTCACCCCCCGGCATGAGGACAGGGAGGAGATGCCCGACCCGGGAATATTCCGGGGCCATGCCATGGAATATTTCACCACCCCAGATATTACCATCTGAACCATATCCTACTCCGTCTATTGCGATTCCAATACACTCATCAATTGTTGTGGCTGCTATATGGGCCATATGGTGCTGCACAGGTGCTAAGATAGCCCCGGTTTCATCACTGAGTTCTTGTGCATACCTGGTTGACAAAAACTGCGGATGCATATCATGGGCAATTACGTTAATATCCGGCTGCATCAGGTCCCTTATACATGCAATAGTCTCCTGCATGTATGCATAGGTTCCCGGGTTTCTGACATTTCCGATGTGTGGGGAAGTAATGCAAAATCCATGTGTGTAGAGTGTTACCGTTGCATTGAGCTCAGGTCCGGTGCCAAGTATTCCCCTCTTACCAAGATCGATTTTTGTTCGTTTAGGAGCATATCCTCTGGACAGGCGGATGATATGTCCTTTTCTGACAACTGAATCATCACACCGGTTAACAATTTCACGGTTATGGGTAAGGAAAAAATCAACTGCTCCTGATAGTTTTTTCAATGCCTCATCCAGGGTTGTAAGCATGGGATAACCTGGAGCATTTGCACTAGTCATTATCAGGAATGGAGCTTTCAGGCATGCAAAAAGGAGATGGTGAAGACCAGTGTATGGTACCATGCACCCGAGGGTATGAAGGTTACTGACCGATTTGTATGATGCAGGAACTTTTTTGTCTAATATGAGGATGGGGGAAATCCCGCCATGGAGCAGTTCTTCTTCATCAGATGTAAGCACGGTCTCCTGCTTTATCCAGTCCTCCCGGGCCATAATGGCAAAAGGTTGCTCAGTCCTTCCGAGTCTTTGTTTTAATTCTCCTGCCATATCACCAATGCAGGCTATATGAAATCCACCAATACCTCTGACTGCAACAATGTGTCCTTTGTCGAGAAGATCTGCTGCAACATCAATCGGACTTCCAGTTGCAAGTTCCTGACCCTTGTTGGAATAAAGAGAAAGAGCCGGTCCACAAGCATCACAGGCAATGGTCTGGGCATGGTGTCGTCTGCAGGCAGGATTTGAATATTCTTCTATGCATCCAGTACAGGGAGGGAAGGTGTTCATTGCAGTGCGTTCTCTGTCATAGGGCAGTGAGTGAATGATGGAGTACCTGGGTCCGCAGTTAACACAGGATGTGGCAAAATATCCTTCATATCTTCCTCCCGGTGTGAAAATATCACGAACACAGTCAGAACAAGTAGCGATGTCAGGGGGAATAAGGCCGGATCGTGCTCCTTCATTACTGGCCTGGATTGTAAATGAAGATGGAACAATCCCAAAGAGGGGATTGACTTTGACATTGTCGATGACTGACAGAGGAGGCCCCCGCCTGATATCGGATAAGAAATTATCAAAGTTATCTCCCCAGGCCTGGATATGAACTTCTGATCCGGTATTCCATACCGACCCGCGTATTCCATGAAGAACTGCTTTTGCATAGACAAACGGGCGGAATCCGACTCCCTGGACGATACCTGTTATGATTATATGGCCCTGATTTGGCATTTTTATTACAACAAACCTTTAATTTTTTATCCGACGATATTATAATAGGGTTTTGAATTGACGGGTCATGTGCGGATTGTGAATGATCCGGTGGAACTGGTTCCCCTTTTTGTGGTGTTTAATAACACCCACTATAAGAAAATTCTCGAACTCCTGAATAAGAGCTGGATGACTTGTGTGGAGCTCAATGATGTGGTGGGAGAGGAATTTGTACGGGATGGACTGTTCCTCCTTCGTAAAGGCAATCTTATTGAGGAAAAATGGAGAATGCCTGAACCAGGAAGGAAGCCGGAGAAAGAGTACCGGGCCAATTACAGCAAGGTCCGTGCGAACTTTCAGTGTAACTTTTCAGATCTCGGAGATTTGCTTACGATAGCATTTACAAATGGGGATGATCTTAAGATGAAGGGAGACAGTGTTGAGGCAGAACTATTAAAGGGAAACTCCTCAATTAGTGATATTGCCAGAAAGTTTGGTGTATCTCCGGTTTTCATCAAGGGAATTGCCAAAAGGATACCCCATCTGGATGTTAAAGGACAGGGACTGGTAGTATTGGATGAATGAAGATGATCCAGGATATACAATCCTGAAAAATAAACGGGACGTTACCAGGTTTCAGATTCTGGTAGATATTGCAGCTCATCAACCGGCAATCCGTCAACAGGAGGTGGCTGCAGGTCTTGGTGTTACACCCCAGGCAATTTCCGAGTATGTTCGGGAACTGACCGATGAAGGTATGCTCAAAGCTCCTGGTCGGGGAAGATATGAAGTTACACGGGAAGGTATCGAATGGATCCTTCACCACGCTGAGGTTCTCGAGTCATTTGCAAAACATATCCGCAATGATATCATCAAACAGGTCTCGGTATGGACAGCAATAGCATATGAGGATGTAAAGAAAGGTGAGACTGCCGGTGTGTATATGAAAAATGGTCTTTTATACGCCTCAAAGATTCCCCAGTCTGCAAATGGTATTGTAATTTCAGACACACCGAAAGGTGAGGACGTTGGAATTTCTAACCTTGAAGGTATCATAACTCACCGGGAATCTACCGTTCTAGTGTGTAAAGTTCCAAGGATTGAACGGGGTGGATCAAGAAAGGTACAATACGATGTCCTTAAGGAAGTAATCAGCAGGGTAACGGTTGTTGCCTGTGTAGGACTTGAGGCATGGGTTTCCCTGAAAAAAATTGATCGTGTCCCTGACTTGTATTTTGGTTCACGGGAAGGAGCAGTAGAGGCTGCTCTTCATGGTATCCCGTGTGCTATTGTAATCGTTGATGAATTTTTTACGGATTTCCTTAAACAATTAGAACAGGCAGACCTTGGTTATGAGATCCATGACCTGGTGTCTGCATGAAGGCAATAATCCAGCCAACAAAGAAATATTATCGGATTTTATATCTGGATACTCATCATATCCGGATTACCGGGATGCTTGAACTGGTTGATACCCCAAAAGGAATTAGACCAGTAAAATATCGGATCCGCCATACCAAAAGTGGAGGGTATCGGAATACTCCCAGCAAGGATCTTGTTACGCATTTGCGCCGCGCCCGGGTATATCTTACTTTGCGGGATAAACCATTCGAATCTTTCCTTCAGGATCTCCAAATTCAGTTTGTCTACGTTTCTCTCTGCAGGTTCTGTCTCATGGATGACAGGGTAACAGAGCTTGATAAAAAAAATGCAGTGAGTTTTGGAAACAATGAAGAGATATGTATGGATTGTGCAAGGAAAGAACTTCGGAGGGAACTTGTCCACATGGGCCGTCTTGGAAGGTCGGCTCTCGTACATCTTGATGAACTCCTGGAAAAATATCGGAGTGTTGACCGCGTCCTTGCTACAATAGAACCCGATCGGCTCTCTGTTGGTCACACCATGTATGATCGTCTGGAAGCTCATCCCGTTGTTCACACTTTTAAGATTGAAGAACTCCCTTTTCCTCATGAATTTGTTAGTGCCTGTGGTGTGGAGTTTTTGATGCCTGTACAGCAACTGGCAGTAGAATCCGGATTGCTTTATGGAAAAGATCTCCTTGTAGTATCTGCAACAGCGAGTGGTAAAACATTCATTGGAGAAATGGCAGGACTGAAAAATTTCCTTGAAAAAAGAGGAAGAGTTCTGTTCCTTGTCCCGCTTGTTGCCCTGGCTTACCAGAAATATGAACGGTTCTCTCAAAAATACGGGCACCTTGCTGATGTCTCCATTATTACCGGTTCAAGCCGGATTTTTATCAGGGAAACCCGCCGTACGGCAAACCGCAGTTCTGATGCCGCGATCCTGGTTGCAACTTATGAAGGAGTTGATCATCTTATGCGCCTTGGAAAACCTCTTTCCAGCGTTGGTACCGTGATCATTGATGAAGTTCAGATGCTTGAAGATCGTGATCGTGGTCACCGGGTTGACGGACTTATTTCCAGGATGAAGTTCCTCTCTCCGAAAGCACAGTTTTTATATCTCAGTGCTACTATCGGCCATCCCAAGCTTCTGGCAAAAAAACTTGACTGCAGGTTGGTTCAATATGATGACCGTCCGGTCTCACTTGAGCGATATCTCATTTTTACTGAAAGAGAGCAAAAGATTCCAACGGAACGAACTCTTGTTGCAGAAGAATATAATCAAGTATCAGAGAAAGGATACCACGGACAAAGCATTATTTTTACCAATTCAAGGGCCCGTTGTCATATCATATCTGATAAGATTGGGGAAGGGGTGGCACCCTATCATGCCGGTCTTACACAGGCAGAGAGAAGGCTTGTTGAAGAAAAGTTTGAGAAAGGCCAGCTCCGTGCAGTAGTGACAACTGCAGCTCTTGCTGCCGGAGTTGATTTTCCGGCTTCACAGGTAATTTTTGATTCATTAGCGATGGGAATAGAATGGCTTACCGTTCAGGAATTTCAACAGATGTCGGGTAGGGCTGGAAGACCTGATTACCATGACCTTGGAAAAGTCGTTATCCTGGCAGAACCTGGTGGCAGTTATATCAGAGGTTCTCATCTAACTGAAGAAGAAGTTGCAATGGGTCTCTTGAAAGGGGAAATGGGAGAAGTTGCCCCTGAGTATAATCTTGAGCAGAGTTCTGAACTCTTTGTTGCCAATGCTGTAATCTGTAATGGGGTAAGGGATTGCATAGAAAAGACAGAGGAGACTCTTGTTGGAGTCACTGAACCGGTTGAGGAACTGCTCCTTCAAAAAAATTTGATATCTCTGATTAAGGGTAACATCCATCTCACTCCTCTATCCCGGGTTATGGCAGAGCATTTCATAGGTGTTGAGCGTCTGTCACGGATTATGGGACTTGTTCACGAGATGAAGGATCCTCTTGATATTCTTGCTGATCTTGAATGTGCATCCGATGAGGAGGTAATAAAGGCAAAAGGGAAAAAAAACCTATCAACTGATACTAATGCCGGTAAAAAGAAAAAACGAAGGGGAAGAAGAGCAAAAAGTCGTTAATTAAGAATTTCCCTCATTTATCCTAGAATTCCTTTTTTTCTCTCTTTCTTGGTATTTGATTGCTGCATCGTAATGCCACAAACATAAAATTTATAAATGGTGGAAGATAACTTCTTACTATCCATGTGGATAGATCCCTTGGGTAAGGTTGATAATATTGGTATTCGTGGGCTAATCTCACGAATAAGGCCGTGAAACTGGAAAATCAAGGTATCAGCCTTTTTAGTGACCAATCAGGTGAAAAATATGACACTGGATAGTGGTGCAACTGCATGGATACTTGCCTCTACCTGTCTGGTCATGCTCATGACACCGGGTATCGGGTTATTCTATGGAGGATTAGTCCGGAGGAAAAATGTCATCTCGATGGTGGCCCTGGCATTCCTCTGTTACGCTCTCGTAAGTTTACAGTGGGTGTTATGTGGATATTCACTCGCTTTCGGCCCGGATATATCAGGATTTATCGGTGGGCTTGATTATTTCGGCCTTTCGGGAGTAGGAATGGACGCATCGGATCTTCCCATACCGGATATCCTGTTTGCAGCATTTCAGCTGGTCTTTGCCGGTCTTACCCTCGCAATACTGACCTCGGGTGTAGCTGAGCGAATTCGCTTGTCATCATTTGTCGTCTTTGGATTGTTATGGACAACACTGGTTTACGATCCCCTTGCCCACTGGGCATGGGGTGGAGGCTGGGCAGCTTCGCTTGGAGCACTGGATTTTGCCGGAGGAACGGTTGTTCACATAAGTTCTGGATTTGGTGCACTTGCAATTGCACTGGTAATTGGCAAACGGATGGGCTTTAATGAGAGTTCAATGGCCCCCCATAATATTCCACTGACGTTGCTTGGTGCCGGACTCCTCTGGTTTGGATGGTTCGGTTTTAATGCGGGGTCTGCTATTGCCGCAGCCGGATTAGCTTCAAATGCTTTGATGGTAACAAATACCGCTGCCGCAGCCGGAGCTCTAACATGGCTTCTCGCAAGTAGTATCCATGGCAAGCCAAGTGCCGTAGGCATGGTTTCCGGAGCTATTGCAGGTTTAGTGGGAATTACTCCCGCTGCTGGATTTGTGGATGTTACATCTTCAATCATCATAGGTGCTGTTGCAGGTCTTCTTTGTTATCTTGCACTTCTCTGGCGTCTTCGTAAAGGATTTGATGAGAGTCTGGATGCATGGGCTATACATGGTGTTGGAGGGCTGTGGGGAGCAATTGCAACAGGCATTTTTGCCTGTATTGGTCAGACCGGCCTTCTGAGTGGAAATGTATACCAGTTCGGAATAAACACTCTTGACGCACTTATCGCTGTAGGATATGCGTTTATCGTAACCTATGTCCTGGCTTTGGTTATTGATAAAACAATTGGACTGCGTGTCACGGAAGACGAAGAGTATGTCGGGCTTGACATCTCGCAACATGGAGAACGGGCCAACGGGTAAGGGAAAGGTGGTGTCACATGAAACTCATTAAAGCCATTATAAAACCTGAAAGACTTGATGCAGTTAAATCTTCCCTTGAAGAAGCTGGGTTTTTGGGCATGACAATCACTGAAGTCCAGGGACGTGGAGAACAGAAGGGTATCAGCCTTCAGTACCGGGGCGGAACTATCGAGGTTGACCTCATACCAAAAATAGAGTTAGAAATTGTTGTAAGCGCAGAAAAAGTATCAGATGTAATCGAAGCAGTGAAAAAAGGTGCACATACTGGAAAAATCGGTGATGGAAGAATATTTGTCATACCGATTGAGGAATCAGTAAAAATCAGAAATGGAGAGGTGATCAAAGAGTAAAAGTGTATTCTATAAACCTAAAACCAGGTTTCATTTCCTGGTTTTACTCCCTGTTATTCGCTAATTATAAATATTTAAAACTATTTTCAGATCAACCTGAACAACAAACCCACCGGTCATATATCGGGTCATAATCAGATTCAAATATCCTTACTTTTTTTCCAGACTCTTCTACCCATTCCCGGATTTGGATGATTTCGGGCTCGGTTCCTGCAGTAAAAAGTATATTTTCTGATGCAGCACAGGCAGCAGTTATGATCTCACGCCAGATATGGGCGTTGAATGAATGGATCTCTCCAATCATAAAACCACAGGCGAGAGATACGGGTTTTATAAGGAAATTGTTGATCAACCTGCCATCAATCCACATGGTTTTTTCCGGTAGAAGCCTTCCTTCAACTATTCCCCTGACCAGAAGAGACTCGTCATTGTCATATGCAATAGGATTTAATCCGTGCTTTCTCAGTACCATGGAACCTACTCCAGTGCCACAACAGCAATCGAGGCATATTGATCCTACTTGTAGTGAACATGTATTCATGAGCAGTTTGTCCACAATATCTGCCCGATCCAGGTTGAGATCATTCGGGCCCGAAGCAGTAGTTTTTTGAAGTTCACGGCTATAATATTCGCGTAGAGCATCCAGTATCGTTTCCTTTTTTTCCTGGTACATATCCCAGTTAACCTGTTCAAAAAACTCGATAAGGGGCACTGTGGGTGCCCGAAATAATGTGCAGCATCCAATCCAGGTATTATTCTCGTCCAATCCAGCAAAAAGGATGGGATTTTCATCTTCATCAACAAGTATTTTACCATCCTTTATTTTTTGATGAAGGAGCAGGTCCTCCGCATCCAGGTACAAAAGGTCAGAGAAAGTGGGTTCCAGCAGGGTTATTTCCTTAATTTCAAGAATCTCGGCGATGGTCATGGTGCAGGACAGAATCTGTCAGATTTATATAAAAGATCTGTTTTATGAACATCCGTCGTGTCTGCATCATCACAATTTTGTTAAGTGTAGGAAAGCAGATAAAATGGGTAAAAATTATCTTTTATCAGAGGTATTCCAGGTCATTCATGTAGGGTCTGAGCACATGAGGAATCATAACCTTTCCATCCTTTTGCTGATAATTTTCCAGGATGGCACGCATGGCACGAGATGTTGCTATTGCAGTTGAATTGAGGGTATGGACATATTGTTTTGATTCAAAGTCATGTCTGTCACGCACTTTAATATTCAGGCGAACTGCCTGGTATGCTGTGCAATTTGAACATGATACCACTTCCCGGTATTCATTTTCTCTCGGCATCCATGCTTCAATATCATATTTTTTCGCAGCAACGGTTCCGATATCACCAGTACAGATATTTACAATTCTATATGGCAACTCCAGTTTTTGAAATATCTGTTCGGCATTATTACGCAACTCTTCATGAATTGTCCAGGAATAATCCGGATGACAGTATACAAACTGTTCAACCTTGTGAAACTGATGGACCCTGAATAACCCTTTTGTATCCAGTCCGTGGGATCCTATCTCTCTCCTGAAACAGGGTGATAGTCCTGCAAGTTTTATCGGGAGATCTTTCTCCTCAAATATTTCGTCCTGGTACATTGCCGCCATCGGGTGCTCACTTGTGGCGATAAGGTATGCATCATCATCTTCGATTTTATACATAACCTTCTCAAAATCATCAAGGTCTGTTACCTCCTCGTATGATTTACGGTTGATCATGTACGGAGGAATTACCGGTGTGTAACCCTTTTTCATTAAGAAGTCAAGTGTAAAGCGCTGGAGTGCGAGATCTAGAAGAACAAGGCTCCCTTTCAGGAAATAAAAACCTGCTCCAGATGTTTTGGTTGCTCGTTCAAAATCTGCCCATCCATTATCAGATGCAAGCTGGCCATGGTTTTTAAGTTCAAAATCAAAAGCCCTGGGAGTTTTGTATCTGCTTATTTCAACATTTTCCGTGTCATTTATTCCAACAGGAACACTATCGTGGAGTATATTGGGAAGCCGCATGAGGTAATTATGAATTCGTGTCGATATATCTTCCAGTTCTGCCTCATTCTCTTTAATTCGTTTTGGAAGGTTAGCAGCTTCGGTAATATATGGACTGGCATCTTCTCCAGCTTTTTTTGCCCGGTTTATATCATATGAGATGGAATTTCTTCTTCTTCTAAGTTCATTCGTTTCTCCGATTAATTCTCGGTGACGAATATCTTGTACGAGCAGGTCATCAACCCAGGTTATCTTTTCAGTATCATTTCTTTTTTTCAGATCAGCCTTTACAATATCAGGATGTTCCCGGACAAATCGAATATCAAGCATAAGTTACACCAGGATCCCCATGCCAGTAATATCTGACAGGATTCCCTTAATGTTTGGTCTTACCTCTACATCACCATGATCCACATATCGATATGAACCTGATGCGGGTTTTTTATTGAAATTTTAAATACAAAAAAAGTTCAGGCGGAGGTTTTTGCAAACTCTACCTTGGTTTTAATAACTTCAACACGGCGGACCGGGTGAAGTTCTTTCACTTTTTTAAAGAGTTCCTTTGCCAGATCTCCATTTATAATGTTGTTGACAAAGACACCAAGCTCATTTTCGGTTCCAAATGCCAGAACATCCTGTGTCAGGATCTTTCGTATTTCATGCTGCTGACTCTGGTCTGCCCGGATCAGGGTAAAACAGGTCACAGTAGCCCGGACCTTTGATCCATCCTTTGTGACAAAGTTTACCACACAGTCTATCCGTGAGGTCCGACGCTTTACCAGCGATCTGATGAAATCACGCGCAAGTTCATGACCAATAAAGGACGTATATGCTGAATCTCCTGCAACATCGGTTACGGCGAATTTCATCTTTACGTTCTGTTTGGTATAATCATTTACTAGTTCAGAGAGTGGTACATTCATGACCCGTCCAATAATTTTTTCCGGATCATCTGCCACCGTGTCACCCAGGTATACCTTCCCGACATTTTCAGGGCTGTATATCTTGTACCAGGATTTTGCTTTCCATCCATCAACTCTTCTACCTGTTGGTTTTTTCGCTGCCATTATTCACACCTTTTTTCATGAGTGTCTGTTGATTTTGAAATCTTTTCACAGAGTTCTTCTGCAACGGTGATATTTGTAATATAATCGTCCATTGATGCAATTACCGATCGTATTTTGGTACCGGTAATGTGCGTAATAACAAATCTGCCTTCAGCACTGGTTTTCATATCAGAAAGATTGTCAGACGCAACAGATTCTGCAACACAGGTTGCATTATTGTGCATAGTCTGAATAACACCCTCGATCTTCATGCGATGTAAACCTCTGCAATTCCCCTAACAAAGGTATCAAGCCGTTCGCAGGCGATTGTTGCCCCGGCTCTGGCCTGGTGGCCTCCTCCTGCTCCATCACACTGTTCAGCTAGTTCATGCACAATATCTCCCAAATTCTTCCCTGGTCCGGATTCTGTTCTGATTGAACATGAACAGGTTTTGTCATCGTTTTTAACCGCGACAATTACCGGGAATTCAGTTGAAATATTCCGGAAGATGACATCGGCCATATCACTTGCTAATGACTTTTTGCTGCACATAACCGGGGCAATATCTTCAGTTCGAGGTGAAGAAAGATACCCGTTCATCTCCTGGATGAGTTCCAGCCGATGGTTCTTAGCGGTTTCAAAGGCATTATCAATGTTTTTTGTGGATCGGAGACATAGGGAAGCTGCGATACTTCCCTTTCCAGATTTCCCACAGGCATCGACCACAAATGCAAGATCATGAGCCTTCTCAATTACTTCCCGTTCAAGGTTCCAGACATCGCCCCAAATGGTCTGCAAAGCTTCCGGGCGGCAGATTTCTGAAGCATGAATGACGAGAAGTGAGCAGAGAATATCCAGGGATATTGTATCTTTGTCAGATGCCATTGCTATCAGGTTACGCGACTTCTCTTCATTCCCTGATAAATCTGCGAGAAATGGTTCGGTTGCAAGCATGACCTGTTCTTCATATGTCCTTCCTGGGAGAATCATCCCCCTTTTCTTGGTGACAATACCATTTGCCAGGGATTCAAAATAGATCTCCTGGTTTTTTCCGGCAATTTTCTGCCCGTCTCCAATAATTCCAAGAAGAACAAGTCCGGCAAGATCACGGTTATCACCAAGGGCATTTGCTACCAGGTATGCTGTCCCTGATGCACTTAGTTCAAGGTCTCCGTTAATACCGTCAAGCCTCGGGTTTACATGATGAGGCCCTTCAAAGAATGGAACATGGTGGTCAATTACCATGGTATCTTCTGGTAGCCCGGTAAGACCTGATCCAAGATCACAGAGAAGCAGGGGTTTTGAATCGGGAATATTGTCCTCGGTTAACCGGTGTGTTATCCGGAGTCTGAATGGGATGCTGGCCCTGTACAGTGCTGTTGCCATGATTGTACCTGCTGCAATGCCATCTGCATCATGGTGACAGAGCACCTCCACGTATTCCTGACGGGAGAGCTCATATGCAAGATCTTTTGCTGCAGTATCAATGGACATATCGGCCGTTATTATCTAGACAGAAGAATTTCTGCGGTTTCTGGTTTGTAAACCCAGCCTGCTGGAAGCTGTTTGCTCTTCACGTAATATTTCACCAGTCTTCGCACCTTTGATTCGGTGAGCATTAACTGGCGTTTGTTATGGATGTCTCTCTTATTTTCTGAGAGATGTTTGCGCATACCAAGTGCCTTTTCAATAAGGTTTCTCAAATCTTCAGGAATATCTGTTGCAAGACTATTTTCCCGCAGGATCTGGTTGATCTTTTTCCCGGTTGCGAGTTTTACACTCGGGACACTGTATTTATCCCGCATGATAAGACCTATTCCTGCCGTGGAAAGTCCTTGTCTGCGCAGGTCAATTATCTGCTTGATAATGGTTTCCTTATCCCGGTTAGACCATTCCGGAGCTTCTGTCCGGTAAGGTCTTACTGAGCGTGAGATACCTCTTCTACGGGCATGCATTCGTGCCATTTCTAAATCCTCCTGAAAAACAGTGCAAAATCCTGAGAGAGAAAAGAGTCAGATATAGTAACCTGCCAACTCTCTGCAATCCCAAAGCCCGTAAACGGGCAGTGATAATTATCACGTCGGATTTGCATCTGCCAGCACTGTAAAAAGTGCGAATATTAGTTATAATTTTCAACTAATAAGGATACCGTCAGTTTCCCCATTGGTTAATCAGGTTTATGAGGCTCCTAAATCCATCCAGTTCAAGAGTCAGTACTTCATCACGGGTCATCCCCATGGAGGTTTCACCATCTGCTGTAAGCATGTCTGGTCCCCGGATGATGGTTCGTATCACTCCCTCCCGAGAGAAGAGTTCTTCTGCTTCCCTGATGTGAACAAAAGATCTTCCGGGTATAATTAAGGTATCAGGGAGATTTGAATCGGATAATCCTTTTAGATCATCAATGGTGATAAGATCAGCAATCTCCTTTTTTACCTGGATAACCAGGTTTTCTCCCCCTCTTTTCTGAAGAATTTTTGAGATGAAAGGACCTGCTATACTACCGGTAATTATTCCTGCATTTTTTCTGATGGTTGGGAGCGTTTCCAGCATTTCAGGTTCATTTGCAAGCATAAAGGGAGACTGAAGTTCCGGGTCGCAGAGGGGGGTTCCTGATACTCTCAGGGATGTGATACTCTTCACTTTCCGGACCAAATCTGCAAATTGTTCAACCGATTGAATTGTCTGTCCAGGTATAACTGGAGCATTATTGAGGATCAATCCCTGATTGTAGGTGTTTGCAAATCGCATCAGTATGACCCCTTTCACTCCTACTGATTCCAGCCACCTGATAGTTTCAGTCAGGGCATCTCCATCATTGACTCCAGGCAATATTACCAGCGCGCTATACACATCTATCATCCTGGACAGGCGGGCAAGTACCTCCAGGGATGCGGCAGGTGTTGGATCATGCATGTATTGTTCCCTGAGATCCGGGTTACTGGAAAACACGGTGAATGATATCTCAGTCAGACCTTTTTCAACAAGAAAGTCAGCAATATCCGGGTTATCAAACCCTTTTCCACTGGTATATCCGATATGGAGCGGGGCCTCGAGAGTGGATAGCAGTTCTATAAGGTCGGTAAATTCAGGGTAACAACTGGGATCTCCACCACCAGATATGGTGATTCTTGTTAGGTCGCCAGATAATCTCTGAAGATCGGAAAGTACATTGTCTGCGACTTCGCGAAGTGGTAAAAATCCTGAATATTTCTCCTGTACGCTCCTTGAACAGTAATCACAGCCCTTTGTAAACGGGAGGCAATATTTGCATCCGAAAGGAGGGACATCCCGGGCGTGTTTAAAATAGCAATATGTGCAAAACCCCCGGCAATCGATTCCCGGCCTGCCTCCGATATCCACAGTGAGCTGTACCATTCCTGATTGGTCTGTATCAGAAGTGGAAAAAGAAACCGATCAGGCAGCATCTTTATGTGCTCGAAAGATCTACCTGATCCCGCGCCTCAGTGGCTTAGCTGGCAGAGCGGTTGACTTGTAATCAACAGGTCCCGAGTTCAAATCTCGGCTGAGGCTTTTAACCTTTAATTCGCTTTTTTCTAAATATTTCAACGTAAAACGTCGCTACGCTTTTCTCACGTACACCGAGCCTTTCACTCAATGAGTTCTCCCTTCATAGTATCA
>Ga0123334_1000224_pt1 | contig 74785 bp, 67 predicted proteins | sample BiotimSIPDNA_FD_89706 | JGI IMG/M metagenome (GOLD analysis project Ga0123334, IMG submission 89706) | Anaerobic biogas reactor microbial communites from Washington, USA - Biogas_R1 time_0 SIP DNA | ecosystem: Engineered > Bioreactor > Anaerobic > Unclassified | place: Washington, USA...
GAAAAGGCTGATATCCAAAAAGCAAGCAAGGTCAGGTCGACCAAGGGTGTGTTGATTCATGCTTTTGGCAGGTTGGCAGTTGCTTTTATTACATTGGTTATTTAACCCTTGATTCGCATTATTTATAAATTTCTAATGAAGATTAAGGTTCATACAATTAACAATATTCAAATTGCTGAAGTGATTTCCGAAGTCAGGATCATTGATAAAATTGAAGATGGACTCGACGTAATGGGAAATTTGTATTATCAAGGTTTTGATCGTATTGTGATTTACGAAAAAGATATCACTCCCGACTTTTTTGACCTTAAAACCGGGATAGCAGGAGAAATACTTCAGAAATTTTCAACGTATCGGATACGCTTGTCAATTGTTGGCGATTTCACCAAATACAAAAGTAAAAGCCTTAATGATTTCATCGCTGAAAGCAACAAGATGCGTCATATTAATTTTGTTTGCTCATGTGATGAGGCAATTAAAATACTTTCGGACAAATAATTGAGAATATGTCAACAAACAACTGCCAGGAAGCCGGAAAGAAGTCTGTTACTTTTTTCGAAACACAAGAAGATTTTAGAAAATGGTTGGAAAGTAACCATAAAACAGAAACAGAACTTATTGTTGGGTTCTACAAAAAGGATAGTGGAAAACCGTCGATGACATGGTCTCAATCGGTCGATCAAGCGCTTTGTTTTGGTTGGATTGACGGAGTTCGAAAGTCTGTTAACTCCGAGAGTTATAGCATTCGTTTTACTCCTCGACGGAATAATAGTAATTGGAGTGCCATCAATATAAAAAAGGTAGAAGAATTATCAAAAGCAGGACTTATGAAGCCCGAAGGGCTATGCGCTTTTGGTTTGCGAAAAGAACATAAATCGGAAAAAATAGCTAACGAAAACGCCCCCCTATTTTCAGACGCAACTTTTGAACAACAATTTCGAGAGAATAAAACCGCTTGGGATTTCTTCATGAAACAAGCCCCATCGTATAAAAAGGCAGTATTGCGTTGGGTGATGAGTGCTGTTCAAGAAAAAACAAGGCAAGCGCGATTGGAAAAGACAATAAGGGAAAGCGGAAAATTAAAGCGACTTTCTTAGTCAAAAACAAAAAATCGAACTCAGGTTAATAAAAAGAATGCATGTTGAATATGAACAACATGCATCTTTTTTTGCATAAAAAACCGATTTTAGCCTCTCTAAGCTCATTAATCATAGAAGAAGCAGAAATCATGGTAGCTTTAACTTCAATCTATTTTTAAACCTACAATTGTAATGGCATTAAAAATATCCCCATACATTTTGTTATGTAAAGATCGCACATACTTCTAATTCAAATTTTTAATTCCAGATATTTAATCTTTGAAAATTGATAAAACATCCATTTTGTTGGGTATTTATAGAAAAATAGCAATGATTTCGTTTTGTTAATGTTGATTGTTTTTATTTTGGATTGCAAAATTATTTGTCTTTTGACGATTGATTTGATATTGATAAAATGTGTTTATTATTTGTTAAATAGTGTTCATTTATTCAATTTAATTGAAATAAAAGTGATAAAAAGATTGATAAAAGCTCATATTCGTAACATCGAGAATTTTTAATTTAATTTTATGATCATGGTGTATTTTACTGTAATTAGTTGTTTTTTTTTAGCGTTTTTTTCGGTCTTGTTATCATTTCAAATCTTCAGGTTGAAAAGGGAAATAAAGGAGAAAGAGGATCGTTTTGCAATGGAGAAGGAAAGATACGTTTCTCAAGAGCAAAAGACCCACGAAGAGTTGTCGCGAATTCGTTCCTTCGAGCTTTTTGCCCGCCTTGTAAACCAAAGTCCCAATGCGATAATGCTTATGGACAAGGAAGCAAACATCAAATGGATAAATAGGGGTTTCTCCGAGATGTATGAGTATTCGTTTGCTGAATTTACCAGCGCTCTGGGCAATAATTACCGGCAAACTTCATTTAGCCCCGATGTTCAGTCGCGTCTCGATTTCATTGCCTCAAGAAAAGAGTCTTATCGTTACGAGGCCTTGAATGTTACCCGTACAGGTCGCTCGCTGTGGACGCAAACGGCTCTTATGCCAATTCTTGATGTTTCAGGTGAAATTACTCATTTGGTAACCATCGATACCGACATTGATCAGCGTATTCGTATGAGCGACAATCTTATCGCTGAAATGGAGAAATTGAATGGTTTTATTGATCAATTGTCACAACGGTTGAGTCATCTCGACAATGAATTCAGGAGTTTATTCGAGAGCATTAACGACATGTATTCCTTAATTGACAATACCGGTGATATTTTACGTTTTATCAAGGATATTTCAGGCAAAACAAAAATTTTGGGGTTTAACGCGTCAATAGAAGCAAATAGGGCAGGTGAGTATGGTCGCGGATTTCAGGTGATTACCAGCGAGATCATCGACATTTCGGAACAAACAATTCTTAGTGTAAAGCAAATTAAGGAAATCGTAGATTCAATTCAGAAAAAACAAAATGAACTGATTTTGCGAAAAACAACATCTGAAAATCAAATCGATGACTATCAAGATCAGTTCAACATGCTACATCAGAAAGTTGAAAACATTAAGTCAGCTATCGAAGCGTTTAAGACACTAGCTTAATGAAAAATTTGATGTTTAGGGCACATAAAGTATTGTACCAATTTTCAATGTTGAATTGGTATAAATTTTATTCAACTCACAAATGCTTTTTATGCTGGTGTTGTACCTTTTTGCAATAGACCAAAGGTTGTCGCCTTTTTGAATAACATGTTTTGTTGGTGTATCGGCTTGTGCCACAGCATCTTTTGAAGTGTTTTTGTTCGCTTGTTTGGTTTTTGTTGAATCACGTTGAGCAAGAACAGGTTCTGGTATACTTGGATCAACTTTAATTCTGTCGGGTTCAATAAAGATCTTCTTATTGGAATAGTATAAGTTATTCGAACGTAGTGCAAAGTTTTCGAAATCAATATATTTGTTTGGATCGAATGGATCGCCGAAAATACGTGTTTCGAAATGCAAATGATCGGTTGTGGCTCTTCCTGTACGGCCACCCAGCCCAATTAAATCGCCGGCTTTTAGTTCATCGTTTACTTTTACCGAGATGGTTTTAAGGTGAGCATAAAGTGTTTCTAACCCGTTATCGTGGCGCACGAGAACCATGTTCCCATATCCGCTAAACCGTTTTGCAAGCCGTACTTTTCCATCGAAAGCACAAACAACAGAATCGCCCGAATGAAGCTTAACATCCGTGCCGGTGTGCATTCGTCCACTGCGTGGTCCAAATTTCGAAATTACTTTTCCTTTGAATGGATGAACATATTGAGATTCACCAAAACTTACCAAGGTGAAAATAATTGTATCGTTTTTGTCGGCAAAGTTGGCCGATGGATATCTGATATTAGTATTACTCCAATAGCTTTTATATAAATCTTGTGCCGGATAGGCAGCATTCAATGAATCTGAATTGTGAATTGAATCGAGTACCCATTCAATTTCTAAATTCTCGGGCGATTCTATTATTTTTTCTGTTTTACCTGATTGCGAATACACTGAAATACTCAACACAGATAGCAGTATAATAGTAATTAATCGTAACCTCATTTACAGCTCTTTAGTTAATATTCCCTCTTTTTTTTCCTAACAAAGATAACATTGTCGTAATAATATTTGAAATTTTATGAATAGTAATTGCATTTTTTAACAATTCAGTCCAGCTTTTTATACATTTGCCGCGGTTTTTTAAAGAGTCAGTTTTACATGAAAAGATCTGGTTTACAAAAGTTTTTCAAGTTTCTGTTATTAACAATCGTCGGTTTATTTTTTTTGATCGGCTTGGGCCTTTCGGGCGCTTTTTTGGCTGTAAAGTTCCATTTAACCGATGCTCCGGGTGTTGTCGATATCAATGATCGTTATTTTCAGGAGATTAAGAATAAATACGGGAAGCACACAAAGATTGAAGCTTCGAGTGGCGAAAAGGAACTGTATAAAAAGATTGCTGTCCTAAGCAAATACTATCCAGAGAATGCAGGCTATATTCTGAATGCCTACAATACATCGAATAATTTGGTTGAAGCGTTGCGCATGGCCGAAGCGGCAGAAATTCATTTAAAAGAAAATTCTTCTTATTTGAACGATGTCGCTGAAATACAGTCATTGACTGATTCTGATGACGAACTTTTCAGTACCGGTAGCATATACGAATGGATGAATATTTCGGAATGGCGCGATTTTAAACTAGCTGTGGCCAAAGACCGTGCGTTAATCGATTCGGTTGCGAACCTTACCGGTGTGGAGCCCCGGCTTATTGTTTCGGTGCTTGTCGGAGAGCAAATCCGGCTTTTCAACTCTAACCGTGAAGCCTATAAGCGTTGGATAAGCCCATTAAAAGTGTTGTTTGTTGAATCGTCATTTTCGTATGGCGTTACTGGAATTAAACTTCCAACGGCCAAACAGATAGAGACATACCTGAAAGATTCTTCTTCTGTTTTTTATTTGGGAAAGGAATATGAAAAACTGCTTGATTTTGAAACTGGAGCTATTGCAACCGAACGATTAACCCGCTTAACATCAACAAAAAATCATTTCTATTCATATTTGTATGCAGCATTGAATATTAAACAGATGAAAGTGCAATGGGAGCGTATGGGTTATCCTATCGATCATAGGCCCGAAATATTGGCTACCCTTTACAATATAGGGTTTGATTCGTCGCAGCCTAAAGCCAACCCCGTTGTGGGCGGCTCTGGAATCAATATAAACGGAAAAAGGTATTCGTTTGGCGCAATTGCTTATGAGTTCTATTATTCTGGGGAACTTTTCGATTTGTTCCCTTTCAAAAAAACTAGATTCGACTTTAACGGCCCTGATACTTATGCATTGAATCCTTCTTCTACTACCGAGGCAGTGGATGGTGGTGCTTAGTCTTTTTGCTACTTGGTGTAATTATTTTATGTTACAATTTATATGAAAACAACGCGAATTTGCAGATTTCAAGTTGATGTGGCCAAGGCTGTGTTGTTTTTTTTATTTCTTTTGCCGGCTTATTCGGGTTTGGCACAGCAATCTGCTATCGTTTTAAATTGGTTACCTGTTGATGAAGGGGTTTCTTTTTGTGAAATTGATGCACCAGAAAAATCGGTGGTAAACGATTCGAAACTAACGTTGGTCAGAATTGATCCTTCGCACTGTAAATTTGGGTTCTACACTGCAACCCAATATGAAAATACTCCACGCAGCGCTTCTTCGTGGGCCGATAAGTTTGATCTGTCGGTTGTGGTAAATGCAGGGATGTATAAATCGAGGAACAACAATCAAAATAAAGGTTTTCTGAAAGTTTTTAATCACTTGAACAACAGTACTGTAAGTTCGAGCTATAATGCCATGCTGGCTGCCAATCCGCTCGATTCATCCGCATTGTCGTTCCGTATTTTTGATATGACTTGCGATGATTTTTCGACATTCGATAAAGAATACCATTCGTTTTGTCAGGTTATGCGCATGATGGACTGTAACGGGCAAGGCATGGCATTCAGGAAACGGCCCGACCAGTCGTGCAGCATGGTATTGGTTTCAACTGATGACAATGGTATAATTTATATTGTTTTTACCCGTTCGCCCTACACTCACTTAACCATGATCAGGTTTTTGCAGCAGCTCCCTTTAGGCTTGCGGCAAACGGCTTATCTGGAGGGCGGGCCGCAGGCAAGTTTGTATCTTTGCGGGCGCGATACTGTGGTGTCAAAATTTGGAAGCTATGTGTCGAATGGCTACGCGAACGACGACAACGATCATTTTTGGGAAATACCCAATATAATAGGTGTTAAGCGAAAGTAATTATTTGGTATATAGTGGAATGGTAAAATAGAAACTACTGCCTTTGTTGGGTTCGCTAATGACCCAAATTCGTCCATTACAATATTCGACAAACTCTTTGCATATCTTTAGTCCAAGTCCCGTACCTGTTTCTTCTTCAGTTCCTTTTTTGTGGAAATTAACATCAATTCTGAATAATTGGTCTATCTCGTTGTGGTGAAGGCCAATGCCTGAGTCTTTTACGCAAAAAACAAGCTCTTTTTCAAATTCTTTCACTGTTACTTCTATTTGCGATTTGCGAGGCGAAAATTTTACAGCATTTGTAAAAAGGTTTCGAAGAACGGTAGCAATTAGGTTCTCATCGGCATATCCATGTCTCTTTGTATCAACGCGCTGTATTATTTCTATGTTTTTATTTTTCGCAAGGTTTCCAACCGTTTCAAGTGATATTTCTATAATGCTTGCTGGGTCAATGTCGGTTGGTACATTTTTTAACGTTCCGCTTTGTGTGCGTGTCCATTCCAATAGGTTTTGGAGTAGGTTAAATGCATTTTTTGATGAAATATTCAGGTCGTTGATGATGTCTTTTCGTTCCTGATCGCTAATATTATCATAACTTTCAGATAGATAGCCTGTCATTCCCATAATGCCGTTGAATGGGTTTTTTAAGTCGTGGGCAATTATCGAGAAGAATTTATCTTTCGAGTTGTTGATCTTTTTCAATTTCATTTCTGATTCTTCAATCGCTTGCTTCTGCTTGAGCAATGCTGCCCTGTTGATGAAAAGATAGGTTATACCAAACATTATAAGGGTTAGAATTATCAGGTTTGTCAGGAAAATCTGATTGTTCCAGTCATTGGTTTTATCAAGGATATAATCATCGACAAGGCATGCAAAATGCAACTTTCTGGTATTGTTTCCTGTTTCTATTGGGCTAATAGATAGTACTTTGGGCTCTTTTCTGGTGTTAAGGTAAATTGAAAAGCTTTGACCTGCTTTTGATATTGTTTTTAAGTTTGCATTAAGTTGTTTCAGTGCTTTATCTGTAAGCTTTTTGTCGATAATCGGTATGAAAGTTTTATTGAAATAGAATGGGTAATCTTTATGGATATGCTCAAAGCTTTGAAATGATGGATGTGATGGATTAAAAGTACTGTCTCCGGTAAACATCAGGTACCCTACTGTGCTTCCGGGGATGTTTTCGGTTAATTTCGATCGGAGAGCTAGAAAGTCGATTCCTATCGATATTTGTACTGCAAGTTGGTTTGTATCGATGTATTGAGAATTAATAAATTGATATTCAGGTTTTTGTTTATAATACGATATTGTATTCCCCTCAAGCTCGTTCTGAAATGAATTTTTATTGTCGATTGTTTGGAGGCTGTCATTTGGGTCAATTCTTAACGATAGTGTTTTATTATTGTTTGTTCTCACTATAATTGAAAGCGAAGTAAATCCAAGCTTTTCTAATTGCTTGAACTTTAGTGTCATGGTTGAACCCAACATTTTTCTAAGCAATTCAAGTTGGGTTTCTTCATTGGCCGTTGGGTTATTTTGCCAAATGTGACTATTTAAGATATCATCAGAGATAATTGTAGAATTATTTTTTAATGTGCTGAATATGAGTTTTTTTTGGAGTTGTAGATTGTTTGAAAAAAAGGATAATCGTTCTTTCTGGGTTGAAATTTTATCTTCAGTAATAAAATACTGGAATCCAGCTAATAACACAATAGTAATCAGCAGAACAGATAAAATTATGAATGTTTTTCGTACCATTTGTAGCAGTGATGTTGCTACAATTTACGAAATAAATCATACTCTATTTCGAAAAGATGCATAAAAAAGGCTCCATTGGGAGCCTGTTATTGATAATTAGAAGTTTTAATATTCATCTTCATTAAAGAAGAAATCATCCTTACTGGGATAATCTGGCCAAATATCTTCTATCGATTCATAAATCTCACCCTCATCTTCAATCTCCTGGAGATTCTCGATAACTTCGAGAGGTGCACCCGAACGGATTGCGAAGTCGATAAGTTCATCTTTTGTTGCCGGCCAAGGGGCATCTTCGAGCTTTGAGGCTAATTCTAATGTCCAGTACATAAGCGTTTGTGTTTAACAATAATTCTTTTTGTATTAGCTGCGAATATAGAATTTTTTCTATAAATGTGTTCTTATTTTCTATTTTTTTTCAGGGATCCACAATGTTTCTTTTTTTCCCTCTTTTAGGTTGATAAAACGCGAGAGAACAAACAAATAATCGGAGAGGCGGTTGATGAACACAACTATGTTTTCATGGATATGAACATTTTCGCTCAATTCAACAATTTTTCGTTCCGCACGCCGGCATACTGTTCGAGCCACATGCGCATAGCCTGAATAAAGCGAACCTCCGGGCAACACGAAGTTTGTAAGTGCCGGAAGCATTTCTTGCATTCGGTCAATTTCCTTTTCCAGCATATCAATCGATTCTTCAGAGCAGGGGAGTGGAGTCTTTACGCCGGTTTTACTTTCGTCGGTTGCCAAGTGCGAACCTATAACGAATAATTTGTTTTGAATGGCGAAAAGCACTTCGCAAACGCGGGGTTCGAGGTTCCCTGCAGAAAGTACGCCTATCCACGAATTGAGCTCATCTACTGTGCCATAGGCTTCAAGTCTTAATTCGTATTTTTTCACCCGGGTGCCACCTAACAAACCGGTTGTCCCATCATCGCCGGTTTTTGTATAGATATTAAATTTTTTGTCCATATTTTTTTATTTCTTCAACAAATGTATAAGAATTAAAGAAACAATCTAAGCTAAAAAAGGGTTGAAAAAAAAGTCTTTTTGATTCTTGATTCTTTGTACGATGCAATATCTTTGTTTTTATGGCTTCACAACTCTCGCAGGAAATAAAATTTTTGGCTGGTGTTGGTCCTCGCCGAGCTGACTTGTTGAAAAGTGAGTTGGGAATAGAGACCTTATACGACCTGCTTTATTACTTTCCCTACAAGTATGTCGACCGTACTAAATTCTATACAGTTAGGGAGATAAACGATTCTATGCCATTTGTTCAGCTCGTTGGTAAAATTATTCAGGTTGAAACCTCTGGAGTGGGAGCCAAAGCACGCATGTCAGCCGTATTTACTGATTCTACAGGCTCAATCGATCTGGTTTGGTTTAAGGGAATTAAGTGGGTAAAGCAAACAATGAAACCCAATGCAACTTACGTAGTATTTGGCAAACCAACACTGTTTAATGGGCGTTTGAATATTGTTCACCCTGAACTTGAAATTCACGACGATTCTAAAACAATGATTTCTGGTTCTATACAGGCATTTTACAATACCAGCGAGAAGATGAAGAGTAACTATCTGTCATCTAAGGCGATATTGAAGCTTCAGGCTAACCTTTTTGCTTCACTTAAAGATAAAATACCAGAAACTTTCCCCGCATGGTTCACCGCCAAGTATAAACTGATGAATATTCACGAAGCATTGCGAACGGTTCATTTTCCCGAAAATCCCGACCAGCTTTCTGCCGCAAGGTTTAGGTTGAAATTCGAAGAGCTTTTTTTCATTCAGTTGAAAATTCTAAGCCTCAAATCGAACCGGGAACGACGGTTTAAAGGACATATTTTTTCAAAAGTTGGAGATGTTTTCAATACCTTCTATTATAAGTGTTTGCCTTTTGAAATGACGAATGCCCAGAAAAAGGTTATCCGCGAGATTAGAAAAGATATGGGATCGGGGCACCAGATGAACCGATTGTTGCAAGGCGATGTTGGTAGCGGAAAAACGCTGGTTGCCCTAATGTGTATGCTTATTGCCATTGATAATTCAATGCAAACCTGCCTTATGGCTCCTACCGAAATACTTGCTATTCAGCATTTCGGAACAATCTCACAAATGCTTCAACCACTTGGTCTTTCAATACGTTTATTGACAGGCTCTTCAAGCGTAAAAGACCGAAGGCTCATTCATCATGAACTTGAGACCGGGGCTGTTGATATCCTTATTGGCACCCATGCACTGCTCGAAGATAAAGTGGTCTTTCAAAACCTTGGTTTTGTAGTTATCGACGAACAGCATCGGTTTGGCGTTGCCCAGCGAGCCAAGTTGTGGCATAAAAATACCATTCCTCCGCATATTCTTGTGATGACTGCTACGCCAATTCCGCGAACCTTGGCTATGACCGTTTATGGCGATTTGGATGTGTCGGTTATTGACGAACTTCCGCCTGGACGAAAACCTATCAAAACGCTTCATTTCTACGATAATAAGCGTAAGCAAGTGTATGATTTTATCCGGAAAGAAATTGCCCTTGGGCGACAGATTTATATTGTTTATCCATTGATAGAAGAGTCGGAGTCGTTTGATTATAAGAATCTTCAGGATGGATATGAAGTAGTTTGTAAGGTTTTTCCTGAGATGAAAGTGAGTATGGTACATGGAAGGATGAAGCCAGCCGAGAAAGATAAAGAAATGATGGCATTTAAAAGTCGTGAGTCTCAGATTCTTGTCTCTACCACGGTAATCGAGGTAGGTGTCGATGTGCCTAATGCTTCGGTTATGGTTATCGAAAGTGCTGAGCGTTTTGGTTTGTCTCAACTGCATCAGCTGCGGGGAAGGGTAGGGCGTGGTGCCGAGCAATCGTATTGTATATTAATGTCTTCCTATAAATTGTCAAAAGAAAGCAATATCCGGTTAGACACGATGGTGCGTACTAACGATGGTTTCGAAATTGCTGAAGTCGACCTTAAATTGCGAGGCCCGGGCGATTTGGAAGGAACCCAGCAAAGCGGCATTGGCTTCGACCTAAAAATTGCACAGTTGGGGCGCGATGGTGAAATATTGTCGCACGCACGCAATGTTGCTAATGACATCCTTTCTTTAGATCCTGTGTTAACCTCAGATGAAAATAAACTCTTCCGCCAAAAACTTTCCCGAATGCGCAATGCTTCATTCGATTGGAGCAGTATTAGCTAAATAGTGTTATTTCTTAATGAATTTTACGTGTTGCCAGTTCCCATCACTGCTTTGGATACGAAGCAAATAATAACCTTGATTTAAGTTACCTACCGGAACTGAATTGTTTTCTGTAATACTGGTAATCTTTTCAATTACTGCACCTGAAAGCGATACAATTGCAATTTGCTGTATATCAAGTTTAGTATCAATATAAACAATATTGTTCGCTGGGTTAGGATATACTTTAATGGTTTTTTCCCTGACAATTTTTGAAGAAACGAAGTTGGTTTCAGTGCTAAGTGTATCCATCACATTAACAAGAAAATTCAAGGCTTTAGGGAAACTTTTCAGCAAACTGTTTACATGGTCTCCATTTTCATCTGTTTCGTAGGTGTGTGCAATTGAATATTTTGTTAATGAGTCGGAGAACATTTGGTTCATTGGTTGAATTTTATACTCGTCGGCGCCACCGCAGTACATATAAATGGCCAATGACGGATTTCCTTTCCAGTTACTTATCATGTTAATAGGGTTGTGTTCGTCCCAGAGTGCCACAACCTCTTGATTTAGAGTGCCGTCTTGGTTAATCGGAAATTTTACCTGTGGGCTTGCTGACAGGTCAGGAGAAAAGGCTCCGGCCATTGAATACACTAGCTTGCTGATGCTATCATTGCTGATGCTTCCATTGTAGGTGAAATTATATGGTGCCTTTCCGCCTTGCTCTTCAAGTATAACAGGAAGAATTTCATCATAATGGGTAATGTGCAGCGGGCCGCTAAGCGAGGCAATTCCGGCGAAATTACCGGGGTGTTTCAATGCTATTTTCATCGATCCGTAGCCGCCCATGGAGTGTCCCATAATAGACCACTTTTCTTTGAAAGGAAAGGTATTGTAATTCTTCCTGACTTCGCTGATCAGGTCGCGCCAAATATAGTCTTCATAATTTCCATATAACACCGAGTTGGTGTAAAAACTTCCAAGAAATGGCTCACATGATCCGTCGGGGATGACAAAAATAACATTGTGGATATTCTTAAATGCCGGGCTTGTCAGCGGAAAGATTATTGCAGCATCTATCTTATCCTTCATGAATTTCGCATCAACTGTTGCCCCGTGAAGAAAAATAATTACCGGATATTTGGTTGTTGTGTCTGCTTCATTATATCCCGTTGGAAAAGAGATATAGTATGTTTCTTCTCGGTTCAGAGCGTTGCTGAAAAATTTCTTTTCGGTGAAAACACTGGCAATAACAGATTGTGTTACAATAAAAAGCAGTGTTAAACTAATGGCTATTTTTTTCATTTTAATGTGTTTTTCTGGGTGAAAATATAATCGTGGAGACACCTGAATGATTGGCTCGGTAAAATCAACTTTGAATCGTAATTAATTCAAACATATTGTTTAGCTTAGCTCAAATAGCAAGTATTTATCCGATTACAATGCTCAAAATAAATCATTTTTTGCCAACAAATCTCTTGTTCGCGAAAGTATATTGCTAGTTTTTACTTAAAATTGAAATTAACTCTATTACCTTTGCAATTAGTGATAGCAGTTTCTTTTTAGATTTTTTTTCAGTAATAATATAAAACGAGGTCTATGTTTAATAAGTATTTTCCTGAAAATGAATATCATACTCCTGTTGGCCACAAAAGGTCGGTTTGGGATGTTTTATCGTTGGGTTCCAGTTTATACTTTAAGGTTGGTTTTTTCAATTTTGTAGTGAAAAACAGGAAACTTGCATTGGCCAATAATTATGGTACAGAAAATTGGGCGTTAAGTTCATACGAAATTTTCAAGTTTTCTGAGAATTGCGGGGGAAAATATCATATTTCAGGGTTCGATTATGTTGATGAAGTTAAAGATGAGCCGGTTGTGTTTATCAGTAATCACATGAGTACACTTGAGACAATGGTATTTCCTTGCTTGATTGCCCCGGTAAAAGAAGTAACTTTTGTGGTTAAAGAGTCGCTGACTACCAATGGTTTATTTGGTCCAATAATGCGAGCACGCAACCCTATTGCTGTTGGTCGTACCGATTCGCGCAAAGACCTGATCACTGTTATGACGGAAGGACAACAAAAACTTGCCGAGGGGACGTCGGTTATTATTTTTCCACAAAGTACACGCGCTACTATCTTCAAGCCAGAAGAGTTTAATTCAATGGGGATAAAGTTGGCTCAAAAGGCTGGTGTAAGGGTTGTACCCATGGCTATAAAAACTGATTTTTGGGAGAACGGACGCATTGTTAAAGATTTAGGCATCAACAACCGTAACCTGCCGGTTTTCATCAAATTTGGCAAGCCAATGAAGGTGGAAGGAAGCGGTAAAGATGAACACCGATTTATTGTAGATTTTATTGCCAACAGCCTTGAGGAGTGGAAAGATATCCGGAACAAGTAAACTGAAGGTTCATTATAATGAATACGTATTATTGATCTGCTCTTTTTTGAAGGTCATTATATGTAAGAGTTATTAAGTTTCCAATTTTCTTGTCATTTCTGTATGAAGCACAGCGAAAAGTAATATTTCCATTGGGTATAACTATTGGAGTGTTGTATTTATCACTGAATACAGAAGGCATTGTGCCATCAATAGAGTAATGCATTTCAACATTGTGTGCTTCGGATTCTAAGGTTACAATCAATTTCCCTTGCTGATGTTTTACGGTGATAATTGGGTCGTATATGGCTGAGGAATAGTTAATCCCCATTGCTTTGGCGCGAATAAAATGTTTCTCGGTTTTCTGGGTAAAGGTTTCCCAATTTCTCGAATCTTTTGGCGACCATAATACTTCAGCAATTGCCCATGCCCGGGGATACATCATGTACTGTACAGTGCTGAATGTTGGGATGTTTTCGGTCCAAAGGTTTGCTTGTCCTCCTAAAATGTATTTTTCATTGGCATTTTTGGGAACGGGCTCAAAATGGTATGTTTCTTTCAGTCTCAGACTGGCATATACAGGTGGTTCTATGCTTGATTCGCCTTGTTGATAATCGAGGTAGCAATGTTGTGTTGGGGTCATAACTACAAAATGACCAAGGGTTGAAGCCTCAATTCCACGCTGTAATCCTTTCCAGCTCATTACAGTTGACCCTGCAGGAAAATCTCCGTCTTCGCCCCAGATAATCATCTTTTTCCCTTTCGAGATAATTATGTCGTTCACCCGTTTCATAAAATAAACCTGTAACCCATTTACATCCTGAAGGTTCAAATTCTCCATTAATACTTTGCATGCTTGGTTTTCGCTCCAGTACCCTTTGTAACATTCGTCGCCACCTACATGGATGTACTCACCGGGGAAAAGCATTGCAATCTCGGTAAAAACCTTATCTAGAAATTCGTAAACGTTTTCGTCGGAGGGGTTTAGGGTATTGTCGACCAGCATTTTGAATGAGCCATCTGAAAACCATTCTGAAAAATGCGTTCCCGGATTGACTTGGATTGAGGAGTCTTTTGTGCAGCTCAAATTGGGGTATGCTGCCAGGAGTGCCATACAATGTCCGGGGATATCTATTTCGGGAACAATGGTAACGTACTTTTCTTTAGCATATTCAACTATTTCACGAATATCGTTATGTGTATAAAAACCTCCGTAGTGTTTAGGTTCACCTGGCTTGGGATTTTCTCGTTCTCCGAATTGTCCTTGCCGTTCAACCCTCCATGCCCCAATATCTGTAAGTTTGGGCAAGGATTCAATTTCTATACGCCAGCCGTGATCATCGGTCAAGTGTAAATGCAACGTATTAAATTTATAGTGTGATAACTGGTCTATATGGGTTTTGATTTCTTCTTTTGTAAAGAAATGCCGGCTCACATCGAGCATTGCACCTCGCCATCGGAAACGAGGATAATCGGTGATTTCTATGGCGGGAATATTAGTGCTTCCTGATTGTTGCTTGCTCCAAATTGCTTCTGTAGGGATAAGTTGCAGCAATGTTTGTATGCCATAGAAAATTCCGGTTTCAGTGTTAGCTTTTATTGTGATCTTTTTTTCCTCTACGACTAGATTATATCCTTCTTCTCCTGTTTGCTGATTGCTAACCTTATTGACTTCGAGAAAAATATTTCTTACCCCATTTTTCCCGATGATGGGCTTTATTCCGGTCATTGTCGAAATCGTTTCAGCAAGAATTAATGCTGATTTTTTTGCCTCAGGAGTATAGTTTATAGCACATTCATTATCAAGAATAAAAAAGCCTTCTTTCATCATTGCATTAGCTGGTTGGGGGATTAATGCAACAGTATTGTTTTGGGCAAAAAGGAATGATGTGAGCAGCGATGTGATTATCAGTAATATATTCTTCATTATTAACTGGTTTTTCCATTTTGTTCTCCTGTTGGAGAAAACCAGCCCTACATTTGGGGCAACCTTTCTCCGTTGCGGGAAAATTAGCCCGAGACCGCGAGCAAGCTTTCTCCTGCAGGAGATGATGTGCCCGTTACCGGGTTGGGGTTCTCTCCATGCAGGGATGTTTTTTTTCTTTCAATTTAGATCATTTTCAATAGCTTTTCAAATAAATCAGAGTTCGTCTGCTTAATTTTTCTAAAGGCATATGTCCGAATTGGATCATTACAAGAAGGTCTTCCGTGTTTATCTGCTCATGGATACGTAAAGGTTTTTCATGATTGAAAAATACATAATCTACTCTAAACATTCTTGAACGTTATAATGTTTTTTTAAGTTCTATTTTATTTTTTGTCAGGTCTGTTTTAGTTCACGAAAAGTATGGGTACAAAAAAACAGAGGCTACACTTTAAAAAGAATAGCCTCCGGTAAGGTGAAATTTAGGATTTGTATACTATAGATAATTATCTAGTATGCATTGATAATTTGAATGAAATCTTCTGCCTTAAGTGATGCACCACCAATTAGCCCACCATCAACATCGGGATTGGCAAAAAGTTCATTAGCATTTTTTGCATTGCAGCTTCCTCCGTAAAGAATTGATGTTTCGTTGGCGATTTCCTGACCAAATTTTTCAGCAACTGCTTCGCGAAGTGCTTTGTGCATTTCTTGTGCCTGTTCGGTTGTGGCTGTTACGCCAGTACCGATAGCCCAGATGGGTTCGTAAGCAATAATGATTTTTTTGAAGTCCTCAGCTGAAAGCTGGAATACGGTTTCTTTCAACTGATTAATTACATATTCGTTTTGAGTTCCTGCGTTACGAATGGCAAGTGCTTCGCCACAGCAATAAATTGGGGTAAGACTATTTTCGAGGGCAAGTGCTAATTTTTTGTTCAATATTTCACTTGTTTCACCGTAATATTCACGGCGTTCGCTATGGCCTAAGATTACATATTCAGCTCCGGTCGATTTTACCATCGATGCTGATACTTCGCCGGTGAAAGCTCCCTTGGCTTCTGCAGCACAGTTTTGGGCAGCAACACCTATACGTTTGCTGTCTATGGCACTGATTACGCTGGTAAGATGTGTAAACGGAGTTCCTAAAACAACCACTACATCTTTTGCGCCTTTTTCAGCAACTAATTGGTTTACAGCTATTGCAAGCTCAACGCCTTCCTGGAGGGTGGTATTGCATTTCCAGTTACCGGCAACTACTTTTTTCCTCATTTTTCAGAATATTTTTTGAAAAGTTTATTTTTCTTTTGAAGTCCCGCAAAATTATTAAAAAAGCATAAATCTTTTAATGAAGGGCTTGTTTTTTCGCATCGTTAACAATGATATAATACCGTATCGGTTTTTCACTATCTTGGTAACGTGTTGTTTTGTACTTGTTTGCTGATTGCTATTTTGCCTGGTTTAAAATTGTTTGCCTGATTGCTTCCTGGCATACGGGGCAAAAACTTTTTGTAGATAGTGTTTTCATTAAGCAAGTTATAGAAGGACTGTATATTCCTTTAGTCCTGTATCCGCCGCCTTCAAACAGCCCGATGGTGTTTATATACATCGAATCGCGTGGGGTAGGCAGGGGAGTTTTGTGAGAAATACTTCCCTTCCACTTTTTGTCAAATTGCACCAGTGTGGTAATGTTGGGCTCCCATGGTTCAATAGTAATGGGGTAGGTGGTATCCTCAATATCGCCGTTGTAGTAATATTCATCGGCCAAACCAGCAAATGCATGGCCAAATTCATGGATAAAAACTAATTCAGATTGTTGGTGGTCTGACGAGAAAATGCTTAACCAATTGTAAAAGCCACCTCCGCCATATCGGGCAGAATTCACAATAATGACTATTTGATCCCACGATACCTCATCGGCAGCATTTGAAATTTGCAGCATATCACCGGACGTGAGGTATCTTTCCGATTCGAATGTATTCCATGTGGCATTGAACGCAGTATTTTTTAGTATACCAATCTCAGGTTCGTCGGCTCCGCTTTCAGCCGAAGGTACTTGTATGGCATAAAGGTTGAATTTGTTTTGAAATTCATTAAATGGTTGAAAATTAAGAAGAAATCGGGCCATGCGTTTAGCATCAGCAACATATTTATCCATTTCTTCGCGCGTATAACCTTCTGACAAAAATACAAGATCGATCTTTTCCTGTGAATGACCACTGTATAGCAAGGTGTCGATTTTGTATTTCTTTGGGTTTTCATTTTTTATTCTAATGTCAGAAATGAATAGTGTGTCTGCATATTTCTGCCCCCATTGTCCTTCAATGTTTCTTAAGTCGATGCTTACCAGTACATCTTTCGATGGGTGTGGAAAGTAAAGGGCTTGGTAGAATTCTCGTTCTTTGGTATTCGCTTCGCTGGTTAGCAACCATTCCTGAAAAAGCGGACTGAAGCCTTTTATAAAAAGCGTGTCGCCTGTTTCTGTTTCTTTTACTACCAATCGCATATTGCCTTTTTCGGCAAATTGGTGCTCATAGCCTGAATTTCCGGTAGCAAACTGAACAATTTTGGTTTGAGAATGAATAACGTCCCAATGATCTGCTTTGCCGGTAAAACATACATCGTAACGTATTGTTTTATCAATGTTCCCTGCTATTAGCGTATTGGTTAAAATGCTCAACAACAATGGTATAATAATGACTTTCAAGGCGTGCACTTTCACTTTTTTCTTTTCTTGTATTTTTTAGGTCTCGATACTTTTACAAGTTTACGAAGAATATTTCAGCCAAACTTTTTTTTGAGTTATTTTCCTTCTTTTGGGTGACTAATTTCCTAATAGCTAGTATTATTCGTCATAAACGATCATGATTAACGGAAAGTAGTCCGATTTTATTTTCTTATTTCTTAAATTTACCCCGTTAATGAATAACAAGAAAAGGATAGAGATATGAGGGTAGTGTTGATGTTATTTTTCGTTGTTGGTTGTGATATAGTGAGTTGGGCCGGGAATTATGTTGCAAAAGATATAACTGCAAATGTATTTACCATTACCCCCGACCGAAAACAGCTTCATACCTTAGGCTGGCCAAACGATATAATTAATTCCGTCGTAATAAATACCGGCAACGGGTTAATTTTGGTCGATACGCAAAACTCTCCGGCCAATGCACGGCTGATCAAGAAAGGGATTATGGAAATTATGAACGATACAACCTTCTTGTATGTTATTAATACTCATGGTCACTCATGTCATTCGGGCGGTAATTGTGTTTTTAGCCAGAATAAAATTGTAGCTCAAATCAACAGTCATGCCGAGATGAAAGATTACGACGATTTGTTTCTTGGCCAAACCGTTGAGTTTTTGAGACAGAAAATTTATTATAAATCGTTTATCCTCGACACCATAACTTCCGAAGGCATTCTTTCCGATTCGATAAAGCAAGCCATCGATTTATACAAGTATTATGAGTCTGATTTATTGAACAATTATAAAGTTCGGTATCCCGACTTAACTTTTGAAGATACCCTCACACTTCGTGCCGGTTCTGTTTCTGCAAAACTCATCTACATGGGCAAGGGGCATGGCGATGCCGATGTTGCTGTTTATATCCCCGAGGAAAAGGTGGTTTGTACGGGTAATTTGTTTCACCTGGGGGCTTATAGTCAGGAAAGTATGCCTAGTTTTTATCTGAATAGGGTCAATGAAATAAATAAATGGATTCAGTCGCTGAACTATTTGCTTGACGGGAAAAACCAAATTGATTATGTTATCAGTACCCACGGGCGTAAGCCGATGAACAGGCGCACGCTGGAATTTGTTCGCGATTATTGTGTGGCAGTTCATGAGCAGGTGAAAAAAGCAAAAACAACGAAGTTAGCGATTGAAGAGGTGCAAAAAACCGATCTGTTTATGCCTGTTTTCAGCCAATACCGGGATGTTGTGAATGTAAACAAGAAACTTGAAGAGATGCATTCACGGAATATTTCCATCATTTGGAAATACGTTACCGACTGATAGGTATTACTTTTTTTAATGGCAAAACCTTTTTTCTGATGAGTATGATTGTCCGTTTTGAATAATCTTATGCTTTTACGTAATGCACCGATATTTTCCTGTTTTCAGTGTTCATATCCACAAATTTTTTTGATATTTGTCGTCGTATTTTATCAACCTTTCAGGTAACACACAAAAAATACTAATCATGTTAAAAATTCAAAACTTAAACAAAATTGATGAAGCAGGGTTGTCTGTTTTTCCTGCCGAAAAATATCAAATCGACAGCAAATTTGCTGATCCAGATGCGATTATCTTACGTAGTTTCGATATGCACAGCATGGAATTGCCATCGTCATTAAAAGCAATTGCACGCGCTGGTGCCGGATATAATAATATTCCTGTTGACAAATGTACCGAAAAAGGTATTGTTGTTTTCAATACCCCCGGAGCCAATGCCAATGGCGTTAAAGAACTCGTGCTTGCCGGATTGTTGCTGGCATCGCGCGATATTGCCAATGGAATTGAATGGGTGAAAACACTCAAAGGAAAAGGCGCTGAAATTGCCACGTTGGTAGAATCGGGGAAAAACAACTATGCAGGAACCGAGATCCAGAAAAAAACCTTGGCTGTAATTGGCTTGGGAGCTATCGGTGTTTTGGTTGCCAACGCCGCTCAATCGTTGGGAATGAATGTAATAGGTTACGATCCGTATATTTCGGTGAATGCAGCATTAAAACTCAGTAGTAGCGTTAACGTTGCCCGCAGCTTGGATGCAACGGTGGGGAATGCCGATTTTGTTACTATTAACATTCCGCAAACTCCCGAAACAAAAGGGTATATAAACAAAGAGCTGATTTCGCACATGAAAGATGGTGTTAAGGTGTTAAACTTTGCCCGTGGTGGTTTGGTAAACAATGCCGATATGAAAGCAGCTCTCGAAAGCGGGAAAGTGGCCAAGTATATAACTGATTTTCCCGATGCCGATGTGCTCGATATGCCTAACGTAATTGCTATTCCTCACCTTGGCGCATCTACTGCCGAGTCTGAAACCAATTGCGCCATTATGGCTGCCGATCAGATTCGCGAATATCTTGAAAAAGGAAATATTATTAATTCTGTGAATTTCCCTGCTGCTGAGATGGATCGTAGTGGCGGAACCCGTATCGTAATTGCAAACAAAAATGTTCCTAATATGGTTAGCCAGATTACTGCAGTGTTGGCTTCTGAAAATGTGAATATTTCTAATATGCTAAATCGTAACCGCAATGAAATTGCTTACAACATTATTGATGTTGATAAAGCCGATGTATGCAATTCTTGTGTGGAAAAGTTAAAAGCTATTCAGGGCGTTTTCCTTGTTCGCAAAATCGATTGATAAAAACATTTTAATAAATATAGAAAGAAAGGGGACATTACTGTTTCCTTTTTTTTTAATTTTTTTTTCTCCTCATGAACCTTTTTGGCGTCGTATTGTTTTAGTCTCAGAAGTGTTTAATTTTTTACTTCTTATAAGCACTTCGTCAGACGTTATTTATAGTTCATAAGGTTTGGTTTTGTTAGTTTGGTTAAGGTTAACCGCGGGGTGGTTCCCGCGGTTTTTTTTATGTTCTATTTTTTCTTTTGGGAATATACTTATTTTTGGAAGTGAGAAACTTTACTGCATTTTATCTTTTTTTGTTAAAAATTAGTCTATAAATTAGGTTGTTGCATGAAATGTCATTATAAAATATATCAATTCTTTTTAGGAGTTGCACTTTGGGTTGTTCTTTCAGGTTGGGGATATACCGGGCATTCAAAAATTGCCAAAGAAGCAATTTCGTCGGTGGGAGACACTATGAAAGGTTTCAGTGAGTTTTCGAGCTTCATTACTGCTCATTCTTCGGATCCCGATTTTCGGAAATTTTGGGTGAAAACAGAGTCTCCAAAGCATTTTATCGATCTCGATAATTATGAAGAATTCCATATAGATGGTTTAATAGATACCAGTTATTTTGCCTTGGTGTCGAAACATGGCGAGGCATTTGTTGTACAGCAAGGTATTCTTCCTTGGGCTACAATTAATGCATTCGACTCATTACGTACCAGTTTCCGGAAACGCGATTTCACAAAGGCAATGCACTGGGCTGCAGACTTAAGCCATTATGTTGGCGATGGACATATGCCCCTTCATGTTACCCGCAATTACGATGGACAAGAAACCGGAAATAAAGGAATTCATGCCCGATACGAATCTGAAATGGTTGTTGCTTATGCCGATTCAATTTCATTCAAAGCGGAGAAAGTTTCATATATCGAAAATCCAAAGCAATATGTATTCTCATATTTGTCTGATAGTTATATGTTTTGCACGAAAGTGTTCGACGCTGATAATGAATCTCAGGCATTAGCAGGCAATGCAAAATCGGTCGACTATTTACAGCAAATGTGGAAAAGGACGTCAGGAATGACAAATAATCGTTTTGGAAAAGCATCGACAGCTTTGGCAAGTCTGATTTATACGGCCTGGGTCGATGCTGGTTCACCCGAAATTGATACAAAAACAGTACCTTATGCTTGCAATATAAAGGCATTAGATAAATTGCTTGACAGTAATTTAGTTGTTAATTATCAGATTAATACACAAGGAACCTACAAACTCGATGTGCGTAGTGCCGATGGAACCCCACTGCAGAAAGGCGGGCTTTGGCTCCGTGAACCGGGAAATTATTCCGATACACTATCGTTGAAAACACTCCCCGAAGGCGTGTATTTAATAACCCTCGATAGTGAAAACTTTTCAGCAGTAGAACGGTTTATTAATAAATAGTAACGAGAAAGAATCAGTTATTCAATAAACAGAATTAATAACAAATAAAAATTGAAAATATGTTAGTAGCTGAAATACAAACTTCTAAAGGAGTAATGAAAGCCAAGTTGTATGAAAACGACGCACCAGGAACTGTTGCTAATTTTGTCGAATTGTCGAATATGGGCTTTTACGATGGGCTTACCTTTCATCGGGTAATTCCAAATTTTGTTATACAAGGAGGTTGCCCTAAAGGAACTGGTTCTGGTGGTCCAGGGTACACAATTAAATGCGAAACCAATGGCGGGAACCAATATCACGACCGCGGAGTGCTCTCAATGGCCCATGCAGGAAAAGATACCGGAGGTTCACAATTTTTTATTTGTCATAGCCGTGAAAATACAGCGCACCTCGATCGTAAGCATACTTGCTTTGGGAAAGTTTTCGAAGGGCTCGATGTAATTGATGATATAAGGCAAGGCGACATTATTGAAAAGATTATCATAACCGAGGTCGATTCTATCTAGTGAATAGATAAATATGTTATGGACATTTCTTTTTGAAAATTGAAATGCAAAATGATAAGGGTGACATTACTGTTGCCCTTTTTTTGTATGTATTTTAATTCAATGTATTATGTTTTATATTTGCTCGATACACCAAATTCTGTAAACCATGAAATTGAAACGGATTATTCCCTTCGTATTGTTAATTGGATTGTTATTAGGGTTTTATCTCTACATGAATCCGTTGCTGCCGATCATAACCGGATATTCGGCAAAAAACCTTTCTTCGGGTATTTTTGTTGCAGGCCGCACCCAGAAATCGTTGGAAAATGAAGATCTTAACTTTTCATTTATTCGGTATGTACGGAATAAGGTTGATACGGCTAACCGTGTGGTTACCAGTAGTTTTTTGTGGCATAAGTCGAAATCAATTTATGTAGATGGATTGGGATGCGTTTTGGAAAACGGCTTTTCAGAAGATGAGATGTATTCTCGACCGGCATATAAAAAAGCAGCTTGCCATGTTTTGTCCGATACAATTCCCTGGCCGGAAGGTGATTTGCTGGCCGATACGCCTCCGCGTGGCTTAAATGCTGCAAAACTTGATAAAGCTATGGCGCAAGCCTTTTCTGATGTTCCTCCTTTTAAGGGCACATTTGCTGTTACAGTTGTGTACAAAGGACAGATAGTGGCTGAAAAATACAGAGATGACTTTGCTCCCGATACTAAATTCCTTAGCTGGTCTATGGCAAAAAGTTATACCAATGCCTTGGTTGCTATGCTGGTAAAAGAAGGCAAACTCGATATAAACCAGCCGATTGGATTTCCTGAATGGAAAGCCGACGGTCGCAATGGCATTACAATCAATCATTTAATGCACATGAACAGTGGGCTTGACTGGAACGAAGATTATGGCAATAATTCAGATGTAAATATCATGCTGCACAAAATTGGCGACATGGCTCAGTATACTATTGATAAAAAGCTTCTATATAAGCCTGATTCGGTTTGGGTTTATTCTTCCGGCTCCACCAATATAGTATCAAAGATAATTAGAAGTAAATTCAATACTGATTCCGCATATTATACTTTTCCATATAAGTCTCTTTTCGAAAAGATTGGGATGCACAGTGCCATTTGGGAAGTTGATGCTTCGGGAACGTATGTTGGCTCTTCATACATTTATGCCACTATGCGCGATTATGCACGCTTTGGCCTGCTTTACCTTAACGATGGATGTTGGCTTGGAGAACGCTTGCTGCCCGAAGGATGGGTTGATTATACCCGCAAAACAGCCAATGGATCGGAAGGAAAGTACGGGGCGTTTTTTTGGCTCAATAATTCAGGCATCGACTATCCCGATGTTCCGCGCGATATGTATTGCTGTCGGGGGCACGATGGCCAGTATATCTACATTATCCCCTCTAAACAATTGGTTGTGGTGCGTACAGGGTTCTCGAAAAAAGGAATGTTCGATTATAATGCTTTTCTGAAAAACATTGTTGATGCTGTTGAATGAAAGACTTTTACAAAAAGAAATTTGTAGTTTCAGCTCTACTGTAAGTTTTGCTAATGAATTTCTTGTTTTGAATAGAAATTAGTAACAGATTGACGTTTTCACCCGAAGTATTTTTTCACTATTTTTAGCCCCCTCAATTAACCATTGATAAATTCATATTATGTCGAAAGAATATACGAACGAATTCCTTGTTGATTTTGGCCCCGATGGTCAAAAACTTCTACCCGTTGTTACACAGGATTTTACTACCAAAGAAGTATTGATACTGTCGTTTATTAACCGTGAAGCATACGAAGAAACTGTTCGTAGCGGTTATGCAACATATTGGAGCAGAAGCCGTAACGAGTTGTGGAAAAAAGGCCTTACCAGCGGTGATATGCTGAGGGTGGAAGAAATTAGGGTAAACTGCGAACAAAATTCTTTCTTGTTCCTAGTTACTCCCGAAGGAAAAGGAGCATGCCATGCAAAAAAAGAAGGTGGACTGCCTTATCATTCATGTTATTATAGAAAAGTAGAAAAAAACGGTACACTTACTGTCACTGAAAAATGAGTAACTCAAAACTTACCATAGGAATGCCGGCAGGGTCGCTGGCAAACCCAACACGCGGAGGAAACTTAATTAAGCTTCTCGAAGATTCTGGTTTTAAAACATCTGGGTATGAGGCTGGTGGCCCGAGTGTGTTCAAGACAGTCAATTTCCTTTATGGATGGGACGGACGTCCTCAGGAATTTAGCTCTCAGTTAGCCCTCGAGGAACTTGACGTAGCCATAGCTGGTGATGATTGGATTGAAGAACGGATTCTAGAATTCAAACTCGAATACAATACTCAAATTGATCTTCAGCGGGTGCTTCCGCTTAATCGGGGAGGAGTGAAGCTGGTTGGCATTGTGAAAGGCGATACAGAACTCGATACTACAGAAGCGTACTTGAACGATCTTACCGAAAAGCAAGACCTGATTGTGGTAGCTACCGAAATGCCTTATTTGGCTTTGAATTGGCTTCGGGGAGTTCTTCAGAAAATTGACAGACTTGATGAATTCAACGATTTCTCTGTGCAGAAATATAAATCGCCTTCAAAAATTAAGAAAGGAGTTCTTATTTATGAAACCTGGGGCAAAACTGAATCAAAAGTTCTGAATGGAGGTGCAGATCTTGGGTTGGAGATTACACAATCGGGGAGTGCCATAAAAAATTATGGGCTGAAAATTTTGGAAACGGTATATACATCTCAAACTAGTATATGGATAAATCCGACCCTAAAAAATAATGAAGAAAAGTGCGAGTTGTTGAACATGTTCTTGTTAAATATTTACGGATCGATTAACGCTGAAAACAAGGTGTTGGTAACATTCAATGTACCTAATACACATCGCGAAATAATCGAGAATTATCTAAACGAGAACAATCTTTTTGCCGACGAGCCAACCATGAGTGTGGGTAAAACCTATACGGTATACAACATTCAGGTAGATACTTCAGGTAGCAAAGTTCCTTTGGCCATGGTACGTTACCAGTTGGCCAAGCTTGGTGCAACAAATATCGATACGCTCCCTATTCAGTCTTCAATTCAAAGTCTTGAGGCAATAAAGTTTTAGAATGAGCATGATTATTATAAAATTAAAAGAGCCATCAAAACGATGGCTCTTTTAATTTTATTGTAAGAATTGGTATTAGGCAAGGATTTCTTTCACTTGTTTGTATACATTTTCGCCATTGAAACCAAGTTTTTCATCGAGAACTTTGTACGAAGCAGAAAAACCGAACGATGGCAAACCGAATACTTTACCGTCGGCACCAACAAGTCCTTCAAGGTTAACTGGCAAACCAGCTGTCAGACCAAATTTCTTAACGCCACAAGGCAGTACCGAATTCTGGTATTCTTTAGGTTGTGACCTGAACAAACCTTCTGAAGGAACAGAAACAATGCGGCATTTGATGCCTTCTTTTTCAAGCAATTCAGCTCCATCGACCAACGTGCTTACTTCAGAACCACTAGCCAGCAAAATAATGTCTGGTGTACCTTCTGAATCTTTCAGAATATACGCACCTTTTGTTGCATTGAGTGCTGTTTCATATGTGGTTACATCCTTAATGTTCTGGCGTGAAAGGATCAGTGCTGTAGGTGTGTCGGTGTTTTCCATAGCCATCTTCCATGCCACTGTTGTTTCGTTAACATCGGCTGGACGAATCACAAGCATCGAGTTTTTGTGCTTATGGTTTTGGAGTTTTTCCATCAGGCGGATTTGAGCTTCTTGCTCAACTGGCTGGTGGGTTGGGCCATCTTCTCCAACGCGGAATGCATCGTGTGTCCAAACGTATTTAACAGGTAATTCCTGTAATGCAGCCATACGGGCAGCGGGTTTCATATAATCGCTGAAAACGAAGAAGGTTCCGCAAGCAGGGATAATACCGCCATGTAAAGCCATACCGTTCATTACGCATGCCATGGTGAGCTCGGCAACGCCAGCTTGAAGGAATTTGCCAGAGAAATCACCTTTTTTGAACGCTTTTGTTTTCTTGAGGAAACCATCGGTTTTGTCAGAATTTGATAAGTCGGCAGATGCAACAACCATATTGTCAACTTGTTCTGCAAAAGCAGCTAAAACAGTAGCCGATGCGGCACGGGTAGCTTGACCTGGTTTTTGTTCAATTTTGCTATAATCAAAAGCTGGAGCTTCTTTCGAGAAGAATTTTTTCAATTTTGCAGCTAATTCAGGATTTTCAGCTTCCCATTTTGCCTGTTCTGCTTTTTTTAGGGCTGCGGCCTTAATTAATTCTTCACGGCGTTTGGCGTATAATTCCTGTACTTCAGGGAAAATTTTGAATGGGTTTTTAGGATCGCCACCCAAGTTTTCGATTGATTTCTCGTACGATGCACCTGCTTCGCCCAGTGGCATACCATGGGTTGCACATTTGCGTTCGTAATTCGAACCATCTTCTTTAACGGCTCCTTTACCCATAATTGTTTTACCAATGATGAGGGTTGGCCTGTCTTTTTCGTTTTGTGCGGCTTTCAGTGCAGCGCGAATTTCGTCTGCATTATTTCCGTTGATAGTCATTACATTCCAGCCCCATGCTTTGTATTTCATTTCGGTATTTTCGCCGGTTACTTCATGGGTTTCTGTCGAAAGTTGGATGTCGTTCGAGTCGTAGAACATGATCAGGTTGTTAAGTCCCAAGTGACCAGCCAGACGGCCTGCACCTTGTGATATTTCTTCCTGAACACCACCGTCGGAGATAAATGTATAGGTTTTGTGAGCCATCCATTCACCAAAACGGGCAACTAAAAACCGTTCTGCAATTGCAGCGCCTACAGCCATAACGTGGCCTTGACCAAGAGGACCCGATGTGTTTTCAACTCCGCGTTCAACATCAACTTCGGGATGCCCGGGGGTTACGCTTCCCCACTGGCGGAAGTTGGCACAGTCTTCCATGCTGAATTTGCCAATAAGGGCAAGTTGTGCATATAACATTGGCGACATATGACCTGGATCGAGGAAAAAACGGTCACGGTTTATCCAGCCCATATCACTGGGGTCATAGTTGAGGAATTCTGAATAGAGTACGTTGATGAAATCGGCGCCACCCATAGCGCCACCGGGATGCCCCGACTTGGCTTTTTCGACCATCGATGCGGCCAAAATACGAATGTTATCGGCAGCTTTGTTTACAATTGCATTGTTCATTTGTCGTTATAATTTAATACCTTAGGTAATTGTTATTATTACTTATATTGAAACGGAGAGCAAATATAAAACTATTCAGCAACCTAAAAAAGCCTTGTTCAAACCTTTGCTTTGGTTTTTATTTTCTTGACAGAGAATTAACACAATCTGATTGTTGATTGGCTCTTGCTCCTGTTGTTATTTGTTTTATTGCTTTTTATTCCAAACTGAATCCTATTGTATAATTATTTTATTGCATTGATGGTATTTCCTGTTTTCAATATTAACAAAATAGAGCCCTTTGCTTAGGTGGTTCAATTCGATCTGAATCGTTTTATCCTCGGTTTGGGCTTTGTAAACAACAACTCCTGAAGTGGTGGTAATCATTATTTTTGAGATGCCTTCAAACTGGTTCATATCGACAATAAATTGACCGTTATTTGGGTTCGGATAAATCTTTGCCTGTTTTTGAGTAATGGTTATTATTGTTGAAGTATCGGCAGTGATACTGATTGGCTCACTTTTTTCAGTTTCGAAATGTTCTATGCCCTGGCTTTTCTCATAAAGGCAAAACGTATTATTGGTGGTAATATGGCCAAATAAATTACTGCCTTCTCTTGCATGAAATCCTGGCATAAACCGTATTGTTTTGCCAGCAATTATTTCAACAGATGATGCACTTTCGAGGATGACATTTGTCTCATCCCCTGCTACGATTACTGTGTCGAGAGCATTAAAACAAGCGATGTTGGATTCGTGCAGTGTGGTGTCTGAAACTGCAAGTATCCTTGGCACAAGTCCTCCTTCTTCAGCCGATACTGTTATATCGTCGATTGCCCAGTACCATGCAAATTCGCCACAATAGTTCCACTTGAATTGAACTTGCGACTGGTTAGCGAGTTCTCTAGTAAGATCAATGGTGTATTGTTCTGGGTTTTGTGTGTCTTTTCCCCATGTTTGCAATGTATCCCATGATGTCCCGTTGTCGGTGCTATACGAGAGTGTTGCTATGCTAGGTTCATAAAAACTAAAGACATGACTAAATTCAAGAGAGATTTTTTCAGGTGCGTTTAGTTGAGAGAAATCAAACACTGGTGAAATCAAGTCGCAGTTTTGGATTCCTCCACTTCCGTAATTATCGCTATCGATAATAGCAAAACCGTTCTCGCTGCTGGATGTAGAAATAATTCGGTTCCGCGGATTATTAAAAGTCCAAATCTGGTTGTTTCCCACATGGTCGTCGATAGTCCAGCAAAAAGGAAGATGGGGTGCCGAGAAATCCTGTGTGTAAGGAAAGTTGATGACAGGGGTGCAATCATACGTAAATAGCTGTATGTCATCGATTGCCCATGATTCTGGATAATTTCCGGTGTAGCTCCATTTGAACATTATTTGAGAATGACCGTATAATTGAGTTGAAAAAGTAGTAGAAAATAATTCGACAGACGAGGTTGAACTATCCCAATCCTTACTAGTAATCCATGTTTTTCCAGCATCCAAGCTGTAGTAAAAGGAAACAGAATTGCCATAGTCTTCTTCATAATATTCATGTTCAAAGCTTATGATGATCGATGAATCTGCAATTGCACTAATATCAAAAATAGGAGATATTAACTCTGTATTTTGTCCGCTTCCAACTCCATATTCGTAGCTGCTGATTGTAGCAAAACCATTTTCACTGGTGGTCGAATTGAAATTGTATTCTTCAAGATCAGTGAAAACCCAGGTTTCATTGTTCCCTATATTGTCGGTTACCGACCAGCCAACTGGGAGTTCGCATATTGAAAAATCTTGAGAGTATGGGAAACTTAGATTGGTTAGCGCAGTGCAACTTTTACTACCGGAGTAAAATTCGGGCCTATACGACCATGCTTTGTAATAGTAATTAGTTCCGGGAATTAAACCAGAATGTGTAAAATTGGTGTCACTCCCGAAATACAAAATAGAGCCTCCACCCGGAAGTAAGTCGCCTGGTTCATAAATAACGCCGTCAACCGGTTCTCCAAACGAATCGGTATTCGAAAATGCAACCAAAACAGAATCATTGCTGAGGTTTCTTATCCATTCAACGTTAACATTTTGTGACGAAATAGCTTGTGCTTTCAATTCGTTAATACTTGATAGTTCCTGAATCACCTGAATAGTTATAGGCGTTTGACCAATGGTTGAGACAGTAACAGTGGCCATGCGTTCAATATTTGTATGGTTGGCCTGGGCTGTAAAGATAAGCGAATCCGCTCCTCTACCTGCGTTCGGACTTACGGTTAACCATGGTTGATCTGATGATGCTGTCCATTCTGTATGAGCTGAAAGCCACAACCGGGCTTGGCTCCCTTCTTCTGCATTTAACCTGACTTCTGGAAATTCTACGTAGAAATCGTATTCAATAATTTGAATGAAGTCTTCCCATTGGTCGGCAGTTTTATAGAGCGCCGAAGATCCGTAAGGAACATAAAGTTTACAATTATTTTTATCTACTCCATCAAAAACAGTTTCGGAATTTATCAAATCAATCGGCACACTATTATCTACTTTAATCGAATCTAGATCAGAACAATAAGAAAAGGCATTACTCCCGATTGATGTAATTGATTCAGGAATTGTAACCGCAGTTAAGCCACAGCGGAAAAAGGTTTGGCTTTCAATTGTGCTCATCGATTCTGGTATGGTTACCGATGTTAAATTCCAATCTTCGGCGAAAGCTCCAACGCCAATGAATGTTACCGATGATGGAATTGTGATTGTATTTAATTCATAACATGATGAAAACGCCTTATCACCAATTGAAGTTACTGACGACGGAATTTCAATTGTGGTTAACGAACCGCACTCATAGAATGCAAATTCGCCAATGGTTTGTACAGAGGGTGCAATTGAAATTGATGCTAATTCTTGGCATTGATAAAATGTGTAATCATTAATAGCCGTAACTTTTGGAGGGATATTGACCGATAGTAATTTTTGACACATCTCAAAGGCATATTCTCCAATATATGTTATTGATGAAGGTAATGCTATTGTTTGAATATTAATACAATGACTGAATGCTTTTGGATTGATCGATTTTACTGATGAGGGGATGGATATAGAGCTCAACCTGCTGCAATACCCAAAAGCACTTTCACCAATTATTCTTACTGTTGTAGGAACTGCAATAGAATTCAACCTGCTGCACCCATAGAACAAGTTCATACCGAGCTCAGAAATCGAAGCATTAATTGTTGCTGACTCTATACTAATACAGGCTTTGAACACAGCACTGCCCATAGAAGTCACTGAAGCTGGTATGTCAATAGAAGTCAGGTTGCTGCAATTTTCAAATGCGTTGTTTCCGATGATTCTTAATGATGTTGGAACCTGAAAAGACGTCAGGCTCTTACATCCCGAAAACGAAAATGCCCCAAGCGAAGTAAGCGACGAGTTTGAAACTACTGAAACCAAGTTGCTACACTCGTAAAAAGCATAATTGTCAATTTGGCTTACTAATGGGCTTAGTGTAAAGCTTTTTAAATTTCGGCATCTGTAAAAAGCATTTCTTCCTATCGAGGTAATGGTTGAAGGGGGTGTTATTCTATATAAACTGTTTTTTCCCTGTAAAGTACCAGGGGTGCAGAAGGCATATTCTGGAAAGCTATTGGCAGGATAAAAAGAATTTGTTCCGGTTGTACCTAAAGTCCCTGAATATTGAACAATGTTTACTTCGTTTAAATCAAGCACAGAAAGCTCGGGCATACTGTCGCGCATGGTTTTGAAATCGCACGCGTTAATGGTGCCAATTAGCTTTAGGTTCGATATATTGTTTTTTTCTTCAGTACTTAACTCCTTGGATAGGTTCCCTGCCGAAACAGTTACTTCTTTAGGTAAACCCCATTGAATAAATTCGATGGTTTGCGAAGGTATTCCTGATGCCGAAACTGTAAGGTTGGCTCTTCTGTCTGTATATTCTGTATTTGCATTGGCCGTAAAAACGAGCGTATCATTACCAGTTCCATTTTCTGAGTTAACCGTTAACCATGCTGGTATTGAGTTAATTGACCATGACACATCAGAGTAGATAAAAATAGAATCGCTATTCCCTTCCTCTGGGAAAACATCGGCATGCGACGAGGACAAATAAAAACCAGACCGATTAATTATGGTTGAAAAATTGCCCCATTGATTTGCTGCAGCATACATTTCTTTTGTCATGTATGGCACATATAAGGTACAAGAAGCATAATCAACACCATAAAAAACTTCAGGCGACAAACTTAAATTGATGGGATTGGGCGAATCAACGTAAATGGATGTTAAATTTGAGCAGTATCTAAAGGCTTGTTTGTTAATTGTTTGTATTGAGGAGGGAATCGTTATTGAAGAAAGACTTGAACAATTGCCAAACGCATTATCACCGATACTGGTAAGCGTCGAAGGGAAAGTTATTGAAGCTAGTTCAACGCAATTGATAAAAGCAGCTCTTTTTATTGTGGTTAATGTTGAAGGTAATACCACTGAAACCAAATCTCTGCAATTGAAAAAAGTTTCCTCTTCAATAGAGGTAAGGTTCGGGGGCAATTGAATTGATGTGAGTAACATACATTGATAAAAGGCTCCCCGTCCTATGGCGGTTACAGTTGGTGGAATCGTCAATGAGCTTAAACTCTTGCAATTCATAAAAGCTTCTGGTCCAATTGTTACTACAGATTCAGGAATGGTATAGCTTCCTGATTTTGATGCGGGACAATGAATTAAAACTGTTTTGTCTTTATCGAACAATATCCCTTGATCACTTGAGTAATTCGGGTTGTTTGCATTCACTGTAATGGCAACCGGGCACCAAGAAAAACAATATGCTTCGATTATAGTAACCGATGAAGGAATGGTAAGCGTACTCAAACTGCTACACCCATTAAACGCTGAAACCTTGATTGAATTTAACGATGATGGAATGGTCGGAGAGGTTAAATTGTTGCAATTCATAAAAGCCCAGGCTCCAATCGAGATTATATTGTTTGGAAGAACAATGCTTTTAAGGCTTCCTTTCGAGTTAAATGCTGCTTCGGGTATTGTATGTATCGGGTAGGTTTGACTGCTAGAACCAGCTGTTCCTTGCGTCCCGGTATAAGACGCAACTGATGCATTGCTTATGTTGAGCACTGATAACACGGCCATGCTGTCGCGCATGATTTTAAAATCCCTGGCATCAATAGTACCCGAAATTGTCAAATTCGTAATAGTCGATTTCTCTGATTTACTTAACGCTGAGGAGAGACCTCCTGCGCTGACACTAATGGTTTTTGATACTTGGGCTTGTAACGAAAGGGTAAGAAAAAGCAAACAAAATAAGGAAGTAAAATTGTTCATAAGTTTCTATTATGTTGAGTTTCTAATGCTGGCAATAATAGTATTTAATTTTTAGTTCTACAACCTGATTCCAGCTTTACACGATGCTGATAATTTTTATTATTAATGTTGTTTGTTATTAATAAACGTATTATGGAGGGGTGGTTCTAGCCGTGTGGATTAGTTTTTAAGATATAACACTTCGATTTTTACCTTTTTTCTATTTTCCGAAAATTCAAATGAGAAAGATTCAAAACTGGGTTTGCTGGTGATTCTTTTGTGATAATTTGAAAAACCAAATCCTTCGCATGGAAAAAATCCTCGATAATCAATTTTCCCATTTTCGTTTGTATCGTCAATGAGGGCTATCCCGTATTTTCCGTAAGGTAGATTGCTTAATGTTAAATTTATCGAGCCATTAGTTAGTCCTTCTTTTGTAAATTTTAAAATTGCTCGTGGGGTCTCATTTGAAAACGATTCTTGATCGCAAAAAACGGATAGTTGAATTACTCCTTTATCACTTCTTATCCCCGATATTTCAACCGTCAGTACTTGCGGAAAAACGGTTAGTCTGCTTATTAACAATAGTATTACAACTAATTTCTTCATCGCTTGTTTATTGCCCAAGTGTTGATGCCGAAAAAATGCTTTCTTTCAGTGTAGACTCCGACTCAAGCTTCTCAGTTATAATTACTGATCTGCGGTTGTTTTTTTTGTTGATCATTTCCATGTTGAATGCGAAATAATTACCACTCGGTTGGCGTCGGTAATCTTTAAAAGTTTGTTCTCGAATAATCTCATTGTCTTTATTCTGATATTCAATTCTTTGTGGTGTTACGTGTGTTTTTTCAATATAGCTTGTTTTTTTACTGAATCCATATTGTGTAGCTATTAATTGGCTTTTGCATGAAGCTTCAATTTTCCAGCATTTTACGTTGTTAATTGTCTCTTCTCCAAGTAATTTATAGTCAAAGTCATCGAGTGATGGTTTACTCATGTCGGCATTCGTGAATTCACTTCCCATAAAGTTTTTCCCTTTTTCGCTGCTTACAATGCGACGGGTTTTTCTCAGTGCCGGCAAGTAAATCCACATATCGTCGTCTTTATTTTCGTAATCGAAAATGAGAAGCGTAGTACCACGAACTTCGGCTGGCTCGATAAACCGGATCAGAGTTTTGCTTACTTCACCGAATTTTCCCGTTGCCGTAGAAATGGTCCGAACACGTTCTTCGCCTTTAGCACTGATAATTTTCAGGGTTGAAACCATTTCCATAGCGTTCATTTGTATAGCATCGTTGGCTTTTTTGCTTATTTCGCGCGCATCTTGACCCAAAGCCATAATGCTCATGGTCAGGAATAACAAACTAACTGATATTGTTTTCATAGTATCTGTTTTTTTTGATTTTCATCGATCTGAATTCTATTACTATCTCTGGGTTCAGCTATAAGTTTTATATTTCTATTTGTTTGTTTTGTAGGATTATGAAGAAATTCTGGTTTCAATACCAAACATATAGAAGGGATAAGCACTAACGAGCAAATGAGGCATAAGAACAATGACAGGATAATGAGGAATCCAAAAGACTGAACCAGTGGAAACGCAGAAAAGAGTAATACTGAAAAACCTAAAATTACCGCAAATGCGTTGATAATGATTCCCCGCCCAATTGTTTTTAATGTGATTGATACACTGTTGAAATAGTCATTTCCTTTGGCTAATTCCCATTTAATCCGCCAAAAAACCTGAATGGTGAAATCAACACCCAATCCTATTGAAATAGAAGAAAGCAATGCAGACACCATGTTGAGTTCCAGTCTCAGCCAACCCATAAGTCCAAATGTGCAAACAACGGCAAAAACCAGTGGTAAACTTCCAATTATTCCTGCTTTTGTGCTTTTGAAAATGATGGACATCAGCAAGAAGATCACAGCAAAAGCAAAAATTAACGAATAGTACTGGCCTGAAATAATCGATTCGCTCATTTCTTTTTCAACCAAGCTGTAGCCTCCAATGACCTGAGTGTAAATGCTGTTCTCTCCAAGCTTTTTAAGTTGGTACAAAATATTGTCAATCTCTGCCAGCCTAGTTGCTTTATATTGGATTGTAAGCAAGGTTTTGTTGTAATCAATATTGATGAATTGTTCCATATCTTCGGGGTTTCCGCTCATCGAATACAACTCGATATATTGAGCTATTGCTTCGCGGCTTTCCGGGATTTTGTTATATGCTTTATCGTCGGAGGAATTTAGCGCTTTACTCATTTCTTTAATTATGGTAGCCAGTGAGGTTACACTTCCAATGGTTGGCGATTTAATTAACTCATTTTCATATTGTTCAAGTTTCTTTAGCAGATCGGGGTTAAGTGCATCACCTTCAACAAGAATTGTAATTATTTTACTTCCTCCAAGGTGTTTGTCGGCAATTTCAATGGCTTCATTGAATTGGTTTTTCATGGGAAGTACATCGTTCGAATCGGGAGATACGTTGAAGAATGCTAATCCTGAAGCACATATAGATAAAATTATTATAAATGAAATAATTACTTTTTTTGACGAACGGGTTACCAATTTACCTGTGTTGACAAGTATTGGCATGAAAAAGCCTGCGGTTTCATTTGACAAATGGTGATGTGGTTTTCCTTTTTTTAGTGTCGATAGCACTGCTGGAGCAAATAATAAGCTCACAATTAGTGCAAAACAAATACCTATGGCACTTACAATTCCTGTTTGCCGGGCAGGAATCAACAGGTGAACTATTAAACCGGCTATTCCTGCAATGGTTGTAAGTCCACAAAATAAGATGGGTTTATATAAGTATGAAAACGACTGCCTAACAATTGATTTCATTGTTAATTTTGGATTGTTGGCATTTAGATCCTGATAACGTGCAATGAAATATACCCCATAATTGTTGGCAATTGAAAGCATCATTACAGGAATCAATATACCCAGCAGGCTTAGTTTCCATCCTAGAAGAGGAATTAGGGCCATCGATATAATTATTGAAAATACAACAACCGAAAACGGGAGCAAAACACCCTTTAATTCCCGGAAAGAAATCCATAACAAAACAAGCATTAACAGTAGTCCGAGTGGTAACAAAATCATTATGTCGCGTGCTATTTTCCGGCCTGCCTCATCGCGCAAAACAGGTTGGCCGCTTAGCAGAATCCTTTCTTTTCCTGGATATTTTTTTATTGTGCTGTTTATGGTTTCTATAAGTTCTTTGTCGGGCATTGTTTTGTTTGAAACTAACATGATTAGTGAGTAACGACAATCGTTTGAAACCACTCTTTCCCAAACTAATTCATTTGATTTGAGATTATTGCGTAGCTCTTCTTTTTCATATTCATTTTGAGGAATTTGCTGAATTAAAGGTTCTATAACCATCGAGCCATTTTCGTTTGTGATGCTTTTGGCTTGAAAAAGGGAGAATACCCTGTCGAAAGCCGGCATTTGGGAAAATTCATCACTCAGGTTTTTAATCCGTTGAAGACAGGCTGAGTTCAAAACATCTTCAGCTTCCACAACAATTAGCAATGGCTCTTCATTTCCTGTCATTTCGTTGATAATGTGATCGTTTTGTATTGAATGCATGGATTCGGGCAAATACGATTCAAAATCGGGGTTGATCTGTATTTTTGTTAACAGCACTGTACAAACAGCTACACAAAACAGAGTGGCAATGATGATTATCCAACGATATTTTATGATGAAATTTTTGTTTTTCATATACTTAGTAATTCACTTTCAATTCAATATAGCCTCCGTTCATTATAGGGGCTGCATACCCGAACAGGGACTTTTCTTTCCCTTTCATGAAGTGGTACCCTGCCGTAATGCTCAATGCATCACTTAATTTATAGCTCGCTTGCGGTTTAATCAGCATTTCTTCCGAGGTGAAATCGTAAAAGCACGATATTTCGGCATTCAACGTTTCATAGGCAAAATTGCCCGATAATGTTAGTGAAAGCCCGTTATTTGTGCTTTCTTGCTGATGAAAAATCTTTCGATTCATTAGCTCCGATTCATACCTTATAGTTTTCTGTATATAATCAATCTGTGCTAACGGATCCAATGGATTTGTTAATTCTGGAATTTCTAAACTCTGGAAATTCAAGGTGTAATTTCCTATATATTGAAGAATAGCTGTTACTTCCGACACGTTGAACTCAATTGCTGCTACGTAGTTCATGTTGTTTTTAGGAATGTACATTTCCTGTGTTTCATTATTGCATAGGTTTAAGGCTGCTTCGCTTCTGATAATAACATTCCCGATAGGTATGGCAAAATCGGTACCCAAGGTGTTTTTTTTGTAATAGGCTGGAATATATACGATTTCGGGAGTACCCTTGCTGAAATCGACTTTTTGCAGATCGAAACCATAAAATGGATCAAAACCGGAGAACCAAGATATTGAAAAGCCGATTCCTGGATATTCAAAATTTAGTTTAGTAGCTAATGAGCTGTTTGTTAGTTTTTTATTTGGTGATACAGCTTGATTGAATGTAATGTTATCGCCCATTTCGAACAATTCATATCGATATACTGACGGGCGAAATATAGGAATGGCAATGATTTCAACATCGATAGATGATGCTAACCTGATCCTGGATTTCAATAAGAAATTTGAAATCTTCTGATCGTCGGGAGTAGGGCTTAAAAAGAAGTAATCGGTAGGTGTAATATTGTTCGTCGGGTTAAACCCGTCGGTACGACCCCAATTAATGATTTGTTCCCCAAGGCTAATATTAAAGTGTGGAGTTCTAATACCGGCCCAAGCTTCTTTTATTTCAATTAATGATGTTTCTGTATTAAAAAAGTATCCTTTTCGAAATCGAATATCAGATTTTGCAACTACTAAATTTTTGTTTATCCCGAGTTGCAAACTGGCTTCTCCAAATGCATTGCATATATAATTTTCGCTGTTTCTTAGCCATGTCTGTCCCTTGAAATAACCATGCAGAAGTTTAGTTTCACTTAAGGGGCTATCTGTTGTCTCGTTACTTGTTTCAAAAAGTCCCTGACCTTGCGTTAAAAAAGGTAAGGCTATTAATGCTAATATAATAACTACTTTTGTCATCGCTTGTAGTATTTTTTGAATCGAAGATAGCGACGAACATTGCATTGTTTTGTTCGGGTTTTAAAAGTCGTACCAATAAAAGTTGTCCGGATTTGTAAAGGAGAAAAGTCGTACTATTTTCTTTATTCTAGTGAATTACAACTTAGGTTCGGGGTAACAAGTATTGTTTAATTGTTAATGTTGGGCATTTTCGCAAGTAAACTCAGAAAAGTTGCCTTTGTATTTTGAAATAACTTGTTATTTTTGCTTCAAAATCATTGATAACATTAATAAATTAAACTATGGCTTATAAGATTTCTGACGATTGCATCGCATGTGGTACTTGTATCGACGAATGCCCGGTAGAAGCTATCAGCGAAGGTGATATTTACAAAATTGACCCTGAGATTTGTACTGATTGCGGTTCTTGTGCCGAAGTTTGCCCGGTTGAAGCAATTTCACCAGACAAATAGGCAACAGTACAGTCAAAAACAAAGAAATTATACGTTATTCACTGTACATGGGCATCCCCTCAAAGGATGCCCAATTTTTTTATTGCTGTTCAATGTCTGAAAGCGAAAGATACATATAAACTGCGAAGGTTGTTAGCCAATGTGAGCCTACCGTGTTGTCTGATAGCACATTGGGTAATGCTTCGGAGGCATGCCGATATCCCGATTGCCACAAATCGCGGTGAGTTTGGGAGTCGTCGGGTAAAACTTTGGCCAACTCAAACATGCACCACGCTCTGCTTAAATTCAGCCCGTCGAGATGAACTCCGCGAGGGTCACTTCTGTCGGCTACAACTGCGGGGTAATTAAGTGAGTAGGGTAGTTGAGGCATGAAATCTTTAAACCAGTGTATAAATTCTTCACGGCTTAGCACACGGCGCATCAAATCGGCTTCGATCAACGATGGGGAAAAAATATCCTCACCCTCGGGTTCCCACGATGCGGGTATGTTATGGTCGTTGAAATAAAAGAACTTTGCCCGTTCTATCAGAAATGCTTCAAATGTTTTATCGCCTGTTGCCCGGGCGTAATCTAAAGCGAACATAATGCCGAATGCTGTATTTTCATGTGCACCCCTCCTTACCGGGTAATACAATCCTGGAAGGTACGAGTAATAGAGCCCTTTAATTACCTCGGCTATTGGGAAGAGCCTGTTGAACCATTTTTTTTGTACAGGGTCGTTGCTGTTAGCTAATTCTGAAGTTAATTTTAAAAACCAAGCCCATCCGTATGGTCGCTCAAAACTGCTGTTATTTTTGTTTTTTATGTAATTCAGTTCTGTTGTTAAGTTTTCTTGAGAAAAATGGTTGTCAATGGTTTTTATAATATCATTTCGTTGGTTGAGGTCGGGATAAAGTTGAATTAATTTAACGAGCATCCAGTGTGCATGCACAGACGAATGCCATTCACCACAACCATAGAAAGCCGGATGAAGCGTCGATGGAGTGCCCACATCGCTTTGTGAACCAATTATATGAGTGAGTTTATTCGGATATTCTGTGCTAATACAAGTGTAAGCAAGGTTCGAGAACTTAGAAGCAGTTTCAACGGTAAAGGGTGGGATCATCAGGTTCGAGACCTGAGAAAAACTGTTCAGTGCTATTATCAAGAACAATATTGCAATGATGAAACTCTTTTTTATCATGATTTTGATTTTTATAAGTTGTTTCAAATTTAACAAGTACTCGGTAAAATTCTAGCGCATTTTTCAAAAATGACAAAAACTTTTTGTCAGGCCTTTTTTTATGAATTTACCGACAACGTACTATTATATTTTTTTTGACAGAAGTCTATATTTTAGTATTGATTTTATATACAATAATTTATAGATATTTGAAGACATATTTATTTGTGTTTGGTACCATGTTTGTCATTTTGTTTGTTCATTAAACAACAAAACTCATTTTAATCTTTCTGAACATAAATAAGTTAAAAAATGAGATAAACTCATGTTATTAAGAAATTATTACATTAATTTCGTCGTTTTGTGAATATAGGAAGACTAATGAGAATGAAAGTTTTTATGATTTATTTTTAATAAATTTTTTATAATATGTTGTTTTATTTTTAGTTGCAAATATTAGTCCAATTCAATCACGCAAAATAGGTATTAAAGATGAGGAGAATTAATTTTAGATACATTCAGGCTGCATTTGTTTTGTCTGTTTTATTGTTTGCTTCCTGCTCTCAGGATGAAGGCATTGGCGGCAATTCTCATATAAAAGGCCGATTAATGGTGAATTACTATAACGATGATTTTTCGGTTTGCCTTTCAGGACAACCCGTTCCGGCGTGTGATGAAGATGTCTTTTTGTTGTTTGGAGAAGATGCTGTCGTTGGAGAGGATGTTACGACAAGTAATACCGGAAATTATGAGTTCGAATATTTGTGGCCGGGGAAATACACCCTTTACTACTATAGCGATGATACTACAGGGTTGACCGACGAAAAAGTTCCTGTTATCAAGGAAATTACGTTGAAAAAGAACGAAACTCTTATTCTCGATGATTTAATAATCAACCGTAAACTTAAATTCGACGAAGGAAGTTGTGACGTAAAAGGTCGCATTATGGTAAATTATTATAACGACGACTTTTCATTGCTTTTGCGTGAAGAACCCGCTCGCGACGAGGATGTTTTTATCCAGTTTGGAAGCCATAATACTGTAACCGATGACACTAAAACCAGTTTCGACGGTTATTTCTCGTTCAATAACATTTGGCCTGGCGACTACACACTGTATTATTATTCTGCCGATACTACTAAGATTTCGCGCGAGGATGTGCCTGTCGTCAATCATTTTAGTTTAGCTGAAAATCAGGAACTCCAAATGAATACCTTGATAATGAAACGGGTACTGGAGTGGGATGAAGGCTCGTCAACCATTCGTGGAACAGTTTTTGAAGTAAATTATAAAAACTCATCGAGTTATCCGAACCTCGAAATAAATTACATTGTCCCCTCCAAAGAGCAGGAAATATACATTACATACGGAAACCATACGTTTTACGATGAACGGATACGCACAGCTTCCGACGGTACTTTTGAGTTTAAAAACCTTATCAAGGGAAGGTATAAAATCTTTCTTTATTCTGAAGATGTAACAGGAAAAACCGATAAGGTTGTCATTGAAAGAGAAATAAATATAAGCAATGATAATGAGGTTTATGTTATTGACGACCCAATTTATGTTGAAAATTTGTAATTGTTGAATTGTAAAAAAGGAAATATGAAACCAATTGTAATAGCATTTGTATTTATCCTGTTATCGGTCGTTGCTTTTGGGCAGGATCGTAAAGAGGTAATTGAAAAAGGAATACAAGTAAAGCGCAACTACGAACTCGATATTGCTAAAGGGGAAAAAGAACCCCAAATTGAAAAAGAAGAAGTATACAACTTTCGCGGCGACCTGATTGAAATAAAAGAATATTCTGAAGAAGGGAAAGTCGTCAGCTTATGGTTTAGATATAAGTATGATAATCAAGGAAATTTAATTGAAGAAGAAGAATTGAATGGCAAAGGGGAAATTAAAGAACGTTACGAATACAAATACGAAAACGGCTTAAAAACTGAAAAGCTTTATTACGATAATAAAGGCAGGCTTTTCAAGAAGAAAATATATAAATATGAGCTCCGCAAATAACGATCTTAAAGAGATTATTGAAGGCTTTGCACCCATCTCGCTCAACCAGATGGATCGTGTGAAGTTGATGCGGCGCGTCGATAAAAAATTTGTTATTCCAGCCGGAAAATTACCATTGTTACTTCGAAAAGCTCTGGTTGATTATTATATATTGGAAATCAGCGGAATACGAGAACAGGTGTATCAAACTACCTACTTTGATACAAACGATTACGCAATGTATACCCTGCACCATAACCGTCGTAAGAACCGGCACAAAATCAGGGTGCGCAAGTACGTTTCTTCAGGCATTGAATTTCTCGAAGTGAAATGGAAAACCAATAAAGGCGAAACAATTAAAAGCCGGATCAAAAAGCCTGAAGGCAAAGAAATGCTCGATTTTGTTGGAAGCGACGAATTTATAAGGGAACATACGCCCTATGATGCTCAACTGCTTTGGCCTAAACTGGGAAACCGTTTCATCAGGCTAACCTTGGTCAATAAAGATATGAGCGAACGCATAACAATTGATTACGATCTGACGTTTACCGACATAAAGTATCACACCCAAGCGAGCGACGAAAACCTTAGCATTGTGGAAATTAAACGTGATCGTGATGGCCGTAAGTCGCCCTTTTTGTCTACATTAAGTGCTTTGAAAATTCGCCCGGCAGGCTTCAGTAAATACTGTATTGGGTTGGCTATGCTTAGTCCTGAGGTGAAGGTTAACCTTTTTAAACAACGATTGAGAGAACTAAACAAACTGTAACTTGTAAAACATATTCACAATGGAACTATTTAATATTAAATTAGTTGATTTTCAGGATTTAGGAGAGCTATTCTTTAGGTTTCTTTTTAATATTGGTGTGGTTTTTATCATTATCCGGTACATTTATTATCCAATAAGAAGGCGAAGAGATTACTTGCTTACCTATGCACTGATTTCTACTATAATTTTCTTACTCTGTTTTTTGCTCGACAATGTGAAGCTTGAAATAGGGTTTGCGTTAGGTCTTTTTGCCATATTCGGCATTATTCGGTATCGTACCCGACAGATTCCTATCAAAGAAATGACATATCTTTTTCTAGTAATTGGGATTTCAGTTATCAATGCGTTGTCCAACAAAAAGGTTTCCTATGCCGAACTTATTGTAACCAATTTATTGGTAATCACAGTGGCTTTTCTCCTCGAACGTGTGCTTTTGCTCAGGCACGAATCGAGTAAAATTATAAATTATGAAAAAATTGAATTGATAAAACCAGAGAACCGCGATAAACTTAAGGCTGATCTTGAAGCTCGAACAGGGTTGGAAATAAATAGAATACAAGTCGGTAAAATAGATTTCCTGAAAGATTCTGCCAAAGTGATGATTTATTACTACGATAGCTCTAACAGCGAAAACCTTGCCGATGACGAAATTACCAGTGGGGGCGACGATGATTAATACTCGTAACATATTTGTTCTGTTTTTTTTAACTGTTTTTTTTCCAGTTGTGTCTTCGGCTCAGATTACTGATTTTAGGGCACGAGCCGGAGTTAAGGTGCAAAAAGACCTAAGTAAGGAATTGACAGCCAGTATTGAGTATGAGCATCGTTTCGATAATTTGCTCACAACATTCGATAAGGCATTGATTGAGCCTGCCCTTTCTTTCGACGTTACCAAACGAATTAGGGTGGGAGCAGAGTGGCGTTTTATGATAGACCAAAACCTTGTACGCGAAATCGAGTATAAACAGCGTGCATCGGCCTATTTCAGATACAATTACCCACTGGGAGATTTCGATTTGAAAGCAAAAATCGCGTTACAATATGGCTTTGACGAACTTACTTTTTCTTCGGGGAAAAGCAGTAAACTCATTAACCGCAATACTTTTGAACTGGAATATGATTGGTTTGGTTCGAAATTCACACCCTTTGTCGTTTATGAGTTTTTCTATCATGTCAACAATAAAAATGGTGGAATTATTAACCAGTGGAAAGCCAAGGCCGGAACTTCTTATCGGATTGACAAAAGATCTGAATTGTCGGTTTTCTATCTGTTCGAAAAGGAAATTAATATTGCTCATCCTGTTGATGCTCATGTGTTTGGAATAGGTTATACTTATAAATTATAGTTTGCCTACCTTTTTTAGTCCGTTTTGTGAACTTGCTGTTGTTTGTTGTTTCATTGATTGTTAAGCCTTCCTTATCAATATTAAAAAATCTTAAAGTTGACAGTATCATCAGGGGATAAACTGCTGGCTGATTGTATTGAAGATAAAAAGCGATAAAAAAATGCTTGGTATAAGCAACCTTTTGCATTTTTTACTTGTCTTTTAGTTAGCCATGATTTAAATATAGTAGCCATGAAACGAACACAACTTTTAGTATTTTTTATGCTATTTGCCGTTTTCGATCTTTTTGCCCAAGGAATAATAAATTTTTCTGGGGTTATAAAAGATTCACAAACAGGCGATTTTCTTGACGGAATCAACATCCTTATTGTTGACATCAACACAGGAACCCTAAGCGATTTTAACGGTGAGTTTTTTGCCTTTTTTGCTGGTGGAACATACTGTGTAAATTTTTCTTCGCCGGGATATAAACCCGAAAAAATCACTTTTGATTTGCGCGAGGATAAATTTGTTGAAGTAATGTTAACTCCTACCGAAGAAACCAGGAAGAAAAACGAGATCTCGATGCGTAAGAAGCTTCAATCGCTCGAAAATGCAAGGCTTGATCGCAAGAAAAATAAAACGGCGAATGTAATCTTGTAGAGATTTTTTTTAGCAAAAGGCAAAGGGTGTTAGGAACGTTATTCCCTACACCCTTTTCTTTTTCGTATAGTTAGATACTGATGAACTTAGTATTTCGAAAAAGCTTCTTTTATCCGCTCTATAGCATCCAGCATCTGTTCTTCAGTAATAATAAGCGGTGGGGTAAAACGAATTATGTTCCCATGGGTGGGTTTGGCAATGACTCCTTTTTCCTTCATTGACAGGCATACATCCCAAGCTGTTTTTCCTTTTATCGGGCGAATACTGATGGCATTCAGAAGGCCTTTCCCTCTAATCTCTTCGATCATTGATGAGCTTGTTTTCCCCATTTCTGTTCGAAATATTTCGCCCATCTTTTGCGCGTTATCGGCAAGCTTTTCATCATGAACAATCTTAATTGCTTCTATGGCCACAGCGGCTGCAATGGGGTTGCCACCATAAGTAGAGCCATGTTCTCCCGGTTTGATGGTTAGCATGATATTGCTATCCGCCAAAACGCACGAGATTGGGTACATTCCTCCAGAAATGGCTTTGCCAAGAATGAGTATGTCGGGGCGAACATTTTCGTAATCGCAAGCTAAAAGTTTTCCGGTACGCCCAATCCCGGTTTGTATTTCGTCGGCAATAAACAGTACATTGTGTTGGGTGCAAAGCTCACGCATAGCTTTAAGGTACCCATCGGAGGGGACAAATACTCCAGCCTCGGCTTGTATTGGTTCTATAAGGAACGCTGCAACATCCTGATCGGAAAGGGCTTGTTCTAAGGCATGAAGGTCGTTGTAAGGAATGTTCACAAAACCAGGAGTGTAAGGACCATAATCAGAGTACGCATCAGGGTCGCTCGACATTGATACAATGGTAATGGTACGGCCATGGAAATTTCCGTTACAAACTACAATTTTGGCATGGTTTGGAGCTATGCCCTTAATTATATAAGCCCACTTCCGGGCAAGTTTCAGTGCCGTTTCAACTCCTTCAGCTCCAGAGTTCATTGGCAGCATACGTTCGTATCCAAAGTATCGTGTCATAAATTCTGTCCATTCGCCAAGCTTGTTGTTGTAAAAGGCACGCGAAGTAAGAGCCAGTGTTGAGGCTTGTACTGTGAGTGCTTTTATTAGTCTTGGATGGCAATGTCCTTGGTTTACAGCCGAATAAGCCGAAAGAAAATCGAAGTATTTTTTTCCTTCAACATCCCAAACAAAAACGCCATTCCCTTTTTCAAGAACTACAGGAAGCGGATGGTAGTTATGTGCTCCGTATTGTTCTTCCCGGTCAATGTACTGCTGTGTTCTCATCGGATCGATTTTAGATTTTAACAAAATTGATGGTTTACAATAGCTTAAATGCTATATCAATTTTGTGAATCTATCGACCAGAAATTAGGATTTTGATCATGGTTTTATGCAAAAATTCTATCCCAAAGTTTAATTATGGCAGCTTCTAAAAGTATGGAAAATAAAGCAATGAAGATGAATAGTTTCCAGAATTGTTTCCCGTGGTCGAGTTCTTTTATGACTGTTGATAAGTTGCCGTTAGTTTCTTCAATCAAGTTGAAATTTTTAACTTCGGACTGGCTGAGTTGTGTCTTTAATTCGTCTGATGAGTAACAACTTAGGTCTGATTCTCGAAGATTGTAATTTAGTGCAATGCCTCCGATGCTTTTATTGTCAATGGTTACTGTGTATAAACCTGCATCTATATTGTCATCGACACTTAATAAAATTTGTTTGCCTTCTTGTTTAAACAGAGCGGGGATAAATTCTTTTCCAGTAGTGGTGTTTCTCAGTATTGGGTTTTGTTGGATTTTTTCTAATGGATTCATGATGCTCGAAAACTCATCGATTCCAACGGTAGCATAGAGTTGCTGGTTCGATGAAGCATAGAGTGCAATATTATATATTGTAGGTATAAATAAAAGGTGATCTGAAAATTGGTTTTCTTTTTCAGAAAATGGAAAGGCAAATGAATACACTTTACCTTTTCCGTAATTGTTCATTACTAGTGCATTTGATTTGTCGGCAAAAGTAATTATCGGAAATTCTGATATATTTTGGTTTGCAGAAAATCTGAATCGTTTCCCAATTTTAGGAAGTTGAAGTTGCTCTTTATTGTTGTCTTTAAACACACCATTATAAAGCGGATGACTGTAGTTTATTTCACTAAACGGAATGCTAACCGTGTCTTTTTCTGTTATAGTTAACGATTGCAGTGCTGAAAGTAAATTGTTGTAGTCGTTTGTGTTATTTGAAAATGAAGGAATTAGAGTGAGAGTTCCACCATCGTTTACAAATTTCTGAAGCTCGCTTATCAATCCGGAAGCAATAGTGCTTATTTCGTATACGAAAATGGATGAGTAGTTTGTGAAATCGCTGATTTGAAGTTTATTGACATCGACAATATTTAGAGATACATTAGCGTCGTTGGCAAAAAGTGCTGCAAATTTATTGATTTCTTCAGTATTCTGACCTGATTTAATTAAAAGGGTATTGTTTGAGTTGCTTACTGCATATGAAAAATAAATAATATTGTCATATACGATTGGGTAGTCATTCAATTCGATGCGTCCAAGTTGAGTGCCTTCATTTTTATTGGCATATTGGAGTGTAATTATTTTATTTTCGTCTGCCTGTAAATCAACATTGGCAATGGCTTTTAGTGAATCGTTGATAAAAAGGTTTACCGGTATGTTATAATATTCTTCTTCTGAATGGTTAACAATACGAACTCGAATTTCTTCAAGTTGATTAATATGATGGGCTGGGGTCTCGAACCAACAAGAATCGATAAAAATGTTTGAAACTTGGTTGATGTTTATAGGGACAAAGTTGTAAGAATTTAGGGTGTCAGGTTTTAGGTTTATTAGGTCACAACTGTTTTTTTGAAAATCGGATATAAGATATATTTTTCGTTCGTTTTTTGTTAGTACACTGGATGTCAGATTATTGTTTCGGATGATAATAGTGCTGAGTGGGGCGAACCTTTGTGATTCGCTAATGTCGCCGATAATACTCATGACCTCTTCCTTGGTGAAAAAACGGTAGTGATTTTCGCTCAGGTCGTTGGTTAAGAGCACAAATTTCGAATCGTCCGGGCTCGCATTTACAATAGAATATGCTTTTTGTTTTGCACTTTCAATGCCTATTCCTTCAGGCCCTTCGGCTGCCATGCTGAATGAGTTGTCGATATAAAGGCTGATAATTGGACCTGAGACATTTCTTTCGCCAAAACCAACAGGTTTATAGGGCTTAGCAAATGCAACTACAATTGCCGCAATTGTTAGTACACGGCAGGCTAATATGAGCAATTGCTTGAGTTTAGATTTTCGCTGGTTTTCTTTCTTTATCTTTTTCAAGAAGTTAACATTCGAAAAGTAAACCGTTTGGTGACGACGGAAATTTACCAGGTAAATAATTACCGGAATCAGCATGAGCAATAAAGCCCAAAGAAACGATGGATAAACAAATTTCATTACCCGCGAATTAATTTTTTCCCAAAAATAGCAAAATACTTAAAGACACCTCGAATACAACCGAACTTTGCCCTAACAAATGAGATACAAACCCTTTTTACATCGAGAAGGTAATATGTTATCAAATTTCGATGTTGCGGCTAAAACAACGAGATTTCTTTTATTTTTCATTCATTTTTTTTATACTTTAGGCTGCATTAAAGGTTTGTCAGAGATAGCTAATTGGGTGTTGGCTATCAACGGAACGAAAGAATGTTTAATTAAACAACGATTTTCAAAAATCAATTACCATTTTTAATATGGAACATAAAATTCAAGAATTAACCGAAAAACTTTACCAAGAAGGTGTTGTAAAAGGGAATGAAGAAGCGGAAAAAATAATTGGTGAAGCACAAGAAAACGCTAAATCGATCATTGAAAAAGCAAAGCAAGAGGCAGAAGCTTTATTGAATGATGCACAAAAGAAAGCATTAGAGTTAGATAAGAATACCCGTTCTGAGCTGAAATTGGCTACTATACAGCTCATTGCTTCGCTACAACAGGAGGTTTCATCAATGGTTAGTGGGAAAATTGTTGACGAATCGGTTAAGATGGTTACCGACGATAAGCAATTTATGCAAAATCTTATACAAAGTGCTGTCGAAAAATGGAGTGAAAAACAATCTCCTGTGGTATTTGTTTCGCCTGCCGAAAAGAAATCTATAGACAATTACTTTGCAACTAAGGCAAAAGCACTTCTCGACAGTGGTCTATCTATTGAGACAGCAAACAACATCAAAGCTGGATTTCAGATTGGCCCTTCAGACGGAAGCTATAAAGTGAGCTTTACACGCGAAGATTTTATTAGTTTTTTCAAAGAATTTATTCGTCCCAAGGTTGTTGAGTTGTTGTTCGAAGACAAATAAATCATGGCAAAATATTATTATCTGATATCAGGGTTACCTGAACTGCAGCTTGATGATAGCAAATTGAAAATCTCATTGTTGGAATTTAAAAATCAGTTACTCGAGAACCTATCTGATAGCGATTTGTCTTACATTGGATATTTCTATATGCAGTTCGATAACAAGAACCTTTTGCATCTTTTAAATAATAAAGATGCAGAATTGGAAACGTTGGGGAATCTTGACCGCGATCAACTGCTTGATATTATTCTTCAGTTTAAAGAAACCGAAGAGCCTGCTGATAAGAAAATACATCCCTATTTCAGACAGTTTATCCCGGCATTTCTAGCCGATAAGCCTGTTTTTCAACATATGTCGTGGGAAGATCAGCTAGCTACACTATATTATAATAGTGCCATTTCGTGTAGAAATAGCTTCATTTCAGATTGGTTCAAGTTCAATCTAAATGTAAATAATATAATTATTGCGATGAATTGCCGGAATTTTGGCTATCGTCGCGAAACAATGGTTGTTGGAGACGACGATATTTCTATTGCAATACGCACTTCCAACGCAAAAGATTTTGGCATCAAGCCTATTTTCCCTGAAGTCGATGATGTAATGCGCCTTGCCGATGAACCTGATCTTTTTGAAAGGGAGCGGAGAATTGATTTATTAAAATGGAATTGGCTAGAAGAGAAAGGTTTTTTTCATTATTTTGATATGGAACACCTTTTCATTTATCTGGTAAGGCTGAGTTTGCTCGAACGATGGGTACGCCTTGAAAAAGAAACCGGAAGAAAAGTTTTCCGTGAAATGATAAGCCAGTTACAACATTCATTTGAATTCCCTAATGAATTTACAATCAATAGGGTAAAGTAAAATTGCAGAAAAAAGTAATAAATATGTCAACAAAAGGAATTGTTAAAGGAATCATTTCCAACCTGATAATTGTAGAGGTCGATGGGCCGGTTTCTCAGAACGAAATAGCTTACATCATTGAACCCGATACAAAACTTATGTCGGAAGTAATTAAAGTGGTTGGTAAGAATACCTATATACAGGTGTTTGAAAGTACCCGTGGTGTAAAAGTTGGCGACCCTGTTGAGTTTGCCGGTCATATGCTTGAAGTTACCCTCGGCCCGGGCATCTTGTCGAGAAATTACGATGGTCTTCAGAATGATTTGGACAAAATGGACGGAGTTTTTCTTAAACGGGGCGATTATACGTATGCGCTTAACGACGATAAACTGTGGGACTTTAAGCCATTGGCTAAACCCGGCGAAAAGGTCATTGCTGGTTCATGGCTTGGCGAAGTCGACGAAAACAGCAAGTCACACAAAATAATGGTTCCTTTTGCTTTCTCTGGGGAATATACCGTAAAATCTGTAATTGCAACGGGGCAATATAAAATCACCGACACTGTTGCTGTTTTGATCAATTCCGACGGAGAAGAAATTGCGGTTACAATGATACAGCGTTGGCCGGTAAAACGTCCCATTACCGTTTATAAAGAAAAACCGCGCCCGTTTAAATTGCTCGAAACCGGGGTACGTACCATCGATACAATTAATCCAATAGTTGAAGGTGGGACAGGATTCATTCCAGGGCCTTTCGGCACTGGGAAAACAGTGCTTCAGCATGCCATTTCAAAACAGGCAGAAGCCGACATCGTTGTAATTGCTGCTTGTGGTGAACGTGCCAATGAGGTAGTGGAAATTTTTACGGAGTTTCCAGAGCTTGAAGACCCGCATACTGGTCGTAAACTTATGGAGCGAACTATAATTATTGCAAATACTTCAAACATGCCTGTTGCTGCACGTGAAGCCTCGGTATACACTGCAATGACCTTGGCTGAATACTATCGTTCAATGGGACTTAAAGTTCTGATGATGGCCGATTCAACGTCTCGTTGGGCTCAGGCCTTGCGCGAAATGTCGAACAGGCTTGAAGAACTCCCGGGACAAGATGCATTCCCAATGGACCTTTCAGCAATTATTGCCAACTTCTATGCCCGTGCTGGGTTTGTATACCTTAATAATGGGGCAACAGGATCGGTAACTTTTATCGGAACAGTTTCGCCTGCTGGAGGAAACCTAAAAGAGCCTGTTACTGAGTCGACTAAAAAGGCTGCTCGTTGTTTTTATGCCCTTCAGCAAAGTCGTGCCGATAGCAAGCGTTATCCGGCAATCAACCCTATCGACTCATATTCAAAATATTTAGAATATCCTGAATTTGAGGAATATATTGCGAAACGAATTGGAGCCAACTGGATTGAAATGGTGAACGAAGCAAAAACTATATTACTTCGAGGACAGGAGGTAAGCGAGCAAATCAATATTTTGGGCGACGATGGTGTGCCCCTTGATTACCACATACGATTTTGGAAGTCAGAAGTAATAGATTTTGTTATTCTTCAGCAGGATGCTTTCGATAAAGTTGATATGTTAACTCCGCTGGAGCGGCAACAATATATGCTGAAAAAAGTGATGGAGATTTGCCATGCCGATTTTAACTTCGATAGTTTTAACGAGGTTGAGAATTACTTTAAACGTATAATCAATCAGTTTAAACAAATGAACTATTCCGAATTCGATTCGGCACAGTTCAAAAATTACGAAGAAGAATTAGCATCAATCATTAACGAAAGGAAAATAGCATAATGGCAACAAAAGCATTTCAAAAAATATATACCAAAATTACCAAAATTACCAAGGCAACTTGCACATTGAATGCACAAGGTATTGGTAACGAAGAGTTAGCTGAAATTGATGGGCGCTTGGCTCAAGTTGTTAAAATTATGGGCGAAGAGGTAACCCTGCAAGTTTTTGGAGGAACTGAAGGTATTCCAACTAATGCTGAAGTGGTGTTTCTTGGTAAAGCACCAACCTTAAAGGTTAGTGAGCAGTTGGCTGGCCGGTTCTTCAATGCTTTTGGGGCACCTATCGATGGCGGTCCTGCCGTTGAAGGCGAAGAGAGAGAAATTGGCGGTCCTTCGGTAAATCCTGTTCGACGCAAACAGCCGTCTGAACTAATTGCTACAGGTATTGCTGGTATCGACCTGAATAATACATTGGTGTCGGGACAAAAGATACCATTTTTTGCCGACCCCGATCAGCCGTTTAATCAAGTAATGGCTATGGTTGCCCTTCGTGCCAAAGCCGATAAAATTATTCTTGGCGGTATGGGGCTAACCAACGACGATTATCTTTTCTTCAAAAATGTTTTTGACAACGCGGGAGCTCTCGACCGTATTATATCTTTTGTTAATACCACTGAGAATCCCCCAGTCGAACGTTTGCTCGTACCCGATATGGCACTCACTGCAGCCGAATACTTTGCTGTTGATAAGAATGAAAGTGTTCTGGTTTTGCTTACCGACATGACCCTGTATGCCGATGCTTTGTCGATTGTTTCGAACCGAATGGATCAAATTCCATCTAAAGACTCAATGCCAGGTTCGTTGTACTCCGATTTAGCCAAGATTTATGAAAAAGCAGTGCAATTTCCAGATGGAGGTTCAATTACCATTATTGCGGTAACGTCTCTTTCGGGTGGCGATATTACTCATGCCATTCCTGATAATACGGGATATATTACTGAAGGACAATTATTTTTGCGTCGTGATACCGATATAGGGAAAGTAATTATTGACCCTTTCCGGTCGCTTTCTCGCTTGAAACAGCTTGTAATTGGTACAAAAACCCGCGAAGACCATCCTCAAGTAATGAATGCTGCAGTTAGGCTTTTTGCCGATGCTGCTAATGCCAAAACCAAACTTGAAAATGGTTTTGACCTGACTGAATACGACGAACGAACGTTAGCTTATGCAAAAGAATATTCGAACAATTTGCTGGCGATCGACGTGAATATAGGTACCGATGAAATGCTCGATACTGGCTGGAAACTTTTTGCTAAACATTTTTCAAAAGAAGAAGTTGGAATTAAGCAGGAATTAGTAAATAAATATTGGAGAAGCTAGTGAATATTTTTGATATTCATTGTTTTGGCTAATTAACTAATTCGAAAATGTATGGCTATAAAATATCAATTCAATAAGACCTCGTTACAGCAACTTGAGAAGCAGTTGAAGGTAAGGGAACGTGCTTTGCCAACCATCAAGAACAAAGAGAGTGCGTTGCGTATCGAGGTGAAAAAAGCGAAGATTGAGGTAGAACGCCTCGACCAGCTTCTAGAAGATAAAATTGTTCACTATGATAAAATGATCGCGTTGTGGAGTGAATTCAACAGTAGGTTGGTCAGTGTCGACGATGTTAGCCTATCCGTTAGGAAAATTGCCGGGGTAAAGATCCCGGTACTTAATAAAATTGAATTTTCTATTGCGCCTTACAGTCTTTTCAATGCCCCGCATTGGTTTCCCGAAGGTATCGAGTTGGTGAAGAGCCTTGCCCAAGTTGGCATTGAACGTGAATTGGTCGATCAAAAGTTGAATTTGCTGGAACATGCCCGCAAAAAAACGACCCAGAAAGTTAACCTGTTCGAGAAAGTTCAAATTCCTGGTTATCAGGATGCCATATTAAAGATTAAACGATTTATGGAAGATGAAGAAAACCTTTCAAAATCGGCCCAAAAAATTGTAAAAACCCGTCAGGAGGAGGAGGTTGAGCCATGATAACCCAAATGGAAAAATATGCTTTTCTGGTTTACCATAGCGAATACGATTCATTTTTGCATGGTATACAGGAGCTTGGTGTAATTCATGTTATTGAAAAGCAGAGCGGAATTTTAGAGGACGAAACAGTTCGTCGAATGCATACCAAGCTGTCAGAATTACAAGCTGCAGCGAAATTCTTGTCCAATAAACTACCTGAAAAAGCTGTTCTTAAGCCATTCGTAACTGATGAGTATGCATACGAGAGCATTGAAAATTTACAAGAATTGCAGAAAACTCAAGATAATTTGGAGTTGCGTTTGTCTACGGTTGTAAAAGATATTTCTCAACTTACCCCTTGGGGCGAATTTTCGTGGGATATTATTAGTAAGCTCAGACAGCAGGGTTGGCAACTGACATTTTATTCGTGTCCAACTCGTAAAATTGATTTAACTTGGAATGAAAAATTCTTTTTTGAGATAATCAGTCAGGATTCTTCCACCACGAATTTTATTACCATTACAAAAGCAGGAGAATTGATTGACCTTGATCTAGAAAGTGTTCATTTACCAGAAAAAAGCTTGTCTTCACTCTTGGCAGAAGAAGTAAGCATTAAAGAACAACTACGACAAATAGCCGATACCTATAGTAATCTTGCCATTGATTCAATTAATACGCTCAAACAGGTGCAAACCAGTGCATTGGCTGATCTTGATTTCCGAAAAGTGGTTCTTAACACACAAAAACAAGCCGACAATCGTTTAATGCTTCTCGAAGGCTGGGCGCCAGTTGAAAACCATGAAGAAATAAGTAATTTTCTAAATGAAAAGGGTGTTGTATGGTTTTCACATAAGGCAGAAAAAGAAGACCCGGCGCCAATCAAGTTAACGAATAATAAATTTGCCAAACTTTTCCATCCTATTACCGAACTTTATGAGATGCCAGCTTATGGGGAATTAGACCTCACTCCGTTTTTTGCCCCATTTTTTGTAATGTTTTTTGGCCTATGCCTTGGTGATGCCGGTTATGGGGTGTTGCTACTCTTGATTGGTTTAATTGCCCGCAGGAAAGTAAAAGATGATATGAAGCCCATTATGACCTTAGTTTCTATTTTGGGTGGGGGAACAATTTTCTTTGGGTTTCTGAGTGGAACGTTATTTGGCATAGAGTTGCTTAAGGTTGAATGGCCTTGGATTCAGCGTTTTAAGTCAATTATGCTCGATTCCAATGATTTGTTCAGTTTCTCGCTGATTATTGGTGGAGTGCAAATAATATTTGGAATGACAATTAAAGCCATAGGTCAAACCATTCGTTTTGGATTTAAAAATGCTTTATCTACATGGGGGTGGTTGATGGCTATTATCGGTTGTGGCGGTGTATATGGAATGCAAAAGTTAGGAGTTCTTTCTCAGCAAACTGCCACAGTAGGCTATTATATAACTGGGGGCTTAGCTTTTCTTGGAATTTTCATACTCAACGACATAAAGCGCAACATATTAATAAATATTGGAGCAGGCTTATGGGATACCTACAATATGCTTACTGGGCTATTAGGTGATGTTTTATCATACGTACGTCTTTTTGCATTGGGAATCTCTGGTGCAGTTTTGGGTTTGGTATTTAACGATTTAGCAATGAAAATGAGCCCCGATATTCCTGTGGTCGGATTTTTAGTTTCTGCAATTATATTGTTATTTGGTCACGGGATGAACATTTTTATGGCAGGCCTTGGATCCTTTGTGCATCCACTCCGTTTAACGTTTGTAGAATTTTACAAGAATGCTGGATTTGAAGGAGGAGGAAAGAAATATAACCCTTTCAGAAAGGGGTAATAGAGGAATGTAAATTAGTAAAAAATAAATAATAATTAAACGATTAAAATTATGCAACCAATTGTTTTAGCTTACATCGGCGTAGGATTGATGCTCGGGCTCTCCGGAATAGGTAGTGCTTATGGAGTAACAATCACTGGAAATGCCACGGTTGGGGCTTTAAAGAAAAACCCGGATAAATTCGGTAATTTCATGGTCCTTTCGGCATTGCCCGGAACACAAGGCCTCTACGGTTTTCTTGGTTACTTTTTGTTAAAAGGAGCGTTATTGGCCGACATGGGATGGCTGGCTGCGTCCGGAGTTTTTGGCGCCGGGCTGGGCTTAGGCTTAGTATGTTTGTTTTCGGCCATTCGTCAAGGTCAGGTATGTGCTAATGGTATTGCAGGAATTGGCTCTGGTTACGATTTGTTTGGGAAAACGCTTATTCTTGCCGTTTTTCCCGAACTTTATGCAATTATTGCCGTTGCTGCGACTTTCCTTATTTCGGGTTCGCTCGTGTAATGAAAGTTTTTTTGATAAACAACCCGGGAAATGTCGATAACTTCATTTTCCCGGGTTGTTTGTTTCCATTTAATCTTATCGTACTTTTGCATCTTTCATCACTTATTTATTGATTTTATGAAGAACCTGAAAAAATATTACAAGCTGGGAGCTTCGCCTGCCGATATCTATAATGCTCTTACCAATCAGATTATGATTGAGATATGGACCGGAGATAAAGCTGATTTTAAAGCAGAACCGGGCTACGAATTTTCTTTGTGGGACGGGGCAATTACTGGCCGAAATGTGGCCTTCGAAATGGATCGGAGAATTAAACAGATATGGTTCTTTGATGAGATAGAGTCGGAAGTGATTATAACCCTTCATCCAGATAAAAAAGGGACAAGCGTTGAACTTGTTCATAATAACATTCCCGACGAAGCCTTTGAAAACATCTCGGAAGGGTGGGACCTTGATTATTTTAGTTCGTTGGCCGAACTTTTTAACGATTAATTACCGGTTAACGCGCAATTGTCGAGGACAACTTCCATAAGCATGCCAGAGCATTTGCCTTTTATGCTTACGGTTTGTCCGGTTTTTAGCTCGCTGATAACTTGTTGTTGTGCGGTTTCAAATACACAACGAACACCGCCCATGGGGTTTTCTACCATTAGCAATACTTCTAGTTGGCCATTTGCGGTTTGTTCTATTGAAAGTACTTCACCACTTACTTCTATTACTTTGCCAATATATTTTTCATTGGCAGCATTTTCATCGGTTTCGAACGATGAAAATAAGTCGTTAGCTCCAATCTCATAAGCTGCTTGTTCTTTTGCTACCGAATCTTCCGGGCTACGGAATACATAACTCATTGCTAACAAACCTACTGTAATGATTAATGCCATTGGCACGATGAATCTTCTTATTTTTTTCATTGGGTATGATTTATCTGCTGTTGTCTATTTTGAGTAAGGTACATATTCAACATCTACTTTTATATCGACAATTTTTGCTACACGGTCTTCAACCATTTTAGGAACTTTTATCGCGTAATCATCAATGTTTACTGTGAACGCCGAGTTGGCTGTAATTTTGCCGTTCTTCACTACAATATTGCCTTCTTGCTTTATGTTCTTGCTTACACCATGTATTGTTAAATCGCCTTTTACCTGAGCTTTGTATGTGCCGTCTTTTTTCAGGTCGATCGATTGCATGTTTTCAACAAACCCCTTGAATTGTGCTTTGGGATATTTGTCTGATTCCATGTATGTTTCGTTGAAATGTTCTTCGGCAGTGGCTAAGGTGAATTTGAATGATTTAACCAACATCTGAAATGCTATCTCGCCGGTTTCTATATTCAAGAAGCTGGTAACCTGATTGTTGTTGCCATCAATATCGATAGCTTCGGTATGCGACATGAAATAGGCGTGTCCGGTTTTTGTGTAAAGCAGGTTTTGAGCTTGAATTATTTGTGTGCTGAAAACCAATAATATTAGTGGTAGAATCCAATTTTTCATACTTTCAATTTTAAAATACGGTTGAAATATTAAAGCCCAAACGAATGTCACCTTTGGCCCAACTGTTTACAGTTCTCCCTATTACGCTATTTTCAGCAATGGCGTGTGAGTTGCTGACCACAACTTGAAAAACATGGTGGCTAACCTGATACGACAAAGCTAACGAAAGAGGGTTGTAGTAGGCTGTAGAGCTGTTTTTTGGTTGGTTCACCCAGAAATATTCGAGCGCAACATCGAAAACTGATGATATTTTATACCGACCGCTAAGCCCGAGTGCTGCCAAATCGTTTGCATCATCCTGCTTATCAACTAAATTGCGGTGGAGGTATGTTGGCGAAACCAATATTGATAAATTATTGAACTTTCGGGCAATCAGCAACTGTCCGGTATATTCCAGTCGGCTGTTGAAATCATCGTTTCTCTCTTTATTTGAAAATTTTTGTGTTGTTGCCGATATTCCACCCCAAAAAGAAAGAGTCACTGGTATAGTTTTTTTTCCGCTCGATTGGCGTAACAGCTTTGCTTTTATGTTAGCGGTGACCAATTTATTGTCGGTAGCGCGTCCTAATCCTATCATTATTCGGTTCGAGAGACCATAATCAATTGTAAAATAAGAGTTTGATTCGTCGAATCCGTAAAGTTCGTTTTTACCTTCTTTAAGCGAACCAAAGCGGTGTGCTATTCTGAAATCAAGTCCATTGCGTTGCAGTTGTTCGCTCGATTGTCCGTTAACAACCCGGTTGCCAAGAAATGTAGCTAGGGTATAATCGGTTGTTTCGCTTGTTTCTTCGTCGAGCAAGGCGCTGATATCTTGAGCTGAACATGGTTTTATTATGCCTACCGATGCTATGATAAGAGCTGATATAATTACTTTTTTCATTTGCTAATTAGTGCTGAGTGTCGTTATTGATTAAGGCTAATAGTTCTGATTTTGAAAGTGGGCGGTTATATACCCTTATGTTGTCGATACTTCCCGTGAAATAGGTTTCGGATGCAGTGTTTTGCCCTCCCGAACGACCAATATACAACATGTCGGCAACAGGAAGTAATACGCCAATCGATTCATTTTCAGTGTCTATTTCAATTACCTCGTTATTTTTCATTACCCCTTTGTAAACAACCTTAAATTTTCCCGATCCGCTTTCGGCATATAAATAGTTCCAGCCGTTGAAAGAATTGATCCAGTCATCCATGGTTGTTTTTTCATTATTATGGATTGTATTTAGGAGTGTTGATCCGGTTGATCCGTCAATTTGCATTGAAAAACTGTTTACACCGTAGTCGAATAGGGTGAATTTATCGTTTTTGGTTAATGCTTGTTCAGTTTTGAACCAAAGGAAAATAGATAAAGTATCGTTGTAGCCGATATTTGAAACGGCGATACATTGTGGGTAACCGCTGAGTTTGATTGCACTGCTGTCTTTCCCGTCGACACCTTTAACATACTCCGCATCTCCCTGAAGGGCAACAGCGCTCTTATTTTCACTTTTGTCGCTTATGTTTTTATCAAAGGTAATGTGAGCGAGAAGTCCGTTGTTATTTACAACAACAGGTCCTTTGGCGTCGTAATATTTCTCCTCGGCATTTTCGTATTCACAACCAGTTAATACGTAAAGAATTAATACCACGGTACAAATGTGTTTTTTTATCATGGTTAGGTTTTGTTAATTTCGGCTTCGAAGATGAGTATTTTTTGTTAGATAGAAATTCAATTTTGAATTATTTTATATCATTTTAAGATATTTTTACAGAAAAATTGTTCTTTGATTCTGGATTACATCTCTTTTCGCTTAATAAAGATCTGTATTAATTGTAGTTATGTTTTTTGAGATTTGTAATCATGTCATCATTGAGTTATGGAGCTCGACTAGAGTTTTGTTACATTATCCCCTCTTTTTTCAATATATTATTCTTCTGCGCGGGGTTTTTATTGTTCTCAAATGATGATGGTATTCATCTAATAATTAATTAGAGTATGCTTGATTAGCGTTGATTTGAAGTTAGCAATTGATTGTAGATGGTTAAGTTTTCTTCATCGAAAACGCAAAATATTATTTTCTTGAAATAAGTATTTTTTGTTAGTATGTTTTCAATGGTATTGATCGCAATAATTGCTGCTTCCTTTTTAGGAAACTGGTACACTCCGGTACTAATATTTGGAAACGCGATGGACTTAATTTCATATTCCATGGCGACTTCAAGGCTCCGTGAGTAGCATGATGATAATAGGTTTGCTTCTCCACATGTCCCGCCATGCCAGACCGGACCAACCGTATGGATTACATATTTGGCCGGAAGTTTATAGCCTTTGGTAATTTTTGCGTCGCCTGTTGAACAGCCGTTCAGTGTTTTGCACTCGGTAAGCAATTCAGGGCCTGCTGCGCAATGTATTGCCCCATCAACTCCACCGCCACCAAGTAGTGTTGTGTTGGCTGCATTTACAATCGCGTCAACCTGCAAACGGGTAATGTCCCCTTTTACGATTTCAATCCTTTTCATTAATCGCTGTTTTTGATTTACAAATGATTAGTTGATATGGTAACCCAGACTATTCATTTCGCTGGCAATGAAACAATTATATTTCTCTTTGTCGAGTGGATAATCCCAACATCCCATACTGTGGTATAAGTCTCCGCCGAAGCCAATCTTAAATTTGTAAAGCCCGTAAAGAGGATGGGTAGGGTCGGGGTTTGGTGAAACTCCGAACATATCATATTCTGTACAGCCCCGACTTTTTGATATTTTAATTGCTTCCCACTGTAAGGCATAGGGAGCCATGTAGTTGCGGTTGTCAGAGGACGATGCCCCATAAAGGTAAGAACCTCGGTTTCCGGTAATTATCAGGAACATTGCTGCCAACGGTTTATGATCGAGCTCGGCAAGCAACAAAATAACTTCTGCCGGAGATTGCGAATTGTGGGTTTTGGCCTCGAGTACTGCTCTGAAATTATTTATATCGTTGATTCTTATCTTATTTCGTTGTGCTGTTTCTTGGTAAAGTTTGTACCAGATTTCTAAACTTTCCATCCCTATTGGCCTAACGGTAACTCCTTTGCGACATGCAAGTCCAATGTTGTATCTTGTTTTGGGCTTCATCCGCTGAAGAATAGTCTCCGTGTTGTTAGAAAGGTTAAGATATATGGTATTGGAAGGTAAAATATTAAATTGTGTTTTTTTGAAATTCCAGTGTAACGTATTGAAATTGAACCTAAATTCCTGTGTTCTTATTTCAGGGATTCCAGTCCATGGGTTGTCTGTTTCTTGTTCATATTGGTCTTTTGCCCAATACGATTCCCAGCAAAGGTCATAACGTATCATAATACAATTCTTGGGTAAGAACGAGCGTAAGCATTCCGATAATTCTTCGAGAAATAAACCTTGAAATTCTTCATCGGGTTCTAATTCAGGGCCATAGGGAATGTAGGCTACAGAGTGAATTTTGTCTATTTTGCGAATAATAAGCAGCAAATCTGAGATTATTAGCTCTGAACTGTTTGTGTTTGCATACATCCCTGATTTTTGTGCCTTAAAATTAATTGCCAATGTGTTAGCACCCAGCTTCTTCTTAACAACTGACCAGAAAGCGGTTTGTTGTACAATTGGGGTCTTGAAGAGTTCTTCTATTTCTTTACTGTAAATATTAGTTAACATTTCTGAAAATAAATTGTTAGCCTGCAAAGTTAGCTAATACATTCTATTAAAAAAACTTAGCCTTTTAATTGTCGCAATTTAGTGTTTGAGAATTATGCCGATTTATTGAAGAGGAAGCACTTCTTGTTTGCTTCTTATTGTTGAAGATTATTTTGTTTAAATGATAAAAAAGTATAATTCATTCTATTTTCGTTGACCTATTTTTCAAATTATCAGTAGCCATGGTTATCTTCGTGAAAAAAAGAATCCATGTTGAATAGGTTTTTTATACCATTTTTTTTAGTAGCTTCAATATTTTGGTCGTGTGAGGACAATAGCGAAATTTTTACACCCAATTATCCTACAACAATTCAGACAGTTTCTTCTGATGAAATTGACATGATTTTTAGTGAACTATATGAAACTCCGCTTTATGAATGCACTTCGGTAGATGATTACGGGTTTTGTCATGTGACAACTTCTTCCACTGCTTGCGGTAAATTTGATTCGATTTATGTTAATTATTCGTATGAAGAATTGGAAAATATTTTTCACAATGCGCTTATTGAATATTCAGAATTGCTGAATATAAGCGACCTGTCTGATATCACTATATCTTCGATCAAAAATTTAAAAGGAATGACGTTTGAGGCTTTCAAAAAAGCTTATCCCGATTCTGCTACAACGGGTTGGCTTATAACTTCAAATGTTCAGCGGGTCAAGAATTATCCAATTTATGGAACCGAAATTAAGGTTTTGGTATTTTTCGATCGTGTACGAGCGATAGGGGGCAGGCGTTTTTCTAATTTGAATATTCCTGACAGTGATGTGTATTCTGAAGACGACGCAAAGAAAAAGTTTATTGGTCAAGAGATAAGTTCGAGTTCAACGGTACTTAAAATCACCGATGAATCGTTCTGGTACACTAGCGAGAAAGTGATTTTTCCATACCAATCCAATAATAAAATAGAACTGCGCCTTTGTTGGAAGCTCCGTCCTGAGAAATGGACTGTATTTGTAGATACTCAGACCGGCCGAACTTTTGGGGTGATCAAACCAACCTGATTGAATAATTATTTATCCTCAAGTAAATAAGGTAAAAGATACTCTGCAAATGGGGTAGGAGGGTTTTTCTTTGCCCATCGTGTGGTAACATTATATTGTTGTTTCATGGTTCCAAAATCAAACATTGGAAAATTATCATTAAAATCGGGAATCCAAACGTAAGTAAGAGGCACAAGCTCCGGAGCTTCAACGGCATACGCTTTTAGTCTTTTAATTAATCCCCTTCTTAAAAAGGTATCGAACGTGAGATCAAGTTCGTCGAATACCCCATCGTCGTCGATTCCTAATGCATCAAACTCTTCGCTAATTTTTGTGGCATCATCACCGTTTCTGCTGATAATGAACACTTTTTCTACACCAATACCTCGCTGTTTTTCAAATTGCAGAAGCGCTTTAAAAGGGATTTCATCGTCGCCGACCCCACCATCAATATATTCCACATCGGGAATGGTTTTCACATTTGGTATTCTAACAGGAGGAAACACGATGGGAAAGGCAGTAGATGCCATCAGTATATCGACTAAATTGAGAGTAGTATCACTTTCCTCATTTATTTTTCTGCTACTCATCCGGTAAGCAACTTTCTTTAATGGGAGTTTCTTAATGTATGCAACAGATATCGATGTCGTTACTGGTAGGTCGCCTATGGTTTTGTATCCCAGCTTTTTCTCTACAATTTTTGTGTAAAGGGCACGTGCCGGTGAAGTGTCGAAAGGAAATTGAACATGGTCATACACAACAATGTCTTTATTTTTAATGTTGTACAAGATATTTCTATATTCTTTCCAAGTTATTTTTTTATCGATTATTCCATTGAGTAACACTGCATTTAATGCTCCTGAACTAACTCCTGATATGAACACTATGTCATCAAGCATGCCGCGTTTATCGAGTTCTTCGAGCAAGGCTGCTTCTTGTGGAATTCGAGCCGCTGCCCCAGTCATAATTATGGCAACTCCTTGTCGTTTTTCGGGTACAGATACGGGCTTTTTGTTATAAAATCCGAAGTATAGCAAGATCGCTGAAGCGGCTACAAAGCCTGTAATTATCAATGTTATAGCCCATGATCTTTTCATCGTTCCCTTGTTTTGTGTTTTTTATTCAAAAGTAAAAAAAATCGCGATTTTCATTCTCTTTTTAATGGTTGATACACCTTTGTTTCAACAAAAAAGCAACACAATGGTTGCTCTTTTTGTTGTACAGAATGTGAAAATTCTCTGCAGTAAGCAAATTTATTTTTATATGCTAACCGTCATTTGATTTAATCTCAGTTTTTTACTGAATATTGCTCCCATTGTTTTAATTCCTCTTTCAATGGTTTCAAGGTTGGAGTTACTAAAATTCATTCGGATTGAATGTGCTCCGTCTCCGTTAGTATAGAATGAATTGCCTGGAACGAAAGCTACTCCCTGAGATAAACAATCTTTAATTAACTCATTTGAATCTAATTCTTTAGGAAGTGTAAGCCATAAAAACATTCCTCCTTGAGGATTCGTCATCTTAATTGAGTCGGGCAAGTATTTCACTATCATCTCTTTCATTGCATCGCATTGTGCTTTATATGCTTTGCGGGTTTTGTTTAAATGATCGTCGATATTGTGGTGTGTAAGAAAATCGAGTAAAGCATACTGTGAGAGATTGTTGGAGTGTAAATCTGTCGATTGTTTTGCTTTTATGAAATGAGCGGTCATTTCTGGTGGTAAAACTACCCATCCCATTCGTAAACCGGGAGCTACCATTTTTGAAAATGAACCAGACCAAAAAACATTTTCCGAGGCAAGGCTTGCAATGGGGGGAAGTTGTTCTCCTTCGAAACGGATCTCGCTATAAGGATCATCTTCAAGCAAAATTAACTGATAATCACTTAAGATGTTCGCAATCTTTTCCCGGTGTTTTCTGTCATAACATATTCCGGTTGGGTTTTGAAAATTAGGAATCGAGTACATAAATTTTGGCTTGTTTTGCCAGCAAATGTTTTCTATCTCATTCGTATCAAGACCGGTTTCGGTTAATGTAACCGGGTGAAATTCTGGCAAATATCCTGACATTGCTTGTAAAGCGCCCAAATAGGTTGGCTTTTCAACGATAACTGCATCGCCCTTTTCTATGAACATTTTGGTGGTAACATCAAGTGTTTGTTGCGAACCATTGGTTATTACAATGTTATTGGCATCGATTTTCATGTCGAACTTTTGGTTATACCTATTGGCAATCCATTGCCGTAATGGTAAAAGTCCTTGTGATCCTGCATATTGCAACACTTCTATTCCTTTTTCAGAAAGAACCCTTTGAGCAGATTCTGCGAGTTGCTGACAAGGAAAGCATTCTGGGTTGGGCAGCCCTCCTGCAAACGAAATGATGTTTTGCTGGTCGGCAACATTTAGAATTTCTCGGATAAATGAAGAGGGAATGTTTTTGTAATTTTCTGATAACTTGGCGATTAAACTTTCTTTTGTCCGTACAAAACTTTTAACTTGCTGTGTTCCTTTTGGATCGAAGCACTGTTCTTTTACATAGATTTCGGACTGATGGTCCCGATGTAATCGGGATTGTTCATGGGTGTTTAGCTTGCGCTGATCTTCGATTCCCGACAAATCGGGACAAGTCGTGTTTTTTTGCAAACATGTTTGTTTCATAGTTGTTGTTTTTGTGCAACCCAATTTTCTGTTGTTAATTAGTTTGCTTGTTAATATTCTGGTTTTCTTTATTTGTTTTGGTCTACTGATCAAAAAAAAACCCTTCTCGATTGTCACATCGAAAAGGGCTTTAAACTGGCAATACGCTCCTGTTTCTATGTGACTTGTTTCACACGGATAATGGCTGCGACTGCTGCAATAATGCTTATAAGTATGTTTGTGAAATTGATTTTCATTTTTTAATTTATTTTATTGTTGTTTAATGTTCAAGATAATTAATGACTTATGTCTTTTTTATTTTTCAGCTTTTAGGTGTTGAAAACAAAAAAGCCATTCCCCGGAAGAGAATGGCTCTGCATAAAAATATTTTTTCAGTTATTCCATATCTCTTCTGTTCCGGTTGCGAATAATCGCTGCGGCTGCAATAATGGCGATATGGACTTTGTGACTTGTCATAACTAACACTACAAATCAACTATTTTTTCTGTAAAAAGTAGATTCTTATCAGGCATATTTTCATATTGTTAATTCAAGATTAAATGATAACGATTCTTTTTTGGCTCCTACTTTAACGCGAAGATGTGCCGCAATATTCTAACAATAAACATAATCGGCTCGACTTGCCATCCAAATTTGTTAAAACAACCGATTATGTAGGTGTCGCTGGCTTCGTTATAATACATAATTGCACCTACCGAGCCTGAGTTTCCCCAGATACGGTATTTTGACCCCATTCCAAAGAATCTGAATTGCATGAGTCCATATCCATAATTCATGTTGGCCCCCAATTTTCCATAATCGCTTTTCATCGTTTCAAGGGTTTCATTTTTTATTAGTTTACGGCTATTAAGGGCTTTAAAAAAAATGAGCATATCTTCGGTGGTTGAAATTACGCCGCCGCCAGCCCAGCTCATACTTATACTTTTATATGTCGCAAGGTTTTTTCCTTTGTAAAACAAATCTGCCATTTTTTTTGTTGGCTGGTTTTTAGGCTCAGAATGAAAAATGAAATATGTATCGTTCATTTCCAAGGGGTTGAATATTAATTCATGGCAAACTTCGTGAAGTTGTTTTTTTGTAATTTGTTCAATTATCAATCCCAGTAGTTCATAATTTGTGTCTGAGTAATGACACCCTTTTCCCGGCTTGAATTTTGCTTTCAGGTTATTTTTGGTCCAGGCTATTGTTGTGTAAGGTGTCCAGAATGTGTTGGGTTCTGCTAGCATCCTATCCATTAAGCAAATTCCGTCCTTGTTCTTATCTGTATAATAGTCAGCTATTCCCGATGTGTGGTTAAGAAGTTGGGCAATGGTAATACTGTCTGAATAATCGTTTTTTTTATAAATATGAAGGCCATTTAATATTTCACGATCGAGGTATTTTGAAATGTGGTCGCTAAATTTAATTTTTCCTTGTTCGGCGAGTATAGCTACTGTGGTGGAAACGATTGTTTTTCCAATACTTGCATAATGGAACGGTTGGTTGGAGTCAGCTGTAATTTCATTGTTTGCAGAACTGCCCATTTTCCAATGAATATTTAGCGAATCGGAATGTATCAGCAAAAAGCTATTGTTCTGATTTTGATTACTTCTGGCCATTTTTGTGAAAATGCTGAATACTTTCTCTTTTGTTTTTTCTGTTGATGTTCCGAATACTGTTCCTGTTGCCATAACGAATGCGATGATTACTAGTGAATACTTTTTCATTCTTATTTTTTTTGATTATTTGATGAAACACATGTCACGAAGTTTTGTATCTCATTTTTTCGGCAAAGGAAGATTCTTAATGGCTTTCTATCAATCGGGTTTTGGGTTGATTCTGCTCGAATACCCATAAATCATACAAAAGTATTATGTCTGGTAATTATTTGTTGTGCAGTATTTTGGTGAGTTCGTGCCTGTTTTTCACATTCAATTTTTCGTAAACTCGGGTAACATGTGTTTTTACTGTTGGAAGAGAAATATATAACTCTTCAGCAATTTCGCGGTAGCTTTTTCCTTCGGCTAGCAACTTAGCCACATCAGATTCGCGGGGCGAAATCTGGTATTTTTTTAGTTGATTTTCTTCAATCGTGGGAGGAACTGTAAATTTTGAAAGTTTTTTAACATCGCTTGAAAGTTTCGATATTGAAAGAAAGATCGCAATACCGGCAAAAATGAATGCCCCGTGTTGGTTTACAATATCTATTGTAAGTTGTTGTGGGGTAAAGCATAACGTAAGCAATGTAATGAGCATGATAATAGCAATTACCAGAGCATTTCTTTTTTCTGTCGAATCGGTTTCCTTTAGTAAAAAAGCAGGTTTTGTACATAACACCAAAAGCATTGAGTATTCAACCGATATAAACAAGAAACCTGCACTAAGCCAAAGACTTGTTGTGTGAAAATTTGAAAATTGTAAAACGAGAGATAAAACAATTACAAGTAAACCAATCAGTACTGTTAGTATATTTCGGAGTCCAGAATTTTGTATAACCCTTTCTTTGTGTGAATTAAAAACAATGGACACAGAGAAACATGCCAGCAGAATTGGGGTCGCCACAGGTTTTATATTTAGCACTAGAGGGGTGTTTGGAAAAAGAAATTGAATGGTGGTTGAAATTATTAGCATTAAAAAGGAAATGGTAACAACAATGGTTTCTTTGTATTCAACCTTTTTTTTGTAGCAAATAAACTGTACAATCAGTGTCGAAATCCCTAAAGTGTAAGCAAAAACTAAAAGTATGTTACGTATAATATCCACGTTATTAGAATCTTGTTGTTTTTCTGTCAGTTTGTTTCAGATTGCTTATATCAATTACTAAGATACAATTTTATGAATTGAAGACTTCCTTTTGGTTTAGGAATACAATTGAGTTTCACAATTTACGATAGCTTCTGTGGCGGATAAACAATAATAAAACTCCAGTCGTTGGTAACCCGGTCAAAGCGTGCAGGTAGTTGTGCCATGTAATTATTATATAGCGAAGTTGTGTTTCTTGATGCCAAGAAAATAATCAAATCTGTTGGTTTCATCTCAAGGGTTTCAAGGGAAAGCATTTCGTGCTTCTCGCAAATATTTTTCTCGAATGATAGCTCGATATTTAATTTTTCAACTACTTCGCTGGCAATGGTCAATTCTTTGTTCCGTCCGAACAATGTTGTCTTGGCTTTTAAACCAGTATTTAGGTTTTCAATAATTTCGAGGCATTCATTAAAGCCGTGATTGTTTGTGAAATGCGAAGGAACGATCACCTTTAATTCCTTGATTTCTTTTATAGGGGTGAGGAACCTGGCAATCAGTATCATACCATTGTACCGCTCGATAAGCCATTCGTACATGTCGCCAAAAATGTTTTGAGCAAACTTTGTTTTTCCTTTCCATCCCAAAATCAATTTATTGGCAGTTATTTCCCTCGCCGAACGTAAAATGCCCGATGCAGCGTTCAAGTCAATGGTGGTGCGGATCGCAATTTTAGTTTCAAGTTTTTCGGCATATTCTATAACCGGTTGTAGTTTTATTCTGTTTTCGCTGATTTTTTTCTCCGCCTCTTCGGTATCTTTTACAACTGTAACAACGTCGATAGGAAGTTCGCTGCTTTTCTCTTTTATAATAACTGCCAGATCAATTAGTTTATCAATATTTTGTGGATTAACAGCTGGTACAAGTATTCTTTCGGGCTTGTTTGTCTTCAGAAAATCGGGGGTGCTTTTGCTGTTTACCATGGCTTGAGTTGCCCTTTCGGTTACAATTGTGGCAATGAAGCAAGTGATGAGTATTAATATGATTGTACCATTAAGTATTTGTTCGTCAATAAGTTTAATTTGATATCCAACAATAATGATAGCCAATGTTGCTGCAGCATGTGAACTGCTTAATCCGAAGATCAGATTTCTTTGGTTCACTGTGTACCGAAATAATTTTTGGGTTGCGAATGCGGCCAGCCATTTTCCAGTAAGCGCGACTACCGAGAGAATCAGCGCAACCTGTAGCGCCCATAACCCATTGAAAAGTACCGATAAGTCCACAATCATTCCCACACTGATCAGGAAAAACGGGATGAACAAGGTGTTACCAATGAAACTTACTTTTCCAAATAACGATGATGAATGAGGAATGAATCGGTTAAGGGCCAAGCCTGCAGCAAATGCTCCAATAATGGGTTCAACTCCTGCAATTTGTGCAAGAATAGCTAGCAGGAAAACAATGAAAAGGACAAAAAGATAATGCGCGCTCTGGTCTCCCATATATGATTTAAAAAACCATCGGGTAAGGCGGGGAACTACAAAAAACACTACCGAAAGAAATAAGACCATTCCGCCCAGTGTCCGCAAGAAGAAAAATAAATCAATGGTATTTATCTGTGAACCAGCTATAAAAGAGAATAGAACAAGTACCGCAGTGTCGGTAAAAATGGTTCCTCCAACCGTTACCGCCACCGCTTCGTTTGAAGCCAAGCGCTTTTTGCTCACAATAGGGTAGGCAATTAGTGTGTGAGTGGCAAACATGATTGAAGTAAGGAAACTGGCTTTAATATCGAAATCAAGAACATAAAAACATACTGGTAAGCCAATTAGTATTGGTAAAGCGAAGGTTAAAATTCCAAATATGAAGCTTTTATTCTTGGTTTTTTGAAATTTATTCAGGTCTAGTTCCAGACCTGCTAAAAACATAATGTACAGTAAGCCAATTGTTCCAAACAGGTCAATGGCAATATTTTTCTCGAGCAGGCCTAAGCCATGAGGTCCAATTAATATGCCAGATAAAATGAGCCCAATTATCCCGGGGATTCTCAATTTTTTCAAGATCAACGGGGCAACCAGCATGGTAAAAACCACGATGGCAAAAATTTCCACTGGATCTTTGAATGGAATCTCAAGCATAATACGATCTTGAATTAATTTTGATAAAAATGGTAATAAAAATTAGAAAAACAATGCTCCTGTTTTACTTTCTGACTTAACTTAATTTAAAATTTTTTTTATTTCGGTAGTATTTATTCCCAGCTAAGAATTATTTTTCCGCAATTCCCTTCTTCCATTATATTGAACGCTTCCTGAAAATGATCTGCATTCATCCGGTGTGTTATTACAGGCGAAATATTTAGCCCCCTAGTTAACATCATTTCCATTTGATACCAAGTTTCGAACATTTCACGTCCATAAATTCCTTTAAGGGTCAGGCCTTTAAATATAACTTTGTTCCAATTAATAGTTGTCGACGATGGTAAAATACCGAGCAGCGAAACCTTTCCTCCATTATACATGTGGTTAATCATATCGTTGAACGCAACCGGAGAGCCAGAACACTCCAGCCCAATATCGAAACCCGATGTTATTTTCATCTTGCTCATAGCTTCTTCAAATGATTCAGTGCGTGGATCGATTACTTGGTCGGCACCCATTTTTTTTGCCAGTTCACGTCGGTAGGGACTTAAGTCGGTACCCATAACATTTCGGGCGCCAACAAATTTGCAAATGGCTGTTGCCATAGCGCCAATTGGCCCTCCTATGCCAGTAATGAGCACATCTTCTCCAATGAGCGGAAATGAAAGGGCTGTATGGCATGCATTTCCCAGTGGATCCATTATTGAAACAATTTCGTCGGGAATCCGTTCGTCAATTTTGAGCACATTGCTCACGGGCACCGATACATATTCGGCAAAGCCCCCGTCGCGGTTAACGCCAATTCCAACGGTGTGGTCGCAAATGTGTTGCCTTCCACGACGGCAATTGCGGCAGTGGTTGCAGGCAATATGCCCTTCGGCAGTAACCCTGTCTCCAACTTTGTACTGTGTAACTTCACTTCCCAGCTCAACAATCTCACCTACATATTCGTGCCCTATAATTAGCGGGGTTTTGATGGTTTGTTGAGCCCATTCATCCCATTTATATATATGAAGATCGGTTCCGCAAATTGCCGATTTTCTAACTTTTAACAGAACTTCATTTGCGCCGGGCACTGGTATAGGAACTTCTTCCATCCATAAGCCGCGTTCTGGTTTTACTTTTATTATTGCCTTCATCTTTTTGTCCTTGTTTTATTCTAAAACTGCCATTATTCATCTTTTAATTTGTTGCCAATTTCGATAAAAACAGCATGCAAAACCATGATTTTTTATCGTCAACTTTAGATATTCTGAAAAAATAGAGTAGGGGATATTGCTTATGCCAAATTTTAATCGAAGTAGTTTATCAAACAAAAAAGGCTACCATTATGGTAACCTTTTAATATAAAGTACTAAACCCAAATATCATGAAATCGAAATTTCCTTTGGCGGTTGAGGTTTTACCTCTTCGCGTTTGGGTAATTCAATGGTTAGAATTCCGTCTACATATTTAGCTGAGATTTTGTCTTGCTTAATATGTCCTTCAGGAAGGGTAAACCTGCGTTGAAACGACTGATAACTAAATTCCTTTCGGCTGTAGTTTTCTTTCTTTTCTTCCTTTTCATCTTTTCGTTCAGAGCAGATTGTAAGAACGTTATTTTCTAGGTTGAGTCTGAAATCATCTTTCTTCATGCCTGGGGCAGCTACTTCAATTTGGAACTTATCGTTGTCTTCTTTCACATTCACTGCCGGAATAGTAGTGTTTGTGTCTGAAAAGTTCCAATTATCCCAATCCATTAATCCTCTGTTCAAAAAATTATCGAAGAACGACGGAAAAGTGGGGTAGTAATTCTGATTTCTTTTTACAAGTGTCATGGCTAAATCCTCCATTTATTTAAGTTAAACGTTTATTAATTTATACGCCAGTCAATTTTTCAAAGAGAATGCCAAGCGCGAAAAGTGGAAAAAATGACATGAAGTTTTCTGAAAAGGAGTAAAAAGTATGAAATTTTGTCGTTGTCAATCAGTTTTTTACGTCATTTTTTCCGATTTAAGCCCCATAAAAGATTCTTTTCTGAAAATTTAAAGGGAATAGCACCTTTTATATAATAAATTGAAAGTTTAAAGTTGATTTTAGTTTGAAATCTTAAATTATTTGCAATTTTTCTAAACTATTTCGTTCTGATGTTGTTCTGTCGTTAAATAATAAATTATATTTGCGCCAGTAAAAGCATATTTGCTACCTGAAATTGAAATTATTGTCAATGAAAAGAGTGATGTAGGCTTTACTAAAAATTGAAATAAATAGTTTTGTGATGAAGAATTATAACAACACATTTTTTTACTTTTATTATTATTTCGGTATTCATATCGGAATCGAGTAGATGTGTGTTTGTTAAACAAGAGATACAATTTATAAGGTTCCGAATTTCGGAGCCTTTTTTTTTAATTATACAGATATGATTGTAACAATAATAGGATTAGGGCTTATTGGGGGGTCGATTGCAGTAGATCTCAGAAAAACAGGGTTTGCCACTGAATTAATTGGTGTCGATAATTCGGAAAAACATTGTGAAAAGGCTCTTCAGCTTGGACTTGTTGACCAGATAAAGCCCTTGCAACAGGCGGTTAAAGGGGTTGATATTGTGTTGGTTGCTGTTCCTGTGGATAAAATTGCCGTGGTATTGCCAGAAGTTCTTGATCTCATCGATCCTTCAACCTCGGTAACCGATGTCGGTTCAACTAAACACGTAATATGTCAAGGTGTTGATAACCATCCGCGAAGAGGAAATTACGTGCCTGCTCACCCGATGTCGGGGACAGAAAATTCTGGTCCTGAAGCTGCAATGGAGGGGCTTTTCAAAGAAAAGATTTGTATTATTTGTGATCAGGAGCAAGCTAAACCACAACATTTGGCACTTATTGAAAAGATGTATCATACCATCGGCTTAGATTTGGCATATATGACCTCCGATGAGCAAGATCATAGTACTGCCCACGTTTCGCACCTTCCGCATGCTACCTCTTTTGCCCTAGCCAATGCAGTGCTCGATGTGAACGATCGGCACATTATTTTCGACCTGGCAAGCGGGGGCTTCCAGTCAACCGTTCGTTTGGCAAAAAGCTCACCTGAAATGTGGGGGCCAATTTTCATGCAAAACAAAAATTATGTGGTTGAGTCGCTCGAACTGTATATTAAACACCTCGAAGATTTCAAACATAGTCTTGAATCGGATGACGATGAAAAACTTATGGAACTTATGCGAAATGCTAATCGAATTCGTGAAGTTCTCGACGGCGAGTCACAGGAGTTGGTAAGGTTGCAGTCGACAACAACAAAACTGTACAGAAAATAGAAATATAAAAAACAAACAATATGAGTATTGAATTAGACATTTTACCAGTTAAAAGCTGGCTTCCATCAATCGATAATCCATTATTGATTGCTGGTCCTTGTAGTTTGGAAACTGAAGAGCAAACCCTGGCAACAGCCCGAGAATTAGCTAAAGATAAGCGTGTATTCGTTTTTCGTGGTGGTGTATGGAAACCCCGTACTCGACCGGGATCATTTGAAGGCATTGGCTCTATTGGGCTCGAATGGCTGAAAAGGGTGAAAGAAGAAACTGGGCTTCCGGTGGCTACCGAGGTGGCCAACGCACAGCACACCGAGGAATGCCTGAAAGCTGGGGTTGATGTGGTTTGGATTGGTGCCCGTTCAACAGGCAGCCCTTTTGCTGTGCAAGAAATTGCCGATGTATTGAAAGGCACTGATACCGTTGTGGCTGTAAAAAACCCGATGAACCCCGATCTATCGTTATGGATGGGGGCTCTTGAACGCCTGAACCGGGTGGGAATTAGAAAATTGGTAGGAATACACCGTGGATTTTCTCCTTTTCAGGAAACAAAATACCGCAACTATCCCGGTTGGAAAACCTATATTGAACTTAGACGTTCAATGCCCAACTTGCCAATAATTTGCGACCCAAGCCACATTGCTGGTCGTCGTGAATACCTTTACGAGATTTCTCAAAAAGCATTTGATATGGGTTTCGACGGCTTGATTATAGAATCTCATATCGATCCATCATGCGCATTAAGTGATAAGGAACAGCAACTTACTCCAGCTGATTTGTCCAAATTGCTCGACAAGCTCGTTATTCGTGCCGAACATTCAACAAATACAGAATACGAAACGCAACTTGATCTTTTGCGTAGCCGAATCGACTCGCTTGATACCGAGCTGATTGAATTGCTTGCTGCCCGTAACGAAATTGTGAAACAAATTGCGATGTACAAGAAAAACAATAACGTAATGGCATTGCAAATTGATCGTTGGACCAAGATGATGAACAACCGTGTAGCTGCTGCTTCCAAAATGGAACTTGATACTGTTTTTATAAAAATACTTTTTCAACTTATCCACGAAGATTCGGTACGTATGCAGACCGAGTTGATTGATAACGAATAAATAAGCAAAGTAGAATTTAGTTGTACTTTGAAGGGATCATAGATTTAAGTGATCCACAGTTGTTATGAAAGCCACAGGATTGAAATTCTCATTTCTGTGGCTTTTGTAATTTCTGATATTTTTAATTCGTTTTGTCGACTTTATACTGAAATTCAATGGGTTTTTATTGCCCGATTCTTCATATTTGTTTATGTTTGTGTTTGAGGTATTTTTAACGCAAAAGTTTGCTCCCAAACTTATTACAATATGGAAAATTATCTAACCATCTGTTTTTCGAAGCCAAAACAATCATTGTGTAAAATTCATAAAATCAACATGATGTACACTAGCAGATGTGAGTGTTTTATCTGAGCTTATGTTTGAAATAAAATCTAAACTTTTCTGAAGAATAATTAAACCAATAAATATGAAAAAATTTGTATTAGAAAAAGCAGATGCACGCCAATTTGTTGCATCAGATTTCAAACACCGCGTAGAATTTTTTTGCAGGCGAGCCATGTTGCTTACTGTAGTTTGTTTGTGCATTGTTGTATCGGCAAATGCAAATCAACAAGACGACGCATACAAGCTCTCCGACTTCTATGCCTTCTACCTTAATAGCAATGGGTATAACGTTGTCTTAAAGAGTAGTTTCAAAAATCAGTTAAACAAAGGCACCGGAGGTTCGTTCACTTCTGGTGATTACACATGGACTACCGGCACCCCCCTGCCAAACCCTGCCCCCGATGGTATGTACAATGGGAAACCAGTTACTGATATGAGCGAAATGTTTGACGGCTGTTCATCGCTAAAAAGCTTAGATCTTAGCAACTTCTATACCGGGAATGTTACCAATATGAGCGAAATGTTTTCAGGATGTTCAAATTTGACAAGCTTAGATCTTAGCAACTTCTATACCGGGAATGTTACCAATATGAGCGAAATGTTTTCAGGATGTTCAAATTTGACAAGCTTAGACCTTAGCAACTTTAATACCGGGAATGTTACCAATATGAGCGAAATGTTTTCAGGATGTTCAAATTTGACAAGCTTAGACCTTAGCAACTTTAATACCGGGAATGTTACCAATATGAGTGA
>Ga0123334_1000233_pt1 | contig 73323 bp, 75 predicted proteins | sample BiotimSIPDNA_FD_89706 | JGI IMG/M metagenome (GOLD analysis project Ga0123334, IMG submission 89706) | Anaerobic biogas reactor microbial communites from Washington, USA - Biogas_R1 time_0 SIP DNA | ecosystem: Engineered > Bioreactor > Anaerobic > Unclassified | place: Washington, USA...
GCTTCAGGACAAAAATGCAGAACGGGTATGTATCCAATTATTGGTGTTTGCTACCGGTCGGACAAGCCTTGCCAGCCAACCTGGTGCATCACCTACTAAATCCATAACCCTCTGGAATCCGGACCTGGAAGAACGGGTTAGCTTCTCCGCAGGTTTCCTGCCAAGCCTTATAGCGATGGATTCAAGACAGCCTGCGAAGTGATCTGTCTGTTCTCTGAACCATTCGCGCCACCGGCGGATCGTCGAATCATCTGCTGCTACATAAAGTGAACCTGTAGGATTGAGTACGGATTCGATGCTCTCGCTGCAATACCGTTTGTATGGTACCAGGATGTCGGGCAGTTCATGGTGAATACTCTTGCATGCTTTGCAGCGAAGCCTGCGTATGCTCAGAATTATCTTAGTTCCTTCGCTGTTAATATATTTTCTCTTCCGGCTGCCAATTACAGAAAGCTGTCCACCACAGCACGGGCATGATACCTGCTCCAGATTCCTAACGAAAAACTCCGGAAACACTCTTTTCAATCAGCTCATAATTTGATACAATAACCATACCGTGGGTGGCGCTTCTGGTACCTTTGCTCGAACAATGGTACATCAAAACAGAAGCGCTTTCCTTTCTTTATGATTATGATGTTATGGTCATTATATCCATCAATTTCCGGACAGGCAATACCGTCAGCTTATTGGCATTTTTCATTGGCGAAAACAACTTATATACATCATTTGTCCAGATTCAGAATAATAGAAATTGAATATGTTAAAGTAATAATATCCATCTTCATCTTCTTGGATATCACATTCTAAATGATTTAGAGAATATTTAACTACATCTTCATTGCATATAATAACTCTTGGGAAAATTGCATGCTTTGACTCAAGTTCATATGCCTTAACCATCGCTGGGCCAAAAACCACTGAACCTTTATGGTATAACTCTCCAAACCCTATTCCACCTCTGCATACAAAGTCATATTCTAGCAATATCAGAACTAAGTCTCTGATCTCATGTAGTATCCTTTTAAGAAACATATTATCAATTGGGTATGAAATAACAATTGAATCAGAAAAGGTTGTTACTTCACGGAATGGAATTTTGCCAAATTTATCTTGATAAGTATTTATTTTTTCAATAACTTGACAGATATTATTAAAAGTATTTTTATCATGTATACTGTTAAAAATATGATTTCTGAAACCTAATATGTCTAGGAATAATACCACTCTATTCTCATATTTTAAACCTAAATTGTTTTCCTCCATAAACTATTTTTCTCCTTCACATTATAAATAAAGTTATCGTAATATTATGGATTGGATAATGAAAATCTCTCATTTCCAATCAAGATTCCTGCGTTTTAAAAAAATGATTCTATCAAATTTAGATAATATGTCTTTTATGAATTTCCTACTAAAGTCTATTATCAATAACGTGCTCTCCACTATTTTTTATCTACTCAACATTAACAATTAGCGTGTTTGCAGCAATAATATTCCCTCTTGAATTTCTTACTTCACAAAGCAATGTATGTGATCCGGTATACGCAGTTGCATTTTTATATATTTTTGAAGAGGAATCGTCGCCAATATACCAATCATGATGATGATCTTCACCAGTTGCATTATTTTGAACTATCCATTTATAATTTGCTACTTTTTGGTCTGAAGGAAGTTTTGTAAAAACTGCTTTAAATGTTATGAGAATCCCCTTCCTGTACAAACCATTGTTTTCTGGTAAAGGTATAGCATCTATTCTAATTGATGCTATAGTTGGCTTTTTCATTGCTTTAAGCATATTATCAGTAAAAATTGAATAATTGCCATCTTCATTAATTTCAACATGCAATGTTCCATGTTCTTTTGTCATAAATACTTGTTTATTAAAAGTATGTTTTTTATATAGTTCAAGTGCATCCTCATCAGGATGACCATGAACATTATTCTCACCCACGGAGATTATAGTAATCTTCGGATCAATTTTTTCAATTGAAGTTATGTAAGAGTCTTCATCTTTTTTCCCTTTGGGTTTAAAAAAGGTATATGAACCATGATGACTGGCATGTAAAAGTGTTGAATCAAGTAAATTTGGCCTTCCACTATCATCAGAATAATATGGTACAATTCGTTCTTTCCATGCTTCCATACTAGAATCGCCAGTAAACATGATTGAGATACCTTTATATTCAATCCGGAAAACCATACACTGGTCATGAATATCTCGTTCCGTGGGTTTTTCATCTTCCAGATACGCTTTCGTTGGTGAGAGGACTAGAAATTTTACATCAGGTTCATCTGTTATTTCCATTTCATTATAAGCAGAAAGCTTCTTATGATTATTTCCGGATTTCTTAACCTTCTGAATTAAATCTAACATATCATAATAATGTGGGTAATCCTTTTGTTCTTCCTCTGGAATGTACATTCTATGTCCTGATTCCCAAATATTATTTATAATATATTCTTTAAGCTTTCCAATTCCTTTTATATGGTCTTCATGAGGGTGAGTTATAATCAGATAATCTAGAATCTTTTTACCATCATCATTTTCTGGTAGTTGATCTTCCAACCAAAATAAAAAATCATCATTTGAAATATTGCAGTCTATTAATATAGTAGTGCCATTTGGGCACCTAATAAAAGTACAATCTCCTTGTCCAACATCCAAAAAATATACCTTCATTTTTCGCCCTCCAATTTATGGCTATTATTCGCTACAAAATAATTATAGCTATCCCTTATAACATAATCAGTAAATCTTTCACCAAAACGCTTTAGCCTTCTAGACAATAATAATAGTGCTAAAACAAAAATTAAAACATATACGTAGTTATCTAAAGTTTGATTGATCCCTAACTTAATCGTAATTATTAGAGATTTTGTTAGAAAAATGATTATACATAGTATAGTTCCTGCTATAAAATTCCTGCACATGCCATATAGTGCATTAAATAATTGAATTTTGTAATCTTTCCCTAAAGATTGAATTTCAGAGTACATAAGGTTAAATGCTTCCTGATTAGTCTTACGGGTGTTATTCAACAATAAATTATATTTTATTTTAATCATTTCTTTAAGCCTCAATTTAAATTCAAGTGAATACTTACTATCATCATCCATAAGAAACCTTTCGGATGGCATACCCTTCCATATTTTTTTATAAACATTCTCCTGTAGCCATTCACTTATTTCATGAAGAATAACACCAACGTAATAACTCATTCCAAGAAACAACACAGATTTTATGAAACCTTGATCAGTCATAGAAATGAAATTTACTCCTAAGATTTCATTAAAAAAAACACTTAATGCCCATATACCTAAAAAACCTGGTATTATGTAACCAAAAAAATCATATAAACTTAATTTATCAAAAGCCTTTTCCATAGACTCCTCCTAATTAAAAAAGTTCTTTTATGCAAACGAAGTAATATAATATCCATTACTTCCACTCAGCACAATTTCTAATTTACCGTCATTTCTTGTTGTTAAGACTTTTCTTATTTCAGTATTGTTCCAGAGAATACCTCTTGCGTGTTTACTATAATCAACATTCTGGGTTTCATACCGTATACTTTTATCAGAAATAATAATTATATCTGGAGTACAATATTCAAAAACGTCACTGCAGTATCCATCTATTCTACCGTGATGAGATGCTACAAAAATATTTGTGTTTTGTAGCATTGTCCTAAAGTCATTATTCTGCAGTAATACACTCCATCCTTTTGATGTCATATCGCCAGGAAAAACAATTCTTATTCCCATGTAGTGAATAAAAGTAACAAGACTTAAGCTATTAACATCATTAAGTACATTTGGAGAAAAACAAAATCGTTTAACAATTGAACCCCCCCAATCTGTATTTAATGATGGGCCTGTATAATAATCAATCATATTAACTAAAGTCGATATCCCTGGTCCCATACCATTTTGTGCCTTTTCTCTCCTTATCCAATCTGAGTCTACATACCAATTTTTACTTAAGCTTTTTATATGACAATTATTATAAAGATCTGGCAAGTCAGAAACATGGTCTTCATCAAAATTAGATATTGTAAGATTTGTAAGTTCGCCACCTTTTGATAAAACCCACCTAGAAGGTCTCCAACCAGTTGATGAATTGTGACCACAATCAATCATCATACATTCTCCTGATGAGAATTCAATTGCGCAACAATTCCCATGTTCAACATCAAATATATGCACCTTCATATCGTTATACCTCCAACTTCTTTTGGTCAAAATATTAATCATTTTGTAGGAAATCTTATTACGCTTTCCTTGCGTTACAAAACTTCCCATTATTAACATAATTCCATCAACAATCACGTTATAATCAACACAAAAAAACAAAAGATTATATCTTACCTTTATCCTTTCTACGAGCATCTGCAGGCTTGTCTGCTTCTTTTGGAATTGCCCATGCCCATCCTAATCGAACCGCTCCCGCCACTCGTCCTTGCTCACATAGGAGTTGAACCCTGCGCTGGGATATCCCCCATTTTTCTGCTGCTTCTTTTGCTGTAATATAATCCATTCCTTATACCTCGCAGAAATATTTTCCATATAATATTGTATACGAAGAAACGAATGAAAACAATGAATTTTGTGAATATATTTCTGTAAGGTACTATTCAAGCAAGTACTATACATTAATAAAACAGCCGCCATTCTGCTTTTCGCAGTTTGGCGGTTGTCTCTTCTCGGTAATGTTATTTTTTACTCAGCTCCTGCTCCATCTCTAAACCCGACTTGAATTTTATGAGAATCTTATCCTTTGACATGACCTTGATGCTTTGTATAAGCTGTCTGACAAGCTGGTTATCAAATTTCGATAATTTGCAGTTTGCGGTGTTCAGAAATTTTTTCATATCCTCGACTCTTTGTTGAAAGCCGTCTTGCCTGGCTTCCTGTTCAGTATATTGGTTTTTCTTCTTCTGAAGGTCTTTTAGCTCGGAGGAGATTTTAGCATAGTGCTCGTCAAAGTCTGTATTATCTGCTCCACATCTTGCATTTTCCTCTACGAAGCCTATCATCTCTTTTTTTAATTCCGCGATCCGTTCCTCAATTTTTGCTATGTCCATCTGTTTCGCCCGGTTGCTCATTACCAGCTGAATATTGGACTGGAGCGTGTTCACAAAATCGTCCTTATCCTGTATGAGCGAATTGAAAGCATCCATTATGGCCCTATGTAAAACATCTTCATCAATGGTCGGGGACTTTTGGCAGTGTTTTTTCCCGTACTCCAGCCTGTTTAAGCACCGCCACACAATCCTTTTCTCGCTGTAGGCTGTCCAGGAAACCCGTCTGTAAGGCTTGCCGCACTCCCCACATGTCAACAATTCGGTGAGAGCATATATTGAACTGTATTTCCCGCTGTCGGTTTTGGCTCTTTTTTCAGCAGTCTTTTTAATATTAGCCCGGCGTGCTTTTTCTTCCTGTATCCGGTGAAACAAGTCTTTGGAAATTATGGCCGGATGGCTGTCCTCCACATAATATTGCGGAACAATTCCATTGTTTTTAACTCTTTTCTTTGTGAGATAGTCTACAGTGTAGCTTTTTTGCAGCAAGGCATCTCCCATGTACTTCTCATTGGAGAGCATGTTGTTGATGGTGGTAGTAGACCATTGGTTTTTTCCGGTAACGGTTTTAATGCCGTTTTCCTCCAGGTACTTTTTGATTTGGGTAATGCTTAGACCCTCTAAATACAGCCTGAAAATCAGCCTTACTATTTCTGCTTCCTCCGGCACTATCACCAATTCACCGGCCTCATTCTTTGTATAACCTAAAAATTTATTATGATTGACCATAACCTGTCCTTTTTCAAACCGGCGGGCCACACCCCATCTTGTGTTGGTGCTTAAGGAGCGGCTTTCTTCCTGGGCGAGGCTTCCGAGGATGGTGATGAGAAATTCTCCGGTGCTGTCCAGGGTGTTGACATTTTCTTTTTCGAAGAACACGCCGATGTTTTTTTCTTTCAGTTTCCGTATGTATTGAATGCAGTCAAGGGTGTTTCGTGCAAAACGGCTGATGGATTTTGTCAGCACCAGGTCAATCTTGCCTGCCATGCAGTCTTCAATCAGTTTATTGAACCCTGTTCTGTTTTTTGTACTGGTGCCGGATATGCCCTCATCAGCATAGATGCCTGCAAACTTCCAGCCTGGGTTTTTCATAATCTCCATCGTGTAATAATCCACCTGCGCCTGGTAGCTGGACTGCTGTTCCTCCAGCTCCGTGCTGACCCGGCAATAGGCAGCTACTCTCAGCTTTTTTATCTTTGCTTTTTCCTTAAAATCATAAATCGGATTTGCAGGAATTACCGATACTGTTCTTTGTCCCATCGCCATGGGCTTTTCCTCCTTTTCCCCGTAATTTATATGATGTGCTCAGCGTCACTCCGTTGATCAGTTCAAACCGGAGCTGCCCGGTGATTTCCACCGTAATGCTTTTGATGGTTGCTTTGAATAAAGCCTCGTCAAATGCTTTAATGGGCTTGCGACTCTCAAGCACCGCTTTCAATTTCCTGGTTTTATAATCAAAATCATCCACCTGGGAAACTCGATATTGTTCTACAGCTCTTTTGAACAACAGCTGTGCCATTTCTGACGGTTTCAGGCCGTTTTGGCCTAGTACGCTGGATATTTGCAATTTTATCCTTCTTAATTCTGCACTTTCTGCCACAGCATTAACTGCCGGACGCTTTTCTATCATTTCAGGGTTCTCCATCACCCGGTTGATAATCTGTATAAAGCCTGCTTCAAGCTGCTTGTCATCAACCACGCCGCTTTTGCAGCAGACCCTGTTGTCAACGATATACCGTTTGCATTTCCAGTTGCATTTCTTGTTCCTGTCATGATGTTCGGTGTACCTTTTGAAAACACTCCCGCATTCCCCGCATATCAACCTGCCGCTGAAGGGGTAAGTGCTGGCGATGCCGTTAGCATAGTAATTGACATTCCTGCCAAGCCGGGTGTTCTTTTCTTCCCTGAGCTTATGTGCAGCATTAAATACTTCCTCCGGGATAATGGCAGGATAGAAGTCGTTTCCGGTGTATTTCCAGTTGCTCAAAATTTTTCCGATGGAGCCGTGATTCCAGGAGGGCTTTCCGTTGGCGTTGGAAACCTTCATTTCCGTCAGGTCCTTTGCCATCTGCTTCAAGGATATACCCGATATAAAATCATCGAACATTTTTCTGACCAGGTCTGCCTTTTCCGGTTCGATGGTTACAGCTCCGTCTATGATTTTATAGCCAAAGGGCGTATGTCTTTGCGCCATTTAGCCCACTTCCTCTCCGATGATTTCCGGAAGCTCCAGTCCGTTGATCAGGCGGAAGGCGATTTCAAGCTTGGATTTTACAATGATCCTTTCTACCATCAGCGAAAATATGCTTTCATCAAAGCTCTCCATTAAGTCATCCTGCTTTTTGAGAAAAGCAATCAGTTCCTCTGTCCTGGCGGCCTCGTCATTAAATCCGTTGTATTCGAACATCTTGCTTCGCTGCTTTTTGGCTTCGCAGAGCTGCTTGGTGATCAGGTTGCTTTGCTCAATAAAAAGAACAGAGTCAAGATATCCTTTCGACCTTAGTCTACTTAATACATGACTCTGTTCCGTAAGTTCCGTTATTTTTTTATTGATTTTCCTGACCTGGGATTCATACTCCCTGCCGCAGTGAAGCTTTTTCAAATCCTCGGCCAGGGGGATTAATATTTTGTCATGATTGCTTTTTAGCTTATTGTACAGATTGATGAACGCAGCTTTGATGTGATTGTCCTTGACAGCTGTCATGCTGCATTCCATCCGATTTCTGATATGCTTTGTGCAACACCACTGCACGGTTTCATAAGGTTTGCCTTTGAATATGATTTGCCTTTTAAAATTACTCCCGCATTCACCGCATTGGATTTTGCTGCTGAAGGGGTACCGTTGGTTGTATTTCCGGGTGTCGGTATCCACCATGGCTTTTTCAGTTTTTCGCTGCTCCATGATCTCCCTGACCAGTTTAGCCTGTTCTTTTGAAATAATGGGTTCATGGTCGTTGGCGATGTAGTAGCACTGTTTTTGTCCCCGGTTCCGCTTTCGTTGGAAGGGCAATGTGTCGGTGGTAAAGGTTTTCTGAAGAAGCATGTCGCCGTAGTATTTTTCATTGGTCAAGATTTCCTTCACCACATTTTCTCCCCAGGCTTCTGCCCCTTTTCTTGTTGGAACTCCTTCTTCCGTAAGCTCCTTTGCGATGACGTACGTTCCTTTTCCGTTCAGGTAATCGGTGTAAATCCTTCGGACAATAGCGGCTTCTTCTTCATTGATGACGATTCCTCCATCCTTACCCTTCATATAACCGTAGGGAAGGTAAGAAGGCTTCCATTCGCCTTTCATAAACCTTTTTTGTATCGCCCACCGGTTGTTTTTTGATGTGGAAATGGATTCCTCCTGGGCAATGGAGCTTAAAACCGTCATCAGAAGCTCGCTTTCAGCAGACATGGTGTTGATGTTTTCTTTCTCAAAGAAGACTGCAATCCCCAGCACTTTCAACTTTCTCACCGTCTCAATGCAGTCGGCGGTGTTTCTTGCAAATCTGGATATGGACTTGGTAATGACCATGTCCACCTTTTTGGCTTCACAGTCGGCAATGAGTCTTAGAAACTCATCCCTCTTGTCTTTGGCGGTGCCGCTGATGCCTTCGTCCGCATAAATTCCGGCAAAAGTCCAGGCATCGTTGCTTTCTATCAGCCGGGTGTAGTACTCCACCTGTGCTGAAAAGGATTGCAGCTGCCCGGTGTGGTCCGAGCTGACCCGGCAGTATGCGCACACCCGCAGTTTCAGAGCTTCAGCTTCTGCTTCCATGCGATGGATGGGCTTGATGACTCTTACTTTTGGCATACGCTTCCTCCTTTCACTTTTCAGTACATGATGCTTTATCAGCAACACACAGTACCACACAAATCCAGCCATATCAAGTGTTTTTACACATATACCTCCGCTAGAGTTGGAGTGAATGAATTCCGATTTAATCTGTCAATTTCTTTCAATTCAGAAAGAGTAATAAGGCCTTTTTCAAGCATGCTATTCAGCAGCGAAAGCGCCATTTTGTACTTGATTTCATTGGTTATTTGAGTTTGCGACATGGTTTTATCCCCCTTTACATTTTGCTTTAATACCACAAGGATGCAGCGGATTTGAGTTCCGCTGCATAGTTTCTGATATCAAAGCGGTTACGCTTGTTCTCAATCTTCATCCTGTGCTTTATTTGCCGCTGCTTCCCAAGCACCGGGGCAACAGCTCAAACTGCCTGTGGTCAGCAGGCATCACAGGAATTCCACCTCCCCGAGAACCTCCGGGCTACACTCTGGGACTCAACCTCGACTATGCAGGAGTATCATTGTAGGCTGTTCAGGTCCTGGCGAAACAATCCACCACAGATTGTTTTATGGTCAAACATTTATCGCTCATAGCCTTTGATGCCATCGTTTTGACGAGCAAAAAATGCCCGCAGGCTGTCTTGGCGTGTTTACCAATGTCGCTTCCCGTTTCAGCGGCTGAACAGCTAACGTATTTGAGCTGTTGGATATGGACGGCTTTAAGGCTTACAAGCGAGCCTTTGCCGGCAATTTTTCAAAGAGCAATAAGGGATAAAAAATACCCCTTCACTTTTTAAGCCGAAAAAATGAAGGGGTGGACGAAACAAATTTTTATTTTTCAATGATTTTTTTAAGTTTGCTGATAATGCTGTTTTTGCGAGACTGCAAAGTTGTTCTTGGCAGCTTCATTGAATCTGCCAGCTCTCTTTCGCTTTTGCCATTAAAGAACAGTTCATTAATTATTAACCGCTCATACTCTGTCAATTCTTCAAGTGCCAGCATTAATTTCTCAAGCATGATTTTTTCAATAATAACGTCTTCAACAAGAAGTTGCGGATCACACATTTTCTGCTCGATAGGATAGTCCAGCTCGACTAGCTGGTCATAAGAAAGATTATTCTTTATGCTGATTTCCTCTATGTACCTTTCACGTCTTCTCATCTTGTAATAGGCAGTATATATTTCCTTGCTTACAGTAACAATTTCATTTTTCACTCTTATTTTGTATTCTTTCATCTTTCCTTCCCTCCGTTTTGCTTTGTTTGCGGGCCTTAGCAAAGCAGAGGAAATCAAGGATACCGGATGTAGTACCAAAACAAACGCTTCACGGATGTCCCCTTTCTGGCAGCAAAAAAGGGCCGCACGATTTTTCGTGCGACCCTCTTTTTGCTGCCTATGTGCATTTTAGGACGGGCTTCGGGGCATAAAAAAACCCTCGATTCATGGCTGTATAAGCCTGAAATCGAGGGCTTTAAAGTATGCAGCTACCCATCATAATTATCGTAACACCCTGGCAGTTCGTATTCAGTACTTGTTATGTAGGTATTTTGTCCTTTATCAGTTCGTATTTAGTTCACATTCCGTTTGCCATATATCCCTTAGAGCAGGTATCACATATCCCCATATGGCAATGCCCATTAAATTAATAGCTTCCTTTTTTCTTTTATAAAAGGTTGTCCTCTCACAATTGAGAGATTCGATAATTTCCTTTTCCGAATACCTGTATTTTACAATGTACTGCTTGTAAAGGATATTAAAATACAAGTCCCCATAATCAGGATAATTCTTTATTTTTAACAATGCCTTGTCCACAATTTCAATAAGCCACTTGCTTTTCAATAATGAGCACAGCTTTTCTTCAAGGTCTTTCTTATTGATATTGGGGTCATAATCATCCAGGTAATCCAAGGCTTCAGCCAGACGATTGCCTCCCATGGCATAATACTCTGCTTCAATTTCGCATACCCTGTCTTCAACACACCAAACTACATCCCGGTATATTTTCAGCAACAATTTTGTTTTATGATATACCCGCTCTTCATCAATGTGCATGGAAGCTAATCCTCGTTTCAACACAGCTAACGCCATTTTTTCAGAACTCATCTGTATTCACCTCTTTTCAAAATTATTGACATATTTTTTGTTCTCTTGTATTATAATATGTGAACAATATTTGTGTCAATAAATTTGTTCTCTTATTGTATAATAAGTGAACATTATAGCCAAAATATTACCGGAGGTGTTTTATCAAATGCAGTTTGGCGAAAAAATTAGATTGTTGCGCAAAAGGGCAGGGATTTCTCAGAAAGATTTTGCAGAGCAACTCGGGATTACAAGACGGGCTTTGGTATACTATGAAAACGGTGAGCGCTTTCCACGGGAGGCAGGACTAATTGATAAAATCGCCGGTTTCTTTAACGTATCTTCAGATTTCCTGACAGACGATAGCGAAAGCATTGCAATGACTAAGGAAGAAATATTTCTAGAGGAAGCAAAAGCAGAAGATAAGTTGAGAGGAAAAAGCGAAGCAAAAAAATTCATTGAAACTACAAAATGTTTATTTGCCGGCGGAGAATTATCAGAAGAAGATAAAGATGCGCTTTTTGAGGTATTAACCGAAATATACTTTGACTCAAAGAAAAAAGCCAAAAAGTATGGTGTCCGTAAAAGTAAAGGCAACAAGAATCCACCAACTGATTAGCTGCGGGGTGAAAAGTATGGAATTTATTTTGAGAGAAGCCGAGAGGTTGATCCAAAAGCATAAAACCCGAAACCCCTTTGAGATTGCCGATTGTCTTAATATTAATGTTCTCTACAGGCCCCTCGGCAAGCTTAAAGGGATTTACATATACACAAGAAGGAGCCGGTATATCTGCATTAACAACAATTTGGACAGTCCTGCCCGAAGATTGGTATGCGCTCACGAAATCGGACATGACCGCTTCCACAGGCATTTGGCCATAATGAATCCCCAGGCCCAGGAGCTTATCAGCTATGATATGTCTTCAAAGCCGGAAAGGGAAGCAAATGTTTTCGCTGCAGAAATCCTCTTGCCTGATGATGAGGTTATAAAACTGATAAATGATGCGGAAATGAATTTTTTCAGAGCCGCAAGGGAACTTTATGTACCACCGGAATTAATGGATTTCAAACTTCAGATATTGAAAAACAGGGGCTACAGGCTTGAAGCCCCATTAAATGCGACAGGAGATTTCCTGAAAAAGTAGCACCCCGAACGGTAATGTAAATAATTCTGTGGGTGAATGAAAAAGTTAACTCCTTTCTGGCAAGAATCAAATATAAGCCAGAAAGGAGTTTTTTCTATGGGAACAGCAGCACAAAAGAATTTTATCAAGGAAATGATCAAGGAGAACCAGTTTCAGAATGTAGGTGACATATACGGTTACCTCAAAGACCTTTTCAAGGATACTATCCAGGAGATGTTGGAAGCAGAGCTTGATGTATCAATTGGATATCCTAAGAATGAGAAGACAATCGAAACTGATAATGAGCGTAATGGACATTCTCAGAAGACTGTAAAAAGCCAGTTTGGAGAGATTGAACTGGATATTCCAAGAGACCGCAAAGGTGATTTTGAACCTAAGATAGTACCTAAATACAAAAGAGATATCTCTGGCTTAGAGGAAAAGATAATTTCTCTCTACTCCCGTGGAATGTCTACAAGGGATATTCATGACCAAATCAAAGACTTGTACGGTATTGAGGTATCTGCAGAAATGGTCAGTAAAATCACAGAAAGGCTTGTCCCTGAAATTAAGGAATGGCAGAACAGAGCCTTAGAACCCATATATCCCTTCGTATTCATGGATGCTATACACTACAAGGTTAGAGAAGATGGACATATTCTGAACAGAGCTGCATATGTGGTTTTGGGCATTGATTTGGACGGTAACAAAGACATACTCGGTATATGGATCGGAGAAAACGAATCTTCAAAATTCTGGCTTGGAGTTCTGACTGAGCTAAAGAATAGAGGGGTACAAGAAATATTGATATTCAGTGTAGATGGCTTGACCGGCCTTAAGGAAGCCATACAGGCAGCATACCCTAAAGCAGAAGTACAAAGGTGCATTATTCACCAGCTAAGGAATTCTTTCAAGTATGTATCCTACAAACATCTTAAAGAGTTCGCCAGGGACTTCAAAGCTGTATATACTGCAGCAACCGAAGAAATTGCTTTATCCAAGCTGGAGGAAGTAAAAGAGAAATGGGGCAAGCAGTATCCATATGCCACAAAGAACTGGGAGACCAACTGGGATGTACTAAGTCCGTTCTTCAGGTATCCTGAAGGCATCAGGAAGATGATTTATACAACAAACATAATTGAAAGCCTACATAGGCAGTTTCGGAAGGTAACAAAATCAAAGACTGTATTTCCATCGGACTCGGCTTTGGAGAAAATGCTATACCTTTCCAGCCGGAATGTACTCAAAAAATGGACCCAGAGGTACCGGGATTGGGATCAGGTATTGAACCATCTTATGATTATGTTTGAGGAGCAGGTAACTCGGTACATATAGCCGGGATAAATGATAAAAGGCTGAGCAACCAGCCGCCGCCCATGCCTTCTATCTGAGTTTTTCTATGAGATTTCAGCTAACAAAATTATTGCCAGAACCGTCCAATTTCATACATAAAATTGAACGATTCCGGCAAAATAGTACCAATTAAATATGGGCAAATTCTTGCTCGGAAAGGAAGTTATCCTTCCCTACCCACAAAATTATTTACAGTCTCCCCCGAACATCATATATTTTAAGATGCGCGGGGTGTTTTTGTTTATACTATTCCAGTCTTACATCCTTGTTTCTAATTTTAAGCACAATAAACAATCATTTCATTGCCAAGCCTTTATTTATTGCTTCCTGGATGATCTTATGGCAGCAAACGCCCATTGGATTATTCACTTTGCAATTGGAATTTTTCATTGCACCGGTAATAGCATTCACTTCTTGCACCGTTTTTGCTCCATGCTTAAGCACGGCCTCAATAACCTGTTCTTCCGTGACTTCGCTGCAGTAGCACGCGTATTTGGGGTTCGCATCTTTCTTAAACCATATAGGAACCTTAATTTGATTCTTCAGGAATTTTACGCCGTTATCTACGTTATAGTAAACAACTTCACATTCCTCATTTAAACAGATCCTATATTGGTCTCCCTCTACGGCTTTTCGATTGTCATCGGTCACTAAATGCTCAACGGTAACTATTCCTACTACTTCGCCTATATTATTGCAAACTGGGCAATTCCCTTTGGGTTGAACTAAATCCTGCGAACAGCATCCGCAACTGCACGCATTATTGTTTTTTATCATGGTAGCATCCCCCGCTACTTTACTTTTTTGATTTTCAAGCATGTCTTTAGCAGATCATTCCTAAAGTCAATGTCAAATTCCCTGTAATGCTGGCTTTCTCCCCATTGCCGCATTGATTCATGTTCCGGGTGCTTAGGGTCATTCCATGCTTCAAGAAATTCTTTATAACCGCCAAGGCCACCTACATCTTCCGGCGGACAAGCTCCTTCGCCTTCAAGAATTATAGGGTAACCAAACTCATAATCTTCTATGGTTTTTTCCAGTTCAATTTTATGTCTCCAGTAGTCGCCAAAGTCGTAAATGTACTCTAGGGTCTTATATTTTTCCAGATACTTATCAATTTTGACCGTCTGAGGCTGTCTAACGTTTGTTTCAATTATCCTGGCTATAATGCCATGAGGGTCTTCCTTTTTTGTTGGCTTTTTGTTTTTATACTTGGCAAAGTAAAATTTGAATTCCTCATAGGATTCTTCGTCATTAGTAATTCTGAGTTTCTCCTGCGGGAACTCAAACTCATAAAGATGATAATCCCGCCAACCCATTGAAAATTGTATTGTGTCATGCAGGCGTCTGAAGGTAACATCCGCCGGGATAACTACCCTTCTCCATATTAGCGGTTCGGAATCAATTAATTCGATTTTTATCTGAAAGGCTTTCATCACTTTCACCTGAATTCCTTTCCGGTTATTCTTTTAATCATCTTGCAGAATTGCTTCCATTCTTCCGGAAACTTATTGTTGCCATACTTTTTTACGGTTCTCCCGCTAGTAATTATTTCAATGCTCCATTGAGTACCATCACAGATTCCGGGTTCTATGTACCTGGCTTTCCAATTCAGCAAATCAATTTCTTTTAAACACTTAATAAATTCTTCTGCTGTTTTATTTCGGATGGATCTTGTACTGGTTTCTTCAGAACCGCCCTCTTTGAACAGCCACATAGTTTTAAGATTTGTCAAATCAATAGTTACATGATAATACCCGCCGAAGTAACCACCCACTGATGCTTTAAGCCCTCTGATCTGGCCGTATGCTATGTCAAGCACCTGTTCCCGGTTCCACTCATTGTTACAATCCTTGCAGTGGTATTCCGGACCGCCATCTATAATGCAACAACCACCCAATTTTACTTTTCCGGCTTCCGCTTCCTGAAAAAGCTTAAAACTTGGCATGCCATAAACAATTTTAACCGAATTCTTAGACCCGCATTTAGGGCATTTTTTATAATTAACAGCCACTTTTCCGCACCTCTTTGCTACGATAAACTAATCGCCCCACATTACAAACCTTGTTGAGCTCATTTAGCCCCATGCCTCTCCATGCTCGCCGGTTTTGAGCATTCCAGACATATCTTGCTCATCATCTTCTCTATGCAATCATCATCCTCCAGAAAAAGCACATTCCTGCTTTCAAACTCAGGTCTCTTAACTCCAAAATGGGAGCTGGCATCTGCAGCCGGTGTGCCGGACATAATGAAGGAATTCAAAATTATCTGTTTTTCTGTACAGGATGGCTGCAACTGGACTTCCTTTTCCTTGATGATTTTATAAAATTGGATTTTAGGATTATTAATATTCTTTTCCAGCATCATAATACCCTTGGGATCAATAAAGGTAATATACTGCTTGTCATCTTCGGCAATCCACATAATAAAGTCCGGATAAAAATTTCCTGCTTCAAAAAAGCCAATACCAGCTTTGCTCTTATTGCGGAGCAGGTACAGCCTCTTATCTATAAAAGCCGATGGATTATCATCGCAATATTTTTTCAGCCTGTCAATAAACAGCTTTTCATCGCTGTTTAGGCTTACCGGCGAAACATCGATACGGATTCCTTTATCTATAGAGATAAGGGGAGTGTAAAGGTGGCTGTAAAAATCAAAATAGCGGAAATTCAAATGTTTATCCTCGTACTTGCCCAAACGCCTGTTTTTTTCTAAAGCCTCCTTGATTCCCTCTATCAGCTCCGCAAATTCGTCGAATTTCTCTTTGTTAAACAGGGTAATATTATACTCATCGATAAAATTCTTATCATTGGATTTTAAGTCTCCATAAACCAGGTGTGGCGCTTCCCACTCTGCCTTATGATATTTAAAAAATCTGTCCAGATAGTTTTTCAGAAGCATAACACATATATCATTGATTCTTCCAATTTTATCAAGACTGTTGATTTCCATCAGTGCTTTGGGGACAAACAAAGTGTACCAGCCTTTAATCTTAAGTATTTCCGGCAATAATGACTTTTCGATACTGATATTGTAATAAGCCTTTTGTTTTTTGTATTGCAGCAGTTCGGCATAAAGCTTATCCACATCTAAAAACGCGATATGATGTGGCTCCAGTACAGCCTCGTCCTTTTGATATTTTACATCTTCACTCCTGGTAGAGGTAAGGCTTTGGACGGTAGCATTATAATCAATCTTGATTTTATTTTTGACCATGTTGTCCATAAAGCCGTCTGAAGGAATAGTAAGGATCAGCCGTTTCGATTGTTTTTTGAAATTGATACCGTCCTTGACCTTAATCACCTTCAGTTTATCCTTCACATCATGAAAACGGCTTACTACAGGGAGCCTGAACTCTCTGATGGAGTCATTGAGATCCATATCTTCCTTTTCAAGATATTCTTTGAATTGTGCCATATAATCGGCTTTTACGCCAAATATAGTTAAGGTTTCTATTTTGTTAATATACCTTGGCACTTCAACGGGGTAGTCCAGTTTGGAACTGCGCTTGAGACAGTTTCCGTAACCTTTAAGCCTTACCCCCCTGCCAAAAAGCTGAATGGCCTGAGAGCCTTCGCCTTTGGCAAAGTTAATCAGCCCCATGGTGGAAACCCGCCAGCTGTTCCACCCTTCTGTAAACTTTTTAGAACCTATAAGTATATTAATCCTGGAATTTTTATCATTTATTTTTTTAAACAGGGACTCGTTCTCAAACTGGTTTTCATCGGTAACAATCCCGGTCTTTCCTTTTTCAATATTCTTAATCAGCTCGCTGTCGCCGCCGGCGCCAACGTTGATGACCCCGAAAAATTCATTGTCGCTGCCGATCCGCAAGCCGATTTCTCCGCCCAACTGCTTTAGATTTACTAAGTGCAGCCTGCCTGTGGAAGTTGTCTCAAAAACAATTTTCAACACATCGTCATAAACAGAGCCGGCATCTCGCTGAAACAGATTTTGCAGATAAGAAAAATCGCCGTAAAACAGCTCCCGTCCTCTTTCATCAAGGAGCCCGGTATTGTCATCCAGCAGCAGTTTGATCCGGTTTACAGCCTTTTCTCTATTTGCCGTAAAACCGTTAATAAAGGCCAAAACTTCCTGCACATCGGTTAATTCGTCCTTGCTGACGGCTTTATTCACACTGTTGCCCACAAATACTAAGAGTGGCTTTTCAATATTGAAGGGGACAAAGGCCCCTCTATCGCTCTGATAAATTTTCATTTGCTGATAAAAACTGAGCAAGCAACCCGTTAAATACAGCTCCTGCTGTTCCTTGGAAAGGCTCTCTTTCAGGTTGTAAATACGGTATTCCTTGCCATAGCCGTCGTTATAGAAGTACTTATAAGAATAGTCAAATATAATAGCCTTGCCGTACTGATGAGCAAGAGCCTCAGCATCCGATTTTGTTTTTTCCTCCTTGATAGCCTGCTTAAAAGTCGCTGAGTACTCGAAGGAAAACCCATTTTCCGACAACCGGCTGCGAAAATCATACCACACATTCCCAGAGAGTCCTTTGTGCCCTTCGTCAACCAGGACAAGGTTGTTCTGCTCGAAACTGTCCACAGAAACAGTCTTTACCTTCCCCTGTTCTTCCAGCTTGTTGATATCGATGACCAGCACTTCGTCTTTTTCCTGCAGGGTATCCTTTTCAAAGAGGCGGCAGCGGATGCCGGAAAGCTTCATTTCCTCAATATGCTGGTGCGATAAACCTTCATTAGGCGTAAGAAGAATGATTTTATTTAGCGCCAAGCTTTTGTTATATTCCTGCGCCCTCTTAAAGTAATGTTGGAATTGCAGGATATTAGCATGCATAATTAACGTCTTGCCGCTGCCTGTAGCGCACATAAAGGCTAGCTTGTTCAAGCTGTCCGGTGTATAATCCGAAATTGTTTCACCATCGCTTTCAGCATTGAATTCATGCAGGAAATTATTTAAGTCGGCAACAAAGTTTTCCCTATCCAGGAAATACCTGTCGAGATACATCTCGGTAAAAAGCAAAGCAAGATACTGGAAATATTTTAGGGTAAGCCCGCCCCGACCCTCGCCGATATGCTGGACATAACGGAAGATGTTTTCATCATACTCCTTCAGCTTGTCCTTATTTAAAAAGCCCAGCTTAACATACTTGCGTACTATAAATTCATGGAAATAGGAGGTGTTCTCTTCGTTATACCCTTCCAAATCGGCAGACCGCAAATCTTCCGCCAGTTCCCTGAAATCTCTTTTGCCAAAGAGGGAAAGGAAGTATTTGTTGAGCACCAGACAGTCATTGAGATTGATGGACTTATTTGCTTTCTTAGCCTTCTTTGCTCCCATCATCACACCCCCTCAAACATTCTCTTTTTAAATTCAAGCTCGATTAAATGAACCTTCCACTGCTCTTTTTCGCCCTTGAGGTTTTCCAGATTGTTATCTCCATTAACATAGATAATGTCGAACTCGCTGTTCTTTGTTTCTGCGCGGTATTTCACAAAGAAAGCATCCAAAGCAGCGTTATCGGCTGCCAGATCTTCGGTAAGATTGCGCCAGATAACAAGAGCTTTATCCCCATTGGGCATAATGCCTTCCACTGTTTTAAAGATATACTTTCCTTCCTTGTCTTCTGTTAGCATTACTGCATTTTCATATCCACCCTTCTCATCAGGGACGGCATTAAAGCGGGCAGCAGCTTTTTGTCTCGTAACAGCAAGGCCAAGGAGGTAATTAAAGGTTTCCACCAGGTCTATGGTTGTTTCTTTTGTCTCGTTGTTCTCGGCAATTTTCATTTTATAGCCAAAAGGCTCTTTAAAGCGGTCAAGGTTTAAGAGGCTGCCCCTGCTTTCAATGTCCAGCATATATGATACAAGGTACTCGTTAAAGAAGTTTGCGTCCATCCTTAACTGCCGCTCCTGTTCAGGCGTGCGGCTAAGCTCGATATTATTCAATGTATCCTCATAGCTTTCCAGACGGATGTATTTAAAAATCTGTGAAACACCGGTATTTCTGTTCTGTGGCTTGCCGTCTTTCCAATCTTTAGCGTAGATAACTTTTTTAATCCTCGGCTTGGTAACTGTGTTGAAATAGTTGCCCATTTCTACAAGGATATACTTACGGTTGCCTCCGTCTTCGCGGTTGAGGTTTATTACTGCATGACCTGTTGTGCCGGAGCCAGCGAAATAGTCTAAAATAAAAGCTTCGGTGTCTTCACCCACTATACAATAGATGCTATCATACGTTGAATGAATTGACTTTGGATAACCAAAAGTTTTTCTTTCTCCAAATAATTTTTGTAGTATATTCGTTCCATGAGATGATGCATCATATTTTGAATCATACCACATTGTTTTAGGTTTTCTTCCGTTTTTAATCCTATCCTTAAGCATTACAGAGTATTTCCCGTTATCATTATTAATTATAAAATCGCCATTTTTAGCTGCTTGAAGTATTTTAAATCTGTCTGACCATCTCCAAACCCGTCTATTTCCATTTGTATCTATAGGCATGATAATTTCAATGTCATCAAGAGAAAAGTTTTCTATTTCTATTTCCTCTAAATTATTTTTTTCACCAAGGATTAAAATGCTTTTAGGTTCATACTCTGATGGATATGGATATTTTCTCTCACCACCCACTGCGACAATTTTATTTTTCTTTTTATTATAGTACAAAGGAAATTCAGAATTGGGTCTCTCATCCGGCGTAGATAAACCACCACTTCTTCTAAACGGAAGTAATCGGTACGCTGAATCATCATCTGAATGTTTAAACTGTTCCTCTTGTTCAGGAGTTAGTGGTTGATTAAATATTTCAATCTGAAGAGGATTTTTTGCATAATTTAAACAGTATTCGTGAGAAGTTGCATAATAGCTATTGATTCCTCTTCCCCTTGGATTGCTTTGCACTACAATAGTTCCAATATATTGATTCTTTCCCCATGAATTATCTAATAGCATTTTAAAATTGTATAATTCTTCATCATCTATTGTTGCCAACAATGCTCCATCTTCTAAAACCAAATTTTTTGTAATGTTGACTCTGTCATATAAACATGAAATCCAAGAAGAATGTTTATAATTGTTTTTATAAATAAATGTTTCCTCAGATGTATTATACGGTGGGTCAATATAAACACACTTAACCTTCTCCCTATACTTCTCCTGCAGCAAATTCAATGCCTGAAAATTCTCACTGTGTATTAAAAGGCCGTTTGTCTCCTCATCTAAATTGCCTATGCTTGCAACCAGCCTCTCTTTGAATTCTGCCGTAAAATGCTTTGTATCCAGCACTAGGTTTTTATTCTGTTTTAAAAAATCTACGGTCAGTGGGTTGGAATAGGTCACTGTCATCAAGTCCCCGGTAATCTCATCAATGGCATACAATTCCACCCATTCCTGATGCTGGGCGTCGTTTGCAGCTATTTCGGGGTAGAAGCTCTCGTCAATTTTATCCAGGGTGATACACCAGTTTGTTTCAACCACAAACTTTTTCTTAAGCCACAGTTTTTTCTGAAAGTCCTCTATTTGCGCCAAAAAGTCAATAATGGTGCGGCCTACCTTTTTAATGGCCTTCACCTTGGCCAGGTAGGCATTTGCTTTCACTTCATTGTCGGTATCCAGGTCGTCCAGGTGCATTATCTCGGCCTTTATGTAAAAATCCAGTTCCCTGTTCAAGAAACCGCGCAAATCTTTGTGAATAAAATAATCGAAGGTGTTCTTGGCAACATAGGTTTCCAGGTGCTTTTCCAGAATTGTCCGGGTCTTATTTTTTTCCGTCGGGGCAGGCATGTTTATGGCCCAGACAAAGCGCTTTAAATCGGCATTTTCTGAAACGGCACCTTTAATTTTATCAACGGCGGATTTATTTAATTTAGAATTATCTTTAACCTTGTTTACGCCATCCTGCTCACTTGCAGGAATACGATATTCAAATTTTATTGTGAGCTCATTACCCTCCACTTCCAGGAAGTTTTCATCAAGCAGGATGAATTCGCGCTTTTTATCATCACTTTCTTTGTTGTTATTTTGTTCAGTATTGGCGTCAACCAGCTTAAAATGAATCGTATACTTTTCTCCCTGCACATCCACCTTAAAAGAATAATCCCTGAAGTTTTCGCTGGTTTTGATATAGTATTGGTCATGGTTGGCCCAGTAAAGTTTGACTTCTTCCCCCTCATAGGGAATAGCATAGACCCCTTCTTTATAGCGGCGTTTGCTGATGAAATCTCCCTCATCATAGTAACGGCTGAAAAAGTTATATAAAGCTGAATAAACATCACTTTCCAGCTCGGCAACTCCTGTGCCGGAGGCAAGTAACGCCTTATATTCGGCATATTCTTCTCTCAGCTTACTGTCCTCAACCTTAACCCCTACTCTTTCACACTGTTTCTCAATTTCTTCAATACGCTTTCTTACCTGGCTGTTGTCGGTAGCATATTTCAATAGTATGGAATTAACTTCACTGGCAAGAGTATTTTCAATGAAGTTATTGATCTCGTTTTTGCGGATATTCATGATGCGGTATATGCCAAAGTCAAGATCTGATTTCTCCAACTCAAACATGTCCCTTAAAAGTTTAGTAAAGCGTTGCAGTTTTTCGCTCATTGCTTAACCCCTCCTGTTCTAGCGTCTATCTTCTTTTCATTAGTCCTGGTTTCTTCTCTTTTAAACCTTGCATCTGCCGGTTTTGGGGCATCTTTAGGAATTGCCCAGACCCAGCCAAGGCGCTTGGCTCCGTCAACTCTGCCCTGTTCACACAGAACCTGCACCCGCCGTTGGGATATGCCCCATTTTTCAGCAGCTTCTTTCGCAGTAATATATTCCATTTCTCATCCCTCATCGAAATGTAGTTTTCTAGGCTCCAGCAATTTCTTAATCCTCAATCCCATAAAATAATGGTTTATCTTTAATCAGCCCTTCCATCCTTTTAACTACACTGTCTATTTCGATACTTTCTTTAAAATTATTTGATTTCAATGCTTCTATATAAGATTCCAATATTTCAGCAGGTTCTATTAAACTTATATTTTCCGGCTTATTGCTGAGCATGACTTGTGCGTCTATAAATGCACCCATACTGTTGATCACAATATTAAGTAATTTCCCCGCACGCTCACAGTTTCCCTGTATCATCTCATTCCTTGCCTTCAAGGTTAAACTGCGGATATCTTCTCCCCATATGGCATAACGTGAATGAGTAGCTTTTGCCTCTTTATCACAATCATTAAAGATGGCCCGCTCCAACCTGTCCATTACCCATTCCTCGCTATTGCCTTCTTTCATACGTTCAAGAACTGCTGGATTTTCCATTCTTTGGAGATTATAAAAATCCAGTATGCATCTTATTAAAGAATTCACTTGTTTCAAATAAACACCCCTTCTTCTTGCCATCCAAAACTTTTCTACTTATTCCAAACCATCATCTTCAGCAGCGCTGGTAGACTTCGTTTCAATGGTTTTCCCTGTTGTCCGTTTAGCAATATATCCCTTGTAGACAATTTTTTTACCTTCATCCTCAACTTTTAAAGGTACATATTCGACCTGGTACCAGTACCGTTCTTCGCTAATTATCGTGACGATTTCATTTTTTGTAACGGTATATACAATTGGAGCTTTTTTAGAAGGTTCTTCTCTTATTGCTGCTTTATCTGAAACGACGGTAGCCTGATGCACAAAACCGGCTATCGTTACTATTCCACTTATTATGGTAATTATCGTAACAATTGCTTGTAAAACCCGCATAACTATAGGATTCTTTTCCTGCCATTTTATTATTGCTGCATTTAGTCGTTGCTGCCAGTTTGAAGAAGAATAAATCTCTGTAATATCATTTGCAAGCTCTTCCTCTTCGATAGAGGTTAAAGATACCTCATCAATTTCACTATCAAAATCGTTGAATATCTGAGAATACTCATCTTCAGGAAATAAGTTTCCTAACAAATTGTTATAAGCAGAGGTATTTATTATGTTTTGGAAAAGGTTTTGATAAGTATTTAATGAATCTATAATGGACGACAGCCTGCTGTTATTAAAATTAATCCTCTCAAGGATTGCTATAGAATTCTCAAACATACTGCCTAAACGCTTAGGCATAATACCTTCAATCCTATTTGCATAAAGAATTGCCTCTCTGATTGCAGGCGTATTGACAATATCTAAAGCTCTTTGTACTTCAGAAAAAACCGCAGCATTAGGCAATACAAGCTTTTCAATACGCGGAAAGAGTTTGTCCATTTTCTCTGTATATGAAAATGCAGAAGCAAATTCTATGCTTTTAAAAAGATTGGCAATATAGTCTTGCTGTTGAAGCAACCGACTAATAGGCGTCTCAAACATGGTTGCCATATTAAGCCTTGATGCTATTCCTGTCAACCTACTGATTCTATCCATTTGTTCCATATATCTATTCATCGTCCTGAATGGCTTCTCCATCTTACCCTTTGACATTTCTACCGAAAGCCCCCCACCTAATCGCAAACCGTTCTGATTTAACTTACAGCAAGGCATTTGCATTCTGTTTTAACTGATATATCCCATTGACATATCTCTTAAAAGTTATAATCATACAAAATATATTATATTCGAAACTACGAATAATGGCAAGTATTCCCTTCATAATTGAAGAAAAATTTTCAATTGGTTTCTTTCCATCAATGGAAATATATCTAACTATAACTATGCCCGTAAGCTCATAAAGCCTTGCATAGCAAGACTTTATGAGCTCAAAATAGATATACTGAACTAGCTGCAATCGTTTTTCCCCTTCTCTTCGGCCTAAAATGAATGAGTATACTGACAACTATCCTGGTTTTCTTCCACCGCCGATTCACTTAATGCAATCACTTCATAATTTGCTTTACTTACACACTGATGAGGAATTTCTCCTTGTTCCGCCATGGAAGAATAGCGTGTTCCGCCTACTACAATATGGTCTAAAACTTTGATTTCAAGAGGATGAAAAATATCAACAAATCTCTGTGTCAATGCCCTATCTTCCGGAGAAAAATTTGTGGAGCCGCCGGGATGATTATGGGCCAAGATTATCGCCCTGCAATCACAGGCAATAGCATATTTCAATACCTCTCTTGGATAAACAACGGCTTGTCCGACACTTCCTTCAGACATAGTTTTTGTTTCAATCACGTTATTGCCATTATCCAGAAAAGCAACCATGAACCTTTCTTTATCCTTCATTCCACCCAAAAGAGCCAAAAAATACTGTCCAGATACGGTTGATGAATTAAGCATAATCTTCTTCTCACTTTCGTAGATTTTCAGGAGGTTATAAGAAGCTATGAATTCATTGAGCAGCCCTATCTTTTCAAGCTGTTTTTCATTTGGTTCCATGATATGAGGGTGTTCCAAGATATTAAAAGGGTTGTTTTCTTTTGCATACTGCCGAACCTTTTTGTAGGGCAGTCCTGTTAAAGTCGTCAGCCCTTTTAAAAAGCTTTCGGTATGCTGCATATTTTTCTTCATGTTATGCTTGCCCCCTTTCCTCACCAAATATCTCAAGAATGGCTTTTAAACTGTTCAGCTTCTCAGAAGCCTCCTGGGATAAGTCAAGTTCAAGTGATTCGAGATGAAGAAAAAAGTTATCTACTCCCATGTTTTGAAAGCATCTATAAATTTTTTCTTCCGCATCAGCATCCAATCCAACCAGCAGAGACAATAAAGCTGCACACTTTTTGTATTCCGCATTCCTTGATTTTTCTAAATTCATCTCATCTTCCACCTTTCATGCTATTTATCCACTAATCTATTTTGTTTCTTTGTCTGATGTTGAATATTTCTTAGAGTGGGCAGTTCACTGCATAGGTCACGATGAACCGTACCACAGTTCACCAAATAAACAGACTGCCCCCTTGGTGTAAAAGTAAGGTTTTTCAGAATTACCCCATCCCTGATTTTAAAAAATACATGTTGCTGCTCTTGCCCCCGTTCTCACGCCACCGCTGCTCCTTGCGAAGATAACCGCTCTTTTCAAGGTCTGCGATGGCTCTTTTTACGGTGCTCCGTGACAGCTTCAGTTCTGCGGCGATGGTACCGATCGCCGGATAGCATTTGCCGTCCTTGTCCGCCCTGTCACGAAGGTACATGTAGACGGCTACAGCCCTATGGGGAAGCTCCGATGCATAAAGCGATTCAAAATAGCCCATCAGGCACCTCCCTAATCTGTACGCAGCGGCTGCTCCATTTGCTGCTGTGCTTTTATCTTTGCTTGCAGTCTGGACTTCAATGCTTTCCCCTGAATCTCTTCAGCAGGTGCAAGGGACATGCCGCCTTGAGCTGATGTGGAGTATGGCTCCTGTTCTTCTATATCCTCATAAGATATGTGCCGTTTGATGATTTCCCCTTCAAGTTCTTTTTTGTCAGCATAGGCAACCTTACGAGCGGATTTTTCCTGCAGCTCATACACCTTTTCAAACCGGATGCCCCATTCAATAAACAGCTTTAAACTGGTTTTCACAGGACAGGCGCCGGTCTTTGCGACAATGAAGCTGCCTTTTGGCAGGGTCTTCAATTCGTCGGGAGTCATCAGGGGACGCTGGATCATTTGTAGGGATTGGGACGGATCATGCTTCCCCCGGGTGACCGAACCTGATAAAACCGTCTTATTGCCGAGGCTTCTGGAGAGTATCTCCGCTGATTCCGAGTTTGGGGCAAAGCCTCCAAAGATGGTGTCCTGGCAGTTGTCGATGATGATAGCGGCTCCTTCCTTGCCGTAGTTCTTTTCAAGCTGCGCAAAGCTCTGTATGATGGCCACGATGGAAACACGGCGGGAACGGGAAGCGGAAAACATCATCTCTGCACATTCAATTTTGGGTATGGTGCCGATCTCGTCCAGGTACATCATGACACGGTTTTGAAGCCTTCCTCCCTGCTCATCGGCCACCGACAGTATCTCCCGGTAGAGCTGCTGGACAATTAAAGAAATTAGAAAATATTTTGTATTGTCTTCCTCCGGCATGACAAGGAAGATGGCAGACTTTCTTTTACAAAAACGCTCCGCATCGATGGCAGTGTCAAAGCACAGTATCTGCTCCAGTTCTGAGTCCAGGAATGCATTCAACCGGGAAAGGGCTGTCGACAGGACGCTTTGCATGGCTTGCTCTGCAGTATTTAATGCTGCTCCTGCAAACCATCTTGCCTTATGCTCCGGCGGGAGTTTTTCAATGAGCAGCTGGAACTGGTTTTTGCCTTTTACGCCGGAGGGAGCCAGCAAGTCCTGTATAAGCTTAAAGACAGATATGATATGGCGTTTCTCGTTTGGACAGTATTCCGCCACCAATAAAATGACGGCGGTCAGCAAGCCTTCTGCAGCATCATAGAAAAATGCATTCTGGCCGTAGGAGCCTGCATCCAGTCCTCCGGAGTTAACAATGGTTTTGGCAATAATCTTAGCATATTTCTCCGCCCTGGCTTTTGCTGGGAGATTATCAGGATTGGCAAGGTATTCATCCATATATTTGTTCACAAGGTGCAGCATATTGTTGCCATCGCTGCGGGTAGGGTTTCTCAGGTCAATGACAGATACATCGTAGCCATAGTAGTCCCTGGCGATGCATCCGTAATTCCTATAAAGGTCGCCTTTGGTATCGGTGGTGATAAAACTCATCCCGCACGCACAGGCATATTCCAGATTGGGATAAAGGAAATTTGCGGTCTTGCCGACCCCCGCCGCACCGATCATCAATGCATGCACATCCCCCTGGTCTACAAGAGCGGTGACCGAGCCTGGAGCCGTTTTGCATCCCACAACCAGTCCCTGTACCTTGGGGAGGTTGATACCCTTGCGCCACCGTTCCGGCTCATAGAGTACATGAGCATAGGTCTTCTTAATTTCATTCTTCGTTGCGAACCTTGCTGTGCCATGCTGGCCGTCACCCACCGTCCTGGCCTTGATGCCATTTAAGGTATAGTAATGAGCCAGGAGAACGATAAAACCGATGACTCCAAACATAGTTGCAGCAGCTATGATTAAAGTAACCACCTGTGATGCTTGCATTGGTTTCCTCCTTCTTTCAAAATTAAGAAAGCCATGCACCAATGGTTTTTCATTCGCACATGGCTTTCTTCAAATATGCAGTTATAATGTTGCTAAATACCAGGCTGCAAAAATTCTTCGCAAACAGCCTGCATATAATCGACTCTCTCTTCATTCTGCTTTTGCAGAGCTTCTATTCTCTGTTCCTGCTCTTCAAGACATATAAAAATTTGAGCCTTGACACAGTTTAGTGCAAGACTCATATACGATGCGATTAATTTTTGCTTATTCTCAAGGGTACGGATTCCAGATGTTTTGAGCTGATTATTAATGGCATTGACATCCTGCTGGATATCCTCTGCTTTGGTTTTTAGCTTTCCCCGGTCCTGGTGCGGATGATAGCTGTGACAGAGTTCATCGGCCAGTTGCTTAAAATTCATTGGTTTTTCAAGCTGCCGGTATTGCGCCATTACTGCAAATAACGCATATACCGCCATGCTTAGCAGCTGTTCTATCAGGACAGCTTTTTGTCTATCGGTTGATCTTGATGACTGCATGAGGGGCACTGCTTTTTCATAGTGCTCCATCAGCATTTCATGGGGATTTTTCACGGATTTGATATGGCTACACAAGTAACGAATCTCTCCGCACAGCTCTTTGCAGGCTTCAAGCTTCGGATGCGGTTTTGCCGGAACCGGTGTTATGCCATGCTGCGCTTTCAAGTCCTCGTTCCAATCCTTGCATGCAGGCTGCAGACATGAAACGCAGGCGTATCCTTTTTCATGCAATATGTCTGTAAGTCGCCTGGAAGCTTCTATACCGGCAGGATCATGGTCGAGGCACAGTACCACATTTTTAATGTGCATATTTTTTGACAGAACATAAAGCAAGGCATGTTCAGCCACACCGTCCAGCGCTACATAGCTGTGCTGCTGCCAGCCGTTTTTATGCAGGGTGATAAATGACAGCATGTCGATGGGAGCTTCGAACACATAAAGGGTATCACTTGTACCGATGTAATTGAAGCTGTATTTTGGATCGGAGCCTTCCACATTGCCACGGTAACCAGCAGCGTTGGAATAGGATCCCCTTTTATGTGCATGCCGGGCAGTACCGTTTTCATCACAGCCTACAAAAACAGCATTGTGATATTCCTTGTCCTCATATATTTTTTTCTCTCTGACAAAGTGGGTGAGGACATCCCGGTCAATATACCGCTGCTTCAAGAGGTAGGCATATACCCGGCGCATATTATCGGCGGCCTCCGGCAGTATGAATTTTTTTCGTTCTGCTTCCGGCAACTTTTTATCACCTTGCTTAAACGCCGTACCCTGTTCGCCGCCCAGCAGCAATGTCACCGCATCAGGGAATGAGAGACCATAAAATTCCTGCACAAAATCAATGGCCAGACCACCTTGCCCGGCGCTGTGGCGGAACCACCGGTTGCCCCGGATTGTCACACTATCATGACGCTTCCACCGCCACTCCCTGCCGGAGCGTATGAGCTGCTCTCCCTGCCGTCTGAGAAAGTCCACAAGGTCAACGGAGTTTGCACGCTGTTTCTGCTCATCGGTAAAATGTACGTACCCTGCCATAGCGATCCTCCTTTGTCAGCGTTTCCGCTTGCCCGCCCTGCGAAAATAAGCCACCCTTTTCACAGGTGGCTTCAGTCTTGAGAATATATAAGAGACGGGGAGCTTTTCTTTTTTTCTGCAGGTAGTTCTTCTTCATGCGAATTCCTCTTAATAGCTTTGATGCGGCGCATGGTCGTTATATGCATGACCTTGCGCCAGTTTTTTCTCCATGATTTTTTTGCGGAGCTTGCGGTCAACATGGATGAGAGGATTGCCAAAAGCTTTCTGATACTCATCTCTAAAGATATTGCCCAGGTGATGCATCAAGCGTGTTGCTGCAAGGAGTATGGATGGGTCTTTGAAGGAATCCATGCGTTCCAGCAAATACTTTGCATAGATATTCCCCTGTGCTGCAGCTGCTGACAGCCAATGCAACGCTGTTTCCTTATCCTGCCTGACATCATGCCCCAAAAGATACAGTTTGCCGAGGGCATATTGCGCATACTGGTTTCCCTGTTCTACAGATTTGGTGAATAGCTCCACAGCTTTCTGTATATCCTTCTCTACATGGTTTCCTACAAGGTACAGCTTCCCCATTGCATACTGTGCGAGAGCATTCCCGTTGTCCGCAGCTTTCCCCAGCCACTGCAATGCCTTTTCTACATTTTCATACTCGCTGTCCAATTCAAGATAAATCCTGCCGAGCATATACTGTGCGGGAGCATTTCCGAGCTTTGCAGATTTCTCAAAACATGTGGTGGCAGCAGCAATATCACCATCATCTTTTATTGATATATCCTGTTCCTCGTCCGGCTCAAAAGTGAAATGGTGACTTCCGATATTTAACGCTTCGGCAATCACCATGTTTTTAATGCTCTTGAATTCTTTCTGCTGTGAAAGCGGAAGAGGCGGCGGCAGCTTGTCGGCATAGGTGCTTAAAACTTCATTGCGCATTTCGTACCAGCTGCTGTAAAGCTCTGTTACTCTTTCATCCTTTGCAAGCTCATCGACAATCTGATTAACAAGTGCCTTAAGGGGAGCTTTCAGGTAACCGTATTGCTTCTTGCCGGAAGTATATTTAAGCTTTTCAGCAAGGTGTGCAATCAATTCCTCTATATTTTTATTCTCACATACCCCTGCACGAATTTGAGCGATGATGTCCTGCATAGCCTCACGGCTCTGCCTATTCAGGGCCTTGCGTCGTTCAGTCTGCTTCTCATAAATCTGCATCAAGTCCTGGCGGAAGATTTCCCGCGCAAGACTTCCCCGCATATTTTCTATCCCTTGTTTTGTGACATAGGCCTCTTTGGGATTGATGGAGTAAGCAATCAGGTGGATGTGCGGGTGATGGCTCTCATTGTGAAAAGCAGCATACCATCGCAAATTTTCCGGAGCGATCTTCATGTTTTCCGCGATGACGTTCCGCTGTGCCCGGATCAAATCCTGCCACGGTTTTGCGCAGTCATATCCCAGCCTCTCCGCATCTTCGCGCCGGAGGGATACAATATTTGTCCACACATTTCCGGAATGGTTTGATACTTCCTCAGCAACTTTTGATAGTACAACAGGTACACCTTCATCCGTAAAAAGTCCGTGGCTGCCGGACTTTTCAACTCTCGGACGATTGGCGATGTAGTCTACAAAGTTTTTCTTTTTGCCGATCAGATCGAGATTGTTTTCAAGAGCAATGGAGATAAACTCCGATGCATTTTCTCTGGTAGGTTTTTTCAGATAGTCCTCGTACTCGAATAGGTCAGCAGTATCCGGCAGTATTTTCAGGATTTCAGAAATCAGCTGCTGCTGGTTTTTTGTCGCAGCAAGAAGTTGAGAACTGTCGGAGATTGTTTCAACACCCTCACGGGTTGCAACATATTCTACCAGATTTACCAGATGTGCTTTGGGTGCATTTTTTAAGTACCGGCATTTGAATATGATCCTGGGCATAGCGTACCACCTTACTTACCCTTTTGATATTTCACTGTTTCCTCAAAGGTAACAGAGCCAATGGTCTTTTTCACATCGTTGATGCACTTCCCCCGGAGCTTTTGCAGCAGTGTTTCATCGATCTCAACAGTAGACGCCAGGACATTCATCATCATGGACATCTCCACCGCCAGCTTGAAAAGCAGCCGTGCAATACGGTTCTCGGAACTTTCAACAATACCTGAAAGGGTGGAAGTGATTGCACTGGGAAGATATTTGTTGTTTTCACCGGATGTGATATATCCGCTGTAAAAGTGAATGGCCTTTTCTATAAACTCGCTCCGGCTTTTGCAGTTATCCTTCGGGAAAAGCTCGTCTGTCTTTTTTATGGTTTCGGGATACAGCCACAGGGGAATTCTCTTTTTATTCTCCTCTGCCACTCTCAATCCACCTCCGTTTCTTGTCTTGATTCCATTCATATATTCGGCAACCACCTGTGAGGTGTACCTGCAAAAGCCTTTGCATGCGGGAAAAACCCGGAGTTCCGACCACCCACGAGGTAACCGCAGCCCTATTCAGGTGCACCTGTCTTAAAGCCTTTCAGCCCGCATTGCGGGCTGATGTGATTCGAGGGGAGGTCGCCTGCGACCACCCCTCTTTAACCTGCACCGTTTTCGACCCTATGGTTCACCCCTGCAAGGATAATAAAGCCATACATGCTGCCGTCTTTTTTATGCTCTCAACAAGCCTCAAAAAGAGGCGGAAAACTGCCCAAAGGTATATAGATGCCACCCTCTCCCTGAAAAGGCCGCAAAAGGGCACACAACCGCCAAGTATACGGCTTTTTGTATGCTATTTACACGGTAGTGTTGGCATCATTATCGGCAGCAGCCATAGATGAAGGCCGAGACGGTCTTTTCGGCTTTTCTTGCACCCTGGAATCCCGGCTTTCAATATACTCACGAACTGGGGCGGGGACATGCTTTTCGTAGAGCTTTTGCATTAAATCTTCCAGTTCGTTATCAAGGGCAACGTTATTTTTGCCCATGTATTGGCGGATGGCGCGAAGCTTCTCGGCATCGTATTGAATTTGGATCGTTGCCTTTCTCATAGTGGGTTCACTCCTTCATTAATTATTGTATGGCGGGAAAAAGTAAGCCATGTTGGTGTACTTTCCTGGCCTGCCGTTATAACGGCGGCGGGAAAATGAGCCAACATGGTCACAGTTCCTCCAGCGCATGGATAAGGCTGCCGGGGAGATCGGACAGCTGAACATCGGCATCTGTTTCCCCTTGCAGCGTGTTTTGCAGTGGCGGCACAGCATTTCGCAGCTCGTCTCTGACCGCCTGCCGGACAACCTGCTCCAGGCTTTCCGTCTGATGCGCCGTCAGGATGCTGGTGACCACATACTCGGTGCGCTGCCGGCTGGCCTGCCGTGCAAACAGTGCCTCGGCTTCCCGATGTCTTGGGTTGTCCATATCGAAGGAGAGATAATATCGTTTTCGCCCGGACATAGGCTCACCCCATCAGGAGCTTGTAGCCGTCCGCATTGGCGAACCGGTTCAGCACCGCCACAGTATTGAGGTCGCTCCTGCGCAGCATGAGTTCGAGCAGTTCCGCACCACCGCCCGCGAACACCGTGGGGAGCCGCAGGTCAAGTCCGCGCTCCCGGAGCGCATTGAGCAGTTCCTTGCAGTAAGCCGCCACAGCCTGCTCCACCACAGCATGGATCAATTTGCTGTCGGCGTGCTGGATATCCCCCCGGATCGCGTCGGTGATGAGCTCGTCCGACAGGAGGATGTCATTGCGCTGGAGCGTATCCTGAATCCGGCTGTAGAGGGTAATGGTTCCCATGCGCAGGCTGGCGCAACTCGATCTGTCCAGCCGGAAGTCATGGAGTGTGAGGATATCCACCGTATAACCGCCGATATCCACTAGCGTGATGCTTCGGTAATCCTTCAGCTGCGGATAATACCGGCACAGCGCCGCATGACCCTGCGCGAACACCTTGCACTCGGCGATGCGGCAGCGGTAGGATGTTCCCTCGAACAGGAACGAAATATTGTCACGCAGGAAGTATCGCCGGAACGCCTCCTTCTGCATCCCATAGCTATCAATGGGCAGACCCACACCAAGGGCGATTTCCGCATTGGTCGTCCCTGCCTTTTTCATGGCGTCTGCAATGGCAGGCAAGGTCAAAATGAAGGCGTCCTGCTCCTTGGTTTTATCCTGCTGAAAGCGCAGACGCCGCTCGCCGACGGCGTAATACCTACCCTCGTAGAAAAGCTGCATGTCCGGCGTGATGAATTCCTTGTCGCTTGCAGTGTATCCGGAGGCATAGAGCATCCCCTCCGAGGATTTGGTGTTGTAGTTTCCGTTGTCCACACCAAGCTTGATCATTGAAATTAGCACCACCTTTTTCTTTTTTGATTTTTACATACTCATGCTCATGCCCTGGGATTCTTCCGGTTCTTCCGGCAGCTCCGGCTGCCTGGCCTGCGAAGATAATGATGTTGATTCAGCCACCGCCTGCTCACGCTGGCGGCGGGTTTGTCTTGACTGGCGTTCCCTTTGTGGCTCCGCCTGCTGCTCCTGAGCTCTCTGTTCAGACGTTTCCTCTTGCAGCGATGCTTGGTCAAGCTTGCTTTCCACATATTCTCGGACGTGTGCCGGAACAACTTTTTCATAGGTTTTATCAAGGTAATCCTTTAGCTCCTGCTCAACAGCCAGCTCCTTTTTGCCCATAAAAAAACGGAGTGCATCCAGCTTCTCCGTGGGGAACATTATTTTCAGTTCGGTTTCTCTCATGGCTCTTTTCCTCCTACAAATTCATTTTCATACCGGTAGATTCCGGCTCCGGCTTTGCATCATGAAGCCCTTGAGTTTGCTCCTGATGCGCAGCAAGAAAATCACAGGCGTTGGGCAGGAAAGCAGCGTAGCGGGCGTAACTGCTTCCCTCGCTTTCTACAAGTATACCGTCCGGCCTGTCCTCACCCACCACTAAGAGGCAATGATACACACCTTGCCTATCGCAGTACATGAGATCAATGTTGTTCCGGATAAAGTCATAGTCGTCCAGCATTTTCTTGGAAAACGCATCGTATTCCTGAGAAGTAAGCCCAATTATTTTTTCAATAACGCAGTCCCTGGGCTGAAAATCATTGGTCTTTCTTTCAAAAATGGCTTTGGTCTTTAACATTTTTTCCCTCCTTGGCAAACAAAAAAAGCCATCCCTTTTCGAGATGACTTTCGCTTCTAAATTATTCTGTTGGCTACATGCCCTGGGTAAAATCCGACAAGCCTTTACGTTCCTGCTTCACGCCATTGGCAAGAGCCAGCGCCTTTTCCCATGTCTTTTCGGTTTCATATTTGAAAAACTCATAAAGGGGATTTAAATCCTCGGCTTCATCATACTTTTGCAGGCACTCGTAATACATCCGCTTATCCTCGTTATAGACGATAAGGGGCGGGTGGTTATGTGTCATGAGATAGTAATTCATAAGCGTCCTGCCCACACGCCCATTGCCGTCTGCGAAGGGATGGATATACTCAAACCTTGCATGAAAATAGGCGGCGGCTTTTAAGACATCTTTGCCCTCATAGGCGTTGACTTCGGCAATCAGCTCTGTCAGGTCCTTTTCCACATCTTCCGCCGCGGAGCCCACCTCATGGACTCCGGTTACATAATCGTGCTTTTTAAATTCGCCCGGCCGTTCCTCATTTTCAATATACCTGCGCTCATCGTATGTCCCGCTGGTGAGAACCTTGTGAATTTCCTTAACCAACTCTATGCTGAGAGGCTCATTTTTCACGATTTTTTCTTTCAATAACTCATAGCACAGCTTTTGATTTTGCTGCTCAAACAGGGCGCGGGGACTTCCGGTATAGTCTACAACCCTGCCGTTTTCAAAGATTTCTCTTGTATCGTGGTAGGTGATTTCCTCGTTCTCTATTTTCCCGGAATGAAACGCAAACAGGATGCGGAAACTGTCAAGATATTTATCTAAATCAGCAGCGGACGCAATTTTGTATGACTGCCACAGTTCAACAGCCCGGTTATATTGATCCAAGCGCATTCCTCCTTTTTTACATTATTTGTTTCATTATACCACACTTTTAATAAGCTTAGACAGAATTGCGAAGGCTGTAGGTTTATTATAACAGGAAGTCTCGCCATCGGAAGCTGCCCTTTTTTCTAATCCACAGCATCATTTTTCACCCTGCTTACGGCAGATAGTTTCTCGGGTTTTGCTTTTCACCGTTCACTCGTACCTCAAAGTGCAAGTGCTCTCCGGTACTCCGGCCTGTGGAACCGACCTGTGCGATGATGTCGCCAGCCTTCACGGTTTGCCCCTCAGTGACAAGGATTTTGGAGCAATGGGCATATATGGTGACGAAACCGCCGCCGTGGTCAATGGCCAGATGATAGCCATAGCCTGTGTTCTTATAGCGCACAAACAGCACCGTACCATCAAGGGCTGCATGGATCGGTGTGCCTTTAGACGCTCCCATGTCCAGTCCGGAATGTCCCCTGCGCTGGCCGGTGAAGGGATCAGTTCTGTAGCCAAATTCCGAGGTAACCATGCTGCGCCAGTTTTCCCCGAGGGGAGAACAGAAACCATCCAAGCCGGTAAAGGGTGCATCGGACAGCGGCAGTCCGTTTACCCACACATCGAATTCTTTTCCATAGGTGGGGACACTGCCACCGTAGCCAATGCGGTAGTAAATCTCAGAAGCGTTGGCCTGTTCCTCATAAGTGATTTTCCTACCGAGGGCGCTCTGAAGGTTTCCGTAAATTTCCGGCAGTGATTTAAGCGGCACAGCCACGGTGTATTCTTCCTCCGAGGTTGTGCCATCGCCATTGTCCACGGTTCGGGTGCGGGTTTCATAACGGACAAAGCAGTCAGCAAAGGCACGGTAGTCCGAGCTATCCATCTGCAGATTTTCAGCGCCGAAGAACAGAGAATAGAAAATTGCCTTAACCCTTGTGCTGTCGATACTGCCGTCCTCCACCAGTGATGATATATCGGAGATGGCGGTGTCAATCCCGGCGAAGCTGTTCTGCATATCCCGGATATAGGCGGCGTAATCGGAGGGGACCCGGGAAGAGATCGCGCCGCCGTTGAAGCACAATTCTATGGCGTTGCTGTTGTGATCCGCCGCAGCCGAGAGCAGGCTCACGATCATTACAACGATAAGAATGAAGGGCGTCAGGATGGCGGCGACAAGAACGCCGACAACCTTCCATGTCCTTTTGTCGGTTGCCGCGGCGATGGCCGCCCTGACCGCAAGGGTAATGGTAGCCGGATCAGCCATAACCATCACCACCATTTCAAGTCAAACAGATTTTCCTGTTCCGGCTGTTGTTCCTTAGCAAGCCGGATGGATTTTTCCACCGCCTGCTCCAGGTACTCGGTATCGAAACCTGCGCTTTTGTAGCCCTCCATGATGGCATTAAGATAGTAATCGGACGGAGATCCGAAGGGATGTCCGTCATTCATGATATAAACCATCGCAGAAATGGTCTTGCCGTTAAGCTCGACATCAAGGATTTCCTTGCGGTAAAAATGGGGATACCCCTCATAACGGTCAAGGGCCTGCAGGTCTTTTTCTTTCAGTTCCCATAAAAGAACAGGAACATGGCTTCCCTTGAGCGGTTCTACCGTTGCTACCGAACCTCTGCGACCGCCACGGAACAGCAGCTCATAATCCTTAATTTTACTTGCCCCGATTACCTTGGCAGTGGGGCATCTAAATGCCATCTGCTGCAGGTTGAGATTGCTTCCGTACGCAATGTACAAGGTTTTGCTTTTCATGTTTTATCAGTCCTCCTACATGGTCATAGAAAGACCGGGGCATTCTTCGGCCTCGGTCTGTTCGAAGTCCTCTTGATTTTGTTCTGCTGAAGCTTCTGTAATCGCTTGCGCTCGTTCTTTTTCTTTCTTCTGCTTTAACCGTTGCTTTTGCCGCTCGGCTTGCTGGGGGTCTTTCCAGGCGATGCAGCCATCCAGATGCTCCAGCAAATGCAGCCGGGCGGTCTTGAATTCGTCGCCGATAAGGCCCAGCCGCAGAAGCCAGGTGCGGAAGGTATATTTCTCATTGGTGCTTTGAGTTTTAATTCGGCTGGCGCACCTCTGTGTCAGTGCCTGGTGGCTGATGGCGAGACAGAGCTGGATGTATGCCTTGATTTTTCCGGCATGGGTGGTGCCGTTGAACAGCCTGAATTCAATCGTACCCTTCTGGAACACGCTGTGGAGGTTGAGGCAGTGGTACCGGCTGTTGTGGTAATGCTCATGCCTGCCGTCATTGCCGTTGTACCAGATCCGGCTGACCTGCTCCAGGGTTTTCGGCTTCTTGCGGTTGAGTTCCTCCAAAAAGCTCTGCTCCACCTTTTTGCAGTAGCGGCGTTCCCGTGCCACGTTCACCTGCAGCGCCTTGTAGATCAAGTCCTCCTTGCTGGCCATGATGTTGGTGATATTTCGCAGGGTGTTGGCATTGTGAGGTGACGCATCCACATGGACATGGATGCCGCAGCTTGCATTGGCAATGGCTCCGGCAGCCCGGAGTTTCCGCACAATCTCCTGTATGGTTTCAATATCCTCGTATTTGCAAATGGGACTGACCAGCTCCACGCTGTAGGTGCTGTCGGCCGGAATAATCCGCCGCCCTTCTTTTTTCTCTGTAGTGATGCTGCCGTCGCTCATGACCTTCCACCGGCGGCTTTGGCCGTCCAGGACGGAATAGATGCCGTAATAGCCCCCGTCATGGGAAACCGGCGTGCCGAAGTATTCCGCCATGACCTGGGCGGCACGCAGACGGGACAGTCCCGTCAATTCGATTTCGATGCCGAAGCGCTGGTCCTTTATCTCCAAAAAACTTCACCCCCTTGTCGCAGCACAGGCGTTTCACCCATACTGGATTTCTCCGGTTTTTGATCATCTGCCGCCTGCCTTTCCAAAGAGCCTTGCCTTGTGTTCCGGCGCGGTCACCATGAGGTTATACCGCTCGTTGCCGCATTTGTAGAGACACACACCGCGCTGCGGGTAGCGGATCAGGTTATATTCGCTCTGCTCCAGCTGCAGGGTATCGATGTAGAATTTGGCATCAATGTTTCCGGCATTAAAGAGGAAGGCATGAGTCGGTATGGAAAACAAAGGCTTGGTATACTCCCGGATTCCGTCAATATTGAAATCCTCCAGGTTCTGGCTGGCAAGGATCACGGCGCTGTCCTTTTTGCGGACACGCTTCATAAAGTTGCGGATATACTCGACCGCTGTGAGGTTGTTAAGAAACAGGTAAAACTCATCGATGCTTGCTACCGTATTGCCCTTGGTTAAAAGCTCGTTGGACATGAAAGACAGCACGTTAAACAGCAGGGCATTGCGGATATTTTTGCTTGCCTGCAGCAGTCCTTTCACACCAAAGGTGATGAAATGGCTGCTGGTGATGTTGGTGTGCCCGTTAAAAAATTTAGACTCCGCACCCTTGCATAGGGAGTGGAGTCCAAGGCAGATCTGCTGCAGGATTTCTGCGGTATAGAGCTGGCGTTTGCTTTCATCAAAGGTTTTGTATTCGTTTTCAATCAGCTCATACAGGTTGGACAAGATGGGATAATCAGTGGATTTAAGCCGGTCAAAGTTGCTGTGGTCCGTGATGCCCCATTGCTCATACAGCTTCCCCAGCATGATTTCAATGGTGTCGATCTGCCGGTCGTCAAAATCCTTGTAGATTCTGAAAAAGTCCTTGAGAAAGCTGATGTGCTGGCTGAGTTTGGAGGTCTGCCGGAACGCCTGCGGCGCTTCAGCATCCCTGGGGTCGCCGTTTTCATCCCATGTTTTCGGTTCCAGCACATTGATGATATATTCGCCGGACATGAGGTCAATAAAGCAGCCGCCAAGGTTGTTGGTTAGTTCCTCGTACTCCATCTCCGGGTCAAGGGCCAGTATATGCATGCCGGACTGGCGCATGTTGCAGAGTATGAGCTTCAGGAGGTAGGATTTTCCTTGTCCTGAGTTGCCAAGAATGAGAATGTTTGCATTAGTCTTGTCATCGGCACGTTTGTTAAAATCCACGAGAATGTTGCTGCCGAACTTATCCCTGCCCAGGTAGAAGCCGTTGGCATCGGTCTTGCCGGAGTAGTTAAAAGGATAAAGGTTGGCAACTGAGGATGCCGGCAGTACCCGCTCAAACTGATCTCCAAACACATTCCAGCCGGAAGGCATTACGCATATAAAGCCTTGCTGCTGGCGGAGCATGAGGCGGTCAACGTTGAGCTTAGAGCGGATCAGTTCGGTCAGCACCTCGGTCTGCAGTAGCTTTAACTGCTCAAGGTCGTATGCTAAAAGCTCAATGTAGACGGCAGCATGGAGCAGCGGTTCTTTGTTCCGGTGCATGCTGGCTACGATGGAAGCCACATCTTGCAGATTGCTCTCAGCGGTGACGGTCTGCTGGAGGTCATTGGTGTTGCTCCGCTTCATGCGGTTTTTGTTGGTGGCATTGCTAATAATCTTCTTTTCCTCAATAGGGGTGACATGACGGGCGTAAATCTTTAAAGTGACACCGTCCTTTTCCCCAAGGTGGCGCAGGATTGCTTGTTCCTCCGTGGCTGTGGGGTACTCGCGAAGCGCCCACACACAGCGGCAGGTATTGCCGCAAATGAAGTGGTCGGTGTTGAATTTAATAACCGACGGTGCGATCATGTCTAGAAATTCCTGTATATGGACGTCCTCCTGCGTCACGGCAGTATTCATTCGATTTGCTTTTGGCATTGCATCATCTCCTCTCCTCGAAAAACAAATAAAAAAGACCTGCCTGAATTTTTAGGGCAAGCCTCCCACTAATATCCTTTACAACCGCCATCTTAAATCACCTCAGCACACACAATAAACGAAGAAGCAGCGGAAGTCCATAGGAGAAAATAGATAAAGAGCAGCCTCACCCTTATTAATAAAGATAGAGAACATGGCTGCAGCCTTAAAAAAGGCAAAAATAAAACACCAAACGATTCTCACTTGGCATTTATAATGAATATATTACGTTAGTTGCTGCCCTGCTGTTTTTTCTTGCTGGTCTTTTTGTCCATCGTCATCCGGTGGAATTTCCTCATAATTTGATATATCTATGCTACAGCTGCATATCCATGCCACTGTCCAGCTTTGGTATCGGCATGTGCAAAAGCCGCATGACTTCCTTTTGAGATTCAATAACCCGCTCCGCAATAAATCGTTCAAAAGGTTTGTCATCTCTATGGGCTTTTTCAAGAAGTTCAATGTATTCATGTCTAAGCACTGGAGGAATTACAGCCAAAAGATATCCATCCTGTATCAGTGCGGTGTTCATAATGAGCCTCGCAATTCTGCCATTTCCGTCTTTAAACGGATGAATGAAGACAAATCTTTTATGGAGCTGTGCTGCAAACACTACCGGATGAAACTTCTCTCTTTCGGTTGCAATCCACTGAAAAAGTCCATCCATTTCTTCCTGTATGCGATTTGTTTCTGCCACAGGATATCTGGAGCCGCTGATGAAAACATCCATGTCACGGTATCTTCCGGCATATTCTTTCTCTATATTCTCATAAAACATTTGATGCATTGTCAGAACATCTCTTTCCGTGATGGTTCTATTTTTAAGCAGGGTGAACATGAAATCATAGGCTTTAGCGTGACCGATTGCCTCAAAGGTATAGCGCAAGGGTTTACCGCCAACAGTCAATCCATCCTCAAGCAACACTTTGGTTTCACTTTCCGTAAGGGTATTTCCCTCAAGAGCATTGGATGACCAAGTAAGGCCGATTCGATAGTATTCTTTAAGTTGTGTCAGCACCTCACCCTCGAAGGGTCTGCGCTCATCTATAGCAGCCTTATATAAGTCAAGTAATCTGTATATATCCATCTTTATTCACCTGTTTTCATTGTATTTATCATTTAATTATACCACAAAAACTTCCATTTAGTCACCAAAAATCACCCATCTTTCACCATCGAAGTCTTCGAATTTTTCGGTAGTCACGTTCTGCTCGAAATACACGGCGAGGATTCTTTTGATGTCCTCTTTTTCGGCCCTTTTAACGGAAAAGCCCTGCTCTCGCAGGGTTTTTTCAATACGGTTTAAATACGGGAATACCTCGTTCGGTTTTTCATCCCGCAACCGGATAACAATGAGGAATTCACGGGCGGTCGCCATCTGCACCTGTATGCGGTCAAGGAAGGTCAAGTCTGCCTCCAAAATCTTTCGGACAGTGGGGTTATCCTCCTGTTCAATGCGGTTTCGTAAAAAACGCTTGTTGTCCTCAAAATTTTCACGGCTGTTAAGACACAGCATTTCAATCTCAGCCATGCCTTTCAGAACAGTCATAAGAGCATAGATCCGGGCGGCGATACTGGCTTCCGACAGAACCGAGATGTTGGTCGGCTTGATGATAAAATATACCAGTTCGCCATGGCCGTAAGTCAAAAGGCTGTAGTCAGTGATGGCCTTTGTGTTTATGAGCTGCCGTGTGGAGAGCTTTTGTTTGGCTGTCTTTTTTTCTTTTCTGCTCATTTGTCCACCTGCTTTCTATCCGGTTCCGAATGGACAGCGGGTTGAAGTTTCCATTCATATAACTGCTGTTTGGTTATAAAAAAGGCACAGGCATACTTGATAAAATCGAGGATAGAGGTGTCCTCAAAACGGATGGTTAAAAAGGCATAGAGGGCAGTTGCCACTATCGGAAGCAGGATGCCGAGCTGTGCGAGCGCAAACACAGAAACAAGACATCCGATGCCGATGATGCCGATATCCCGAAGCTGCCACAGCCACAATACCGCCTTGGATTTTAAATTGTCCGGGTAAATATACATACTCTGCCCCTCCTTATAGCTTCATGTTTATGCCAGGGGATTGATCTTCATTTAGTTCAATTTCTATTTCCTTGGGATAGTAGGAGACATTTGCCGTGCCAATGTTTTTCATAAGTGTGCTTGCTTTCTCGGCAGCTTCCTCATAAGTATCAAAGATTTGCACCTTACCTTCTGATTTCAGCCAATCTTCAGCAGCACCGAAGATAGAGGCGACACTGCGCTTTGCCCAAATTCCCCATCGCTTCATGTTTATCACTCCCTGAATTTTATTTAAATCTTGAAAAATAATTTTAATCCCGAGCCTTTCGGCTTCCTGAATTTCACGCCGCATACCCTCGGATATCCTGTCGCCGAACACCCACAGCTCGGAGCATAAGGCAAGAAGCTTAAGCCCCATTTTGATTCCCAGCTCTCGTTCTGCCGGATTCGATTCACAGAGAAATCTCGGCAGCAGCAAATGTGGAGCCAGGGGAATTACGCCACTGTCTGCGGCATAGCGGCAGTATGCTATTGCCATTTTTGTGTTATATGCAATATCTCCGGCATAGGGAGAACAAATATAGACCAGCATCATGTCCGTCATTTTGCCACCGCCCTTACCACTGTGCGCGTTATGTTCATCGCAGTCTGCGCCGCATACATGGTGCTCATGAGGTTGCCCCTGGTGCTGGTGTCAAGTCCGAATTGCCCGGCGATCCGTGGTATCTCCGAAGCTGCAAGCATAAGTCCAAGGCCTAGAAGCATGTTGCTGTTAAACACCATAAGCCCTGCAATGAGGATGGTCGCTTGCAAAAATGCGGTCAGGCATAAACCCACCACCTGCTTGCACCATGATACGAATCCGTCGATATATCCTCTGGGGACACTGAACATATACAGGCTGCCTACGGCAATCTGGATGAGCAGAATTCCCCCTCTCTTGAGGTTGGCGAAAAACACTTTGATTACCGCATAGCCCATGAGGATTAAACAGAATATCCCCATGATGGGACTGACTAAGACATCGCCTATGCTGGCAAGGGCAGCGGCAGCCATGTTACTAACGCTGCTGTCTGCCGCCGCAAGTCCTGTGATGCCGGATGTGAAGGCGCCCTGCAGGGTAATCGCCAGCTTGTACAGTTCCACCGGCACAATGGTAAACAGGCTGACAGCCATAAAGCCTTTGATGGCATTTAAAGCTGTGTCCTTGATGCTGCCCCTGCCGCTTTGGTATTCAATGCCGCATTCAAAGGCGGAAACCACAAGCCCTGTCCCATAAAGCGCCCATGCAAGATAGGAGAAGAACAGCACAATAGCCTGCACCCAGCTCATCTCAAACAGCTCGGCTCCCATGTTGCCCATCATAGCGAAGAATTCACCAAGAAAGCCGATTATCTGAGCATAGATCCAGTCCATAATCTGTCCGAGGACAGTGTCAGCAGCAAAATCCCATATGAACATTTATAAGTTCACTCCTTTCGGAAAGATTTAGAGCCTGCTTTTACACAGACTCCCTGGCACAATTTTGCTGCTGTTACATGCCAAGAATCTGCCAAATATAGAGCGGCGCTGTGAGGGTAAATATCAAGCAGGCGAAGAGAATAGCAGGAGCCGTCCACTCAAACATTCCGTGTTTTCTATAGTCGAAGTACGCCATCCCCAGTTTGGCGAAGAAAAACACAGCAAGAATCAGGTCGATTGCAGGGAAAACGACCTTGTTGACCACGGTTTTAATCTGCGCGGATGCGTCCTTCCATGTGCTTTCTATGGCTCCCGCAACATCGCCGGTAGGAGCGGCATAGGCGGTCATGCAGAAAACGCTGATAAGGACAAGGGTGACGCAAAAAAGGTACAAGAACTTTTTCTTTTTTTTCATCAATTTTTCCACCTTTCATCCATTATTGCTGAAAAAGAAAAGACCGCAGGGCTTTTCACGCCTTGCGATCCTGTTCTTTTTCTGATGATATTTTTAAGGTTTTACAGGCGCGATGTGCCAGTCATCCCATAAGCTTCCGCTTATGTTCACTGAGTCTGTTAGGTTCATAGATAGCATCCCCTGCGGTGTCCAGCAGTCAATTAGGTACGTATACGGGGTGTATCTTCCATCCGGCATCCAGATTGGGATGAAATGGGTGCGCCGGTTGTAGGTTGAATATCTGTTCTTAGCAAACTCGAATTTGGCATTGTAGCCGCTGCTGGTTCTATCCAGCAACCGCCAGTAGTTTTGGTACTGGAATTCAGGAAAATATGTCACAGCAGTCTGTGTACCGGTTACTGCCCAGGATTGATTGGTGCTGACATTGGCAGTCACGATTTGGTTGATGCCATATCCGCTTTTCATGGTTTTTCCCGATGCAGTTGGTGCTTTAGCATCGGGAATGATGCTCATGGAAGCTGAGAGATCTGCCCTGTAGGAGTCATAATCAAACTCCCACCAGCCATGATCGCACCAATAGCCTGAATCTTCGCCGGTGGAGTGCCACACCCAATACTCCTGCCACCAAGGACGCCACACGCCCCATGAGGCGGATGTTACCTGTGGTTTGCTCAGGACGCTCGGTTTAGAGTAGGAATCATTGCAATCGTCTGCAACGGGGTTTGGCGGATCATTGCCCGACAGATCCACAATATTTGCGGTGATGGTTCCTTGGCTTGCTCTGCCTTTGCCGGTTAAAGACACAGTAATTGTCATGGTCTGCGGTGTGGACGGTGTCGTCCAGCGCACCCACACAAGCTGGCTGTCACCATCGGGATAATATATGTTGTTTACCGTGTAGGTTTTGCCGCCGATGGTAAAGCGTACCGATACAGGATTGTCGGGATCAGCCTGGCCTCCGCTGACCGTGACCGAAGTAATGACCTCGGTATTGACACGGTAAGTGTAATCGTAGCTGCTCACTTGGGGAGGCTCTGCCTCGCTGAATCGTACAATGCCAAGGCCAAGGGACGACTTTATATCCGCATTGGAAGCTTTTGATGTGGTGCTTCCCGACCACGCAGGATAGCCAAGATCAGGCGTTTCCAGAAACATGGCAAGGGGTAGATTTTGGTGTGAAAGAGAAGCCATTTTGCTTCTTAAGCCGCCGCCGAGCTGCTCGTCATAAAGGGCAGCTTCTGTTGCAGTCACAGCAATCCTTACGCCTTGAAAGGTCATATATGCAACTGGCTCTAACAGTATTTTGTAGTCACCGCTGATGAGGGTGTCGTAATTGAAGCCGGTAACATCGGCAATGTATCTGATAACCAGTTCGTCTGTAAAATAGCTTTTTATGACTTCAATGTTTGCATTGCTGCTGCCAGAGCTAATAATTCTCGGAATTGCTTTTGCAGGATTGACATAGGTGTATGCTTGTGGATTAGGTGTCAGAGAAACACCTTTTGTATAAGATATTTTGCTGACTTTTCCAAAGTGTGCCTGGATGTTATCGGGATTTTTGTTGGTAAAATCAATGGGTGTGGTAACCACCGCACGATCTCTTACCCTCACAACCGTAACCCGCACACCCTCATCGCCAGGATTCCAATAGTTTTCGCTGGTACCACTGCCCATCCCGCCGCCTCCATGGTCAATGTTCCCTTCGCCCTCGGCATAGACGGCAAGAGGAAACAGGAAGGTCAGCAGCAAAGCCAACATAAGAAAAATACTAAGGTTTCGTTTCATAAAGACCTCCTTAAACAGCAAAAAACACAGCATTTCTACTGTGTCTCTTCGATTGCTTTATTCTAATTTAATGGGTTAATCCATCGTCCCAACCTTATTGCCAGTAAGCTCATCCCCTTGTTCACCTACCGTTGTACCCGAACCTCCTGTTTCAGTTACCCAACCGAAGCCGGGGAGATAAACCTTGCCGTCTTTTTTCTCACCGCCCTGCGGCTCACTGGTCTGCGTGGTATTTGGTTTTTTTACACTGTCATGGTCTACCGCTTTCACATTGTCAACCTTTTCTCCGTTGGGCTTTTGGGTTTTGTCGGTCTTTTGGCTTTCTGTCGGAGCTGCCGGTTTAGTCACTTCCGGCTGAAGATTCTGTACCGGCTGATCGGTCTTAGCCGCTGTGTCATCGGTCGGCGCTGCAACCGGTTCGTTGGCCTGGATGACCACTTCTTTTTCTTCTGCCGTATCACCGGTATCGATGCCTGGATTGACCTTATTATCTGTAACTGCAGTCGGCGGAGCTATCACATCATCCACCGGCGTTTGCGTCTTAAATTGAGAGGATATTGCAATAACCAGCGCCACGCACACAATACCAAGTCCGGCGATGGTCAGCCATTTCTTTGTCTTGTCAGTTATATTCTTCATAAGAGATTGCCTCCTTGTCTATTTTTACAGTTCTTACAAGCCACCCTACCACAAGAGTTTTCAAAAGTCTATTACAATTCCGATACAGTTAAAATAACGGCATATATTTCGCCTGCACCTTAAGGTTCATCCGCATCGGCGGCAGGGATTTACCGCCAAAGGACACCGGAACCTCCAGCCGGATCACCGCATCGGCGAGAAGGCCCTGCGCACTGTCGGAGTCGGAGGGTGCAAGGGGCACATTAGTAATATCGACGGATAAACCGGAGAGCTTGAATTCCACCGCTTCGCCTGTGTATTTCACATGATAGCCGCCGTTTTTTTGCAAGCCAAGGGTATTGTCAAGATACTCATAAATATCGCCGTAGTCAATGCTGCCCTCCCATAAGGAACCGCTAGGCTTATACCCTCCTGCATAGCCCTCCCGAACGCCGTGGTAAACATCATCATAGTTGTCGTTAACTGTCGAAATGATGGCAGACTGCACCGCATCCCGAACACCGGAGACGATGATCATGAGCCTCATGTATTCGGATATTCCGCACAGGATGATGCCAAGTGCGAGGGTGATGGCAACAACCAATGGGAATGACGATCCTTTTTTTTCCTTTAGTATACCATATAATTTTGTCATTTTTTCCAATACACCTCGCTTTTGCCTGTCGCCCGTGCAGTCAGGGTAATGGGAAAGGAACCGAAACCGCCAAAGAGCCCGATGTCTGTCTGCATGGAAACGGTCACCGTGAACTCTTCATTGAGCTGGATTTTGCCGGTCTTTGACCAGGAAATGGCGGGATCAAGTCCTGTTTTTTCCCGCAACACCTGCGCCCTTTGGTTCGTTTCGCTGCCGACCCTGCCTGCAATCTCCGCTTCTCTGCAAAGTTCCGAGGCAAAGGTGTCAAGTTGGCTCTTGGCGATGTAGACCGGAAATACCTTGACGGCAAGAGCAATGACAAGCATGGCGCAAAGTACCAGCACGGCCACATCGATGTAGCCCTCCCCGCCCTTACAATGCAATAGTTTTTTTAGCACCTCAAATCCCCCCCTAAAACATCCCGCCGAGGGACTTGATGATCTCATAGCCAATGATGGCGAGATAGGTAAGCAGGAAGCACATCAGCATAATGAAGGAGAAAATCCGGATTTTGGGCGGTACCTTCTGCGCCTCACCCTTGAGTCTTTGCAACTCTAGCACCTTAAAATCATGGGCGAGCATCTGAAAATAGATTGCACCGTCATCGCCGCGCAGCACACCAATGAGTCCGCGCACTACATCAGAGAGTTGCGGTGAATTGAGCCTTGCCTCGAACCGCGTGAGTGCTGCCTCGTAACTTGATGAGCGCATGTCTGCAGTCACGATGTCCAGTTCACTTGCAAAAGCAGCGCCTGCATTTTTCTTAAAATTCTCCAGAATGGACAGCACATCACGGCTGCTTTTCAGCGACTGTTCGATGGTCACCACGAACCTTGGCAGCTCGCTTTCGATCTGCTCTCGTTTCACCTTCAGCTGCTCATCCGCTTTTCTGGTTTCCTTGAAATAGACCAGCACGGCGAGCAGGACCATCACCGGGGAAAGCAGCGGGAACAAGAACAGGCAGGGTATCACGCCAAGGGAGATCGCTCCTGCTTTGACGAAGGCATATGCAAGGTAAACCTCCGGTGTCATACTGATGCCCGCCGCTTTGAGGACGTTGGACATGCGGCTATTGCGGTACTCATCCAGGCGAATAAATCTTGCCAGCCTGACAGCGCCGGACATGAAATACGCATCCACGGTTTTGGCAGCCTTTTTGTCCTGCTTACTGGCACTGAGCATGGCCTTGGCTGCTCCCATGGTCGGCAGCTTGAACACATCCGCAAGAATAAAAAACAGCCCTGCCGCAAACAGGACCGCAAATAAAAATAACAGTAACAACATGTATGCTACCTCCTGTACTCAATGGGCTTGGTGAGCTTAATGACAAAGGCGGTGGAGATAAAAATTGCCGCAGCACAGATGGCAAGGACAAGCTGCCCCACAAAAGTGTGCATTAACGTGTCGTACCACGACTTATTAAGGAAATACATCAGGGGGATATTGCCGATAACAAGGAGCGCCATGATGATGAATTCCTTGCGAGGCTCGAAGACCAGATATTCCAGCTCCGCGTTGACGATCCGCATATCGGAGAGCTTGCTGACAATGGGGGTCAGCGTTGTCTTGAGGCTGCGGTCATACTGGCATGCGGCAATGGCATCACACCACTCGCGGAACACTTCGTTGTCAATCTTGGGCTTCATAGTTTTCAGCGCCGCATCCACATCGGGGTTGATGAGCCTCACCTGGGTCAGAAACCCGGCAAATACATTGCGCACCGGCGGGTTTAAGTATTGCATATTTTCCTCCACGGCGGTCACAATGTCCTCGTTTCGCAGGTAAGCCGTGGTGATAATGGACAGCGCCGTTTCCAACTCTGCAGCAATATTCTTCTTGTAGTGGGTGACAGTCAGCTTGATATACCAAAACGGCAGGAACATCAGGCCCAGCGCAAGGACAGGGACGAGGAACACATTATGTAGCAGAATGGCAATACTTACGCCTATAGCGAACAACAAGAGCGAACAAGCACAGATCAGGGAGAAGCTGCTGCTTCGTCCGGTCAGCGCGAGAATATCCTGCGCTTCTATAATCTCCCTGCGGAGGAAGGAAGGACGCTTGCGCTTGGTGGTCTCGTTGATTTCATCCTTGATGCTTTTTGGCCTTTTGATCAAAAAGCCAAACAGGCCGTCCGTGAACGCTATAGGCGAGATTCCAAGCAAGATAAAAGCACCGGCAATCATGCCGATACAGGCGATGAGCTGAATAAAAGTCATTTTTCAATCACTTCCTCTTTTTCTCATTTAATTCGCTGGAGGATGAACTGCGTTTGAAGCGGTTGCAACAGAAAGATTCTGTGCCGGATCATCCTGCCCTTTCGTAATTTTCTTTAGTGTCTCCTGTGGCATGCCGTTTTCCAGGAACCGCTTTTGCAGGCTCTTGGAGATGGTATTCTCCTTCCGATGGCTGCCGCTTATGATGAAACGGTCGCCTTCCATGCGGCTCTCCGTGATGTGGAACCGGTATAAGGTACGGAAGTTGCGTGTGCCGTCAGGCAGGATTTCACACTCCATGATTTCCATGATCTTACGCTGCTTGTTCTCCAGCTGCTTGGTGAACACAACAATCGGGAACGCTTCGGTCACAAGGGACATGAGGGTATCGTCCGCAATATCGTATTTCCGTTTGCAAAGCGTGGCCATCCTGCGCCATGTGGCTTCACAGGAATTGGAGTGGATGGTGGTCAGCACTGTGTGGCCGGTACGGGCGGATTCCTGGGCGGTGTATGCTTCCGCCGAGCGCATCTCGCCCACGCAGATGACCTCCGGATTGAAGCGCAGCGCCATATCCAGAAGCATATCCTGATCAATGTTCTGCTTCTCGTTATCACTGGAGCGTGTCAAGGTATGGATAACGCTGTTGACCACCTTGCCGTCCTTTTTTCGCACCAGTGCCAGCTCACGGGAGCCGTTTTCAATCGTAAAGATACGCTTGTTGTCCGGAATCGTCGTCAGCAGCCAGCCGGCCACCGTAGTCTTGCCGGAGCTGGTCGCGCCGGCCACACACACCGAAATGCCGTACCGAAGGCATTCCGCAAGAAAGTCCAGCATCTCATCGGTTGCCGTGCCGCCCTTTACAAAGTCAGCTTTCTCCATGTTCTGCGGATTCACAATACGGATGGAGGCCGCCACACCTACATCCTCGTCCACGAGGGGTGTTTTCAGCACGGCGATGCGGATATTTTTGCTCAAATGTCCCAAGATGGCGGGACTGGCATTGTCCAGCACCATGCCTGACACATGGAGCATACGGCGGATTACGTTGATGGCGTGTTCGGGAGAGTCAAAGTGTTCGTCAAGCTTGACTGTAGTGCCATTGCTGTACTGGACCTCAATGTCATTCCAGGCGTTGATATCAATTTCCTCAATCCCTGCGCCGAAGATGTATTTAGTGAGAAATGAGAACTCGGCCATTTCGGTATAGAGGGCATCAACGAGCTGCTGGTCGGTCATCCCCTTTACGGCGATGCGGCAATCCATCAGATATTTGCTGATATACCGCTTGACCTGTGTTTTAACCTCATCTTTTCCCCCATCGAGAATGAGAGTGGAATACTTGCTGGAGATATACTCCTGCACTTCGCGCAAAACAGCGCCAAAATCCTTGGGGTTGTTATTTGGCGCAAAAAACAGGCTGTGGTTATGGGCTGCATTCATTGGCCGGATAGTTTGCGGCGATTCTGCCGCAAGCACTTCTGCACTTCTTACCTGGAACTTTTCAGGGGTTCTTTGCTTACGTTTTTTGCTTTTCATATGCCAAAGACCTCCTTTGAAATTTTTTCAATCTCCTTGCGGAAGCCGCGGCTGTCCTTGAGCACCAGGTCCCGGAACAAATCCCCGGCTAGAAACTGGTTCTCCAGCTCATCGGAATGAGGTATCTTGAACACCACATTGCCCAGCACCTGTTCAATATGTTCGCTGGCTTGATTGGTCTTTACATTGCTTGCCACCTTGTACTGCTTATCCGCATCCCATTTGTTGTCTTTTAAGAGCGGGAGCTGGGATGAAAGGTAGCTGATTGATTTGAGATCGCAATTGACCAGACGCAGTACCGAGTCCGCTTCCATGAGGGCAACAGCGGAGAGGATGTCGTTGGCGATATAGCTGCTGCAGTCGATGATAACGTATGGCGCAATATCCCGCAGATGATCGAGCAATTCTGTTGCAAGCTCCGCGTTATAGGGCGGGTAGGTGAACACATTCTCTCCCTTGAGCATGCCGATTAGGGTTAAATAGCTGATTTTCTTATGGGTGATGCAGTTCTGTTTGATCAGGGTATCCGTCACATGGGTTGCAGCCAGAATACTGCCCAGCGACCGTTCCCATTCAAGGTCAGAGGGCGGGCAGATGCAGGGCAGCATGGGCGCGGTCATGTCACATAAAAGCAGCACTACATTGCGCTTTTTGTCTGCCAGATGCTTGGCCAGCTTGACACTGACGGTGGTCTTGCCGGAGGAGGGGCTGCCCCATACGGCCAGCACCTGAACATCCTTTTCAGATTCCGCAGCCTGCGCCTCAACACCGGTGTTTCGGGAGAAAATGCTGCCTTTGATAAAATTAAGCATTTATTCTCCCTCCTTTGGCGTGTCGGGTTTTATATTTCCGGTATTCTCTGCCCCGGTTGACTCTGTTTTTTCTTCTCCTGTTTGCACCTTGGCAGAGGGATACAATTCCTCGATTACCTTGTCCTGTGCCTCAATAAACTTGGCGGCATTCTCCTTGCTGCCCCGGTACACGAGGGACAGGTGCAGCTTGCCGTCCGCCTCCAGTTCGGCAAGGATTTTCGATTGCTCCGGCGATGCCAGAAGGGTGACGGTGCTTGGGAGCTGCTTTTCATCCTCATTCCCCCGCTGTCCGCCGGTGTCAGTATCATAGCCGGTGTTGGCGGTGACGGCAATGACCTCCACATACTTAAGCTCTGCAGGGATGACGGTCGTGCCTCGCTTTTTGTAGTCGGGAGCGATGACTGATACGATGTCGCCAGTGATCAGCTTGCCGGACAGACCGGTGGCAAAACTTTTGAGCGTCACGGAGATGGCCTGCTTTTCACCATCGAGGTGGTAAAGATAGGCGTTTTCTGCCGCAGGCACATCGGTGAGCTTGGAGCTTAAAATGTAGTCGCCTGCAGCCATGTCAGCCGCAGCGTATTTCCCGATAGCCGTATCCGCATCTTTGACTACATTTTTAGGAAGGTTGTAGCTGCCGATCTCCACAATCTTCAGCATCTCCCTGGTGATCTGATCTCCGGCTTTGATATCCTTGATGACACGGACAATGTCGGTTTTTTGGGAGATACCGGAGTTAAAAAGCGGCGCTACCACAAAGCAAATCAAAAGAGACAGCACAATGCAGATGACACCGAGTACAGTTCTGTTTTTTATAAAGCTCATAGGGTGATTCCTCCTGTGTTCATGAAATATATGGCGATACAGCCGATAGATAGAAAAGGTGCAAGAGGGTATGCTTTGGGGCATTCCCTCCCGCGCAGTCTTTGGACTATGGCATGAAAAACATAAAAAAGAAGCATGGCGGTAAGTCCAATGACCATGGCCGCAATGCTTCCTATGAAACCGAGGACAATACCCGATGCCGCCATCAGCTTGATGTCCCCGCCCCCAAGGCCGCCCCAAACAAGAGCGGCAAGCAGGAGCGGCATGGCTGCCAGTACGCCCAACAGCTTCACCGGCTCGAAGCAGATCAGTCCGGTGAAAGCAGTAAACAGGCAGATAGTGTCGGGGACAATCCTCTTTTTGATATCAATGACAGATGCCGCCAAAAGCAGGGCAATAAAAATGCCACCCTGCATAAAGAGCGGCAGATTAGCCTGCATAATTGAACATCTCCTGGATGCGCTCCTTTAAGGTCGGCAATACCGTTTCGCCAAACAGGGCATAGAGTCCGGCCAGCACGAGTCCGCCGATGACCACAGCCATTAAAATTTTGATTGCCGTATCCACAAAATTTTCACCGCACTGTGATCTCAGGATAGCTTTTGCCATCAGTGTCTTCCCAGTAATTTTATTCATTATTCTGGTCGCAAATTTTCTCATCATGTTCTAACCTCCATAAATTTAATTTTTCATTGATTTCCTGCTTTTTCGGTGATTTCTGGGCTTTTCAATCGTGTTAATTTGTGCAGTGTTGACTTTCTACACAAAATTTGGCTTACATACCACCCATCTGCATGCCGGAGGTCTGCTCTGGCAACTCAGAAGAGGGATTATCCTGAGCAAGTGCCTGGTTTCGGTTCATATCCAGCGCCTGTGCAGCAGTGTTTTCCGTGACTACTTCAATTGCCATGTTTTTATCTCCAATCTCTGCGACTTTTCCTTTTTTACTATTAAGAGTTTTTTGATTATCCGGTTGATCAATGCGCCTTTTCCGCTGCTGCTTATAGGTAAAAGCTGGCTCAATTCCTTCAAGGTCCTTGCGCCTTTTTACCTTGTACCTGTCGTTGTCCTCTTTATACAGGTAGTACCAGTCTTCATCATAGCTATACACTCCCACCACGCCGGTGGCGCTCCCGGCCTTGTAAATCAGTTGATACTTAAAAAGAGGATTGGAATCGCATACAACCCTAATCAGGTCAAGCTTTAATTCCTCCGTAGCTACCACCTCCGGCACAGGAAGTAAAAAACACCGGCGGTTTATTCCGGTGTTTTAATACTCCCTGTGAATTTTTATTTCGTTTTGTATTCTTCTGTTTCATCTACATGAAGAAATCCCTTAACTGCAGACTCAACAATACCCGAAGTTGCAAGGGATACAGGCGTGTCCCCTTTGAATAAAAACCCATCACGTATAGAATAGTTTTCCGGCAGTCCTGTATTGGCCTGGGATTCTATGATTTTTTCTATGTCCAAAAAAATCACCTCTTGATATTAATTCGGTGGCAAAAAAACAGCCACCCGGCTGTTATTGGATTTATAGGCTCATGTCTTGTATACTTGACTGTTTCAGTGCCGGTGCTTGAAAATCAATCTCCTTGAAGCCAAAGCGGTCTACATAGTAAAAGGTGCTGCCGCTGTCGTCATAAAGCTCAATAATGTCCGACATGGACAGGGAGTGTCCTTGGTAATCGGGCGGGTGGTTTAAGTTGAATTTTTCATAGATGGCATCAAGATCGTTGGTTTCCAGCTGTCCGTCATACACCACGCGGTAGTTTTCCGGATTCGGCTCGCCAAACCGCTCCAGCAGCTCATCATAGCCGATGAATTTCATCATGACATCCACTTCCGGCTTTAGCTGGTGGATGCGGCAGGCTTTCAGAATCGGCGCGTTGCCGTCCATGTCAGGCTTGCTGTTTGCCAGCCGGTCGTACACGCCGTCTGTCCATTGCACGGTAAGCCCTTTCTTCACTGTAAGATAATCCTTTAATTCCTCACAATGAAATATGGGATCGACCACCGCCTTGCCGCCGTCCACATACCCTGCGGTATTGCCGTAAAAGAGGATGCGGTCTTTTTTTATGCTGATGCCGTTCACTCAGATCCCTCCTTTGATTTGCATACCATTCAGGCTATTCGAAGTAGTACTTGACCGAATAGGTGATATTTGACTTGTTGTACATGCAGTTGTGGTTGGTGTAATAGTAAAATTCCAAATTGCTGTAGATGCCAGGAGCCAGAGTTCTGCTGAAGGTGATACCATTGGTGGTTGTCTGGTAGTCCAGCTGATCCCATTGGCGGGTATTCTTGTTATATCCCCGCACCCGGCCATAGTCGCTTCCGCTGTGGCCGCTGACTGGAGGAACCGTGAAGGTGTACTCAGTGATGGTTGCTCCTTCAATGCCATTTTCCAGAATAACGGATTCGGGACCAGTCAAGGTCATACCGCCGCCATTGGTGGAATCGGCCACAAAGAATACGATGGCCGTCCAGGGAGATTCTGCCCCGGCGGCGTCCACCGCTTTGACACGGACAGTATTTTTGCCTAACGGATATGTGGATGTTTGAGCCGGTCTGCCCTCCCACACGTAGGTGATGGCGTCTCCATCCGGGTCGGTGGACGATGCCGTGATGGTGACGGGCGTGCCGGGCGGAACGCTGTTGCCGTTTGGCGTTCTGGTGATAACCGGGGTACTTGGCGCTGAATTGGCAACGGTAAAGTTGATATCCGTCCACTCGGAATACGCACCGTAAGCATCCTTTGCTCTGACCTTTACGGTGTGGGAGCCGACAGCATAGTAACCGTCCGCACTGTGACCTGTATATTCATAGGTGACTGCATCTCCATCGGGATCGCTGGCGGAAACTGTAAAATTCACAAGGAATTTATGATCCTTAACGGTCCTTGTCACCGTTGCACTGGCGGTCGGCGCATTAGGTGCGGCATTGGTGACTGCTATGCTCTCAGAATGGGTGAACACCCTGCCTGCATCATCAGTGACGCTGGCAGTCAAGGTATAGGTTCCTGTAGTATTTATGACAATGCTGCCGCCACTGTTTGTGAGGCTCCCTGTAAAGCTTGCCGCATTGCCATCCTTGGAAAGCGACCATACAATGCTCTTGCCCTCCAAGCCAGACACATTTCGCATGGACACCTGAAAGGCCGTACCTGCATGAACGGATGATGGGAGCGTAAAGGAACACTGTGCTATTGGCTTTACGGCAACTGTATCAGACATAAAAGTAAAGCTGCGGTTGTTCTTATCCGTTGCGACCGCAATGATCTTTACGGCAATGGTCTTGTCCGTACTGATGCTTATCTCGCCGCCGCTGTTTGACAATGTGCCGCTGGCATAATCGGTATAGGGTAAGGCAGCGCCGCCGTTTACCGAAATGCTCCAGGTGATATTAAGACCATCAAGATCTCTTCCGCTGACTGCGACAGGAATGTCTTCCCCGCCGTAAGAAAGCGGCGGCAGGGTAATCAGCATTTCCGGTATCGGGTATATGGTAATGGCGCTGCTGTCAGAAAAGGCTCTGCCAAGAGCGTCTGTCATGGTAACAGTCAGCGTATAGCTCCCTTTTTCCACAAAGGTGATGGTACCGCCCTCATCGGAAAGACTGCCGCTGGCATAGTCGGTATAGGGTGCAGCATCACCGCCATTTGCTGAAATACTCCAAGCGGTATTAAGGTTGTCAAGATAGTTTCCGCTGATAGCGACGGAGACAGCTTCACCCGCATAGGATACCTGCGGCAGTGTAAGCTGTATTTCCGGAATCGGGTGCACGCTAACGGCGCTGCTGTATGAAAAAGTTCTGCCGAGGGCATCGGTCATGGAGGCAGTCAGCACATATTCGCCTTCCTCAGTAAAACGAATTTTTCCTCCCTGGGCGTTGAGCGAACCTTCCACATATTCCGCCAGCTTTACCGCTTTGCCGTCTTTGGTAACGACCCATTCAATGGGCAGAACGCCGATGTTTCCTATTGTTCTAAGGTCGATGGTTCTGTCCGTGTAGGTTGCCTCCGGCAGCTCGAACCGGATGTCAAGCACAGGATGCACCTCAGTCTTATTTTCATACTCAAAGAGGAACACCCGGCCTGTGGCATCGGCCACCCTCGCCACCAGCTCGTAAACTCCGGCGTGTTTAAAGCGAATGCTGCCGCCGTTGTTATTCAGCTTGCCATCTACATAAGTCGACCAATCCTGAAAACCATAGGTATTGTCTACCATCCACTCAACGGTTAAAGCATCCATTTCCTCTGCGGTTGTTGTGACAGGGATGGCGGTATCGGTATGCGCCGTGGCAGGCAGGCTGAATGAAAAACTTGGGACGGGATAGACCGTCACCGCCGAGGTATAGCTGTAGGTTCTGCCTGCTCCATCCGTAAAGGATGCTTGCAGTACATATTCACCTTTGGAAATAAAGCGGATAGAACCGCCATCATTGGTCAGCTCGCCTTGGATCGCCTCACTTAGTGCAACCGGCTTTCCGTCCTTGGTCAGGGTCCACACTGCCATAGCCGTGTCAATATTTTGAAAGTTGGCTTCAACGGCAACAAAGGTATCCGTATGGGTGATTTCCGGCAGATAGAAACCAACTGATCCAACAGGGTTAACCGTGGTTGTTGCCGTGGTTTCAAAGACTCTGCCTGTTTTGTCGGTAACCCTGGCGATCAAGGCGTACACACCTTTTTCCTTAAAACGGACTGTGCCGCCGCTGTTTGACAGTTCACCCTCCACATATTCACGGATGGAAACTGCTTCACCATTGCGGGTCAGGCTCCAGTCGGAGGTCAGCCCGTCCATTTCCGTCATGGTAGTGATAAGATCAATGGTCGTGTCGGTGTGCGCTGTTTGGGGAAGCTCAAAGGCCATACTTACCACTGGATAAACCGCGATGGCCTCGCTGTGGGTGAATCTCCTGCCTGTGGCATCGGCTACGGTGGCGGTAATTACATAGCTGCCCTTTTCCTTAAAGGCAATCGTACCGCCATCATTAGAGAGCCTGCCGTCAATGACTGTATCCCATGCAACAGCCTTGCCGTCTTTAACTACCGACCATACAATGTCAAGGCTTCCAAGCCCGGAAGCGCTTGCTTTAACGGTGACTGTCCTGTCCGTATGGGTGTACTCCGGCAGCTCAAAGCCTGCGTTTATCACCGGATAGACCATGATGCTTTTTGAGCAGGAGGTTTCTCTGCCGCCGTAGTTTACAGCGGTGGCGGTCAAGGTGTAGCTGCCACTTTCTTTAAATACAATTGTGCCGCCCTCTTTGCCCAGGGAGCCGTCTACCGCTTTTCCAAGGTCAATGGGTTGCAGTTCACCGGTTGCGGTTTCTTTGGCAAGCGACCAGGTAAGTGTCTTGGCATATTTCAGGTCAGGTGCTATGGTGATACTCGTATCGGTATGCGCAGCAGCGGGAAGATCAAAAACCACCTGTGCCTTTGGGTGGCTGGCAGGGCTGCCGCTTGAATTCCCGCCCGTGTTGTTACCCGTACTGTCGCTAATGTCGGCGGGTGGTTTCTCCTGATCCGGTTTGTCCTTTGCTTCGTTCAGATTATCAATCAGTTCAAAGGCTTCGCCTCTGGTGGTTTCACCGTCCGGACGAATGGTTCCGTCAGGATAGCCGCTAATTAAATCGTCCTCCTTGGCAATACTGACATATCCCTTGTCGGAGTTTTTGATTGCCTCATCGTCCTTAAAACCGGTATTTCCACTGAACTGCTTTGCAACCTCGCCTTTGCCGATTGCCCGTACCAGCATCTTGATGATTTCAATGCGGGTAATCGGTTCATCGGGCTTCAGGCTGCCGTCATAATCTGCCGGATCAAGGAGACATACGTCTACGAGGGCCTCGATGTTTTTCTCCGACCAGTGACCGTCAATATCGTCAAAGGTGGGCGGCTCTTTCTCTGTCTCTGTTGTATCAATTTCCAGATTCCTGGCCAGCAGGGCGGCGAACTCGCCTCTTGTAATGGTGTCGTCCGGCCTGATGGTTCCGTCAGGGTAGCCCTTAATCACACCCTTTTCCACGAGTCTGATGATGGTCTGTTCCGCCCAATGCCCTGCGATGTCGGGAAAAAGCAGCGTTCCAGCGTAGACGCTGCCGCAAAGCAGGAAGGACAGAACAAGGACCATGAGCCAAATTTTTTTGCTTTTCTGTTTCAAAGGTTCTCAATCCTTTCTGTTTATTTTTTTATGGATATTCAAAGAGCCAGGGTCATCGCTTTAGACCTTGGCTCCGTTCCATACTTGAATAATCTTTACTCCCTGGTAATTTCTTCGATGAGGGCAATGAGCTGCGCCGCAAGGGAGAGGAGGGTTTGCTTTTCCATCGTCTTTACGGCAGAGAACACATAAGCCTCCACCGCTTGCGGGGACTGATCCCCCACTTCAATGATGTCAACCTTTTTGGCAGCAACAATACCCTTTTGCACGGTAAGCTTTATAATGTCGCCGTGATTCATCCCGGTGGCGGCGCGAAGCTGCTTGGGAATCAGAATGCGGCCTTTTTCGTCCATTACCTTGTAGACAGGCTTGCTGTTACTCATCATAAACACCTCCGTTTCTTATGACTGCCCGAACGGTTTCGGGATTGATGCCCAGGTCATCAAACAGCTGGCGCAGTTCATCGGGAAGGCTGTCCAGCAGATCTGCCTCCATGATGACAACAGCACCCTTTGCACAGACAATTTCAAGATCGCTGTCCACAGGAATCCCAGCCGCCTCCAGCAGGTCATGGGGCAGGGTGAGTTCGCTTTCCTCATCTTCTGCGAGGGCGGTAATGCCATCAGGGGTGATGACAAATTCCTTGAAGGTATTGCGGATAGAATCGGGGGCGTTGCTAATGTAGGCAAGCTTCACCGTGTCTCCGGCCGCAAGCCCCATGTCGCGCAGGAGAGATGCGGGAATGGTAAGCTGCCCGTGTCTATCCACGGCACTTTGGATTTCAATCATTTTCATATTCGGGTTCCTCCTTATTGCCCATAATTGGAGCATTTAAATTTCGCATTGTCTTTTTAAGTTGCTGTTCCGCGTTGTAAAAGTCGTCTGCCATATCAAACAGCCCTATTTGCATGGGGACATCCCGCAGCCGCTCCGCGGTGTCGTAGTTGGAAATGAGCACCTCCGGGTATTCGCAGCCTCCCTCATATCTCTGTGCGAGGTTATTAATGCGGGTGACGGCTTCGATGTAGTAGCCCTTATATAGCTCTCGGATATATTCGCAGTCGTTATATGACACCAGCCATTTGCCCTTACAGTGTTTCAGCGTATCCCGCAGTCGCACATGATCCTCCTTTTTAAATTCCACCTCGTAATGCCCCTCGGTCTGGTAGTACGGCGGGTCGCAATAAAAAAAGGCGTTGTCCCTGTCATATTGAAGGATCAACGCCTCAAAGTCTTTATTCTCGATGACCGTATCCTTAAGCCTGCGGCTTCCCGACCATATAAGGTGGAAGGTTTTCCGGATATCAAAGGGCTGGCAGCTATATGAGGTGCAGCCGCTGCCGTAGCTGTAGCGGATCAGCTTGAAGAAGGCGGCGGCGCGTTTTACGTCCGACATGGTCGCGTTTTCAATAAGGATCGATTTGATTTCCTCAAACTGTGGCGGGGACAGGCAGTTCTCCGCCAGTTCCAATTCCTCCCGCAGGTATTCGCTGGTGAATTCCTCCTTTTCAAGATATTTTTTGAGGACGTTGAATTCGTCCCTGCCGTTTAGGGGCAGGAAATTCAACTCCTTGAGCAGGGCAAGAGGACGCTCCTTGACGCAGCGGAACAGGTTGGCAAGGTCGGCGTTGTAGTCATTATAGACCTCCATGCTTGCATCCGGTTTCCTGCCGAAGAGTACCCAACCGCCGCCACCAAAGACCTCAATGTATCTTCCATAATCTTTGGGCATCCGCTGGTAAATAAGTTCACGCAGGGCCTTTTTGCCGCCGACCCAGCTGATAATGCTGTTCAATCAGTCATCACCTCCTTGGCCTGCTGATCCTATCCATATCGGTCCGCATACAGCTCCCGTCTGTACTCCAGCAGATAAAGCCGACACCAGGATAGGGACAGCCTTTGCAGCGCTCGGTGTCTTTTGGTAAGGGTACGGTGTGAATTTTTCTTGGTGGCGCAGGATCGCTGCCGGTTTTTTTCTCCTGTGTTTTCGTGTCTGTGTTCATAGTTCAGCTCCTTTCCGGCAACAAAAAAAGACGCTGCCTCGTAAGGTAGCGCCTCATGCTCGTTTGCCTTTCATAAAAAAATAGCGGCATGCATTTCTACACACCGCCAATCTTAGGAATTTCATCCGACTTATCTTCCGTATATTCATATTCGCCGGTGCTTTCATTGTAGATATATCCTGCTTCGGCAAGATCTATATCAAGTATGCTTGCCGCCATTTCGAGGGCTTCGGCAGAACCACCCGCCGGTATATAATAGCTTAAGGTTTTGCCGTTTTTATACTCTGCCTTGCCGGTGTTATGCCCAAAGTCCTCGTCCGCCCATTTGTAGTCGAAACAGATATCCGGAAACATAGTGGAAAGCTTTTTTATTAGTCCGTTGATACTGCTCCATGCGGTTAAAAATTTTACCGTGCTGCCGTCAAAATTTTCTGCGGTATGCTCGTCATAGCCATAGCTGTTCCATTTCGTTCCCCAGTTTTTTATGCTCCAGTCATACCAGCAGTTTTCAGCGCCGTATTTTTCAATCTCCTCCCTGCCCAGATCCCCCCTGTAGATATGTTCCGGCATCGGTACAATTTTATTGAAGTCAATACTGCCGGTTCCAATCTCATCATTTTTGATGGCTTCAAACATTGCTTTTACTTTTTTCTCATCGCCATGTGCGGTGAGTATGTTTGTAATATGATTTGGCATACTACATTCCTCCCATCGTCTGTTCATTAAAGTTTTGTTCCGTTCCCTGCTTCAGCTCCTGTTCCGGCTTGATAAAAAAGTCCTCACTGTTCCAGAAGCTGACGAAGATTTCACCGTCATTCGTTTTGATGGGACGCTGCTCGAACCCCTCGCCCCAGCCGTCAGAAAGTTGACCAACGGCAAAATTCAGCAGCTTGGCTGTTTCCGCTTCGGTCAGCTCGCCATAAACCTCTACCACCATTACGCCCCACAGCTTGCCGTTCCATTCTTCAACTGTCGGTTGGAGGCTGTAGATTTTTTCAGACAGCGCCTGGTCATCATAGAAATATACCATCAGGCCACGGTCACCTTCGCTGGGCAGCTTTTCTTTTTCGATGGCGGCAAGGATTTCATCCATGTAATACACCGCCTCCGATGGAGACAATTCTTCAGGCAGATCGCCCGTGCCGCACCCGCCGTATTCATGAGAAGGGTATGTTGTAATCGACAGGGGACTGAAAAACTTGAGGGTTTGTTTGATGTTTGACATTTGATTTCCTCCAATCGTTTGTGATTTTAACCCATAAAAAAGGGCATAAAAAAAGCGGCAGCATCTTATTTCTAAAATGCCACCGCTAATTTGCTAATGGGGAATTCCTTATTTGGTTTTTGTCGTATGTATAAAATGAAGCTACGCTATCAGGCAACCTTTTAATACCAAAAAGCCAACCAACTTTCTGGATAGCTTGCCAGTTGATAAGCGATTATTCAAAATGCAATAATTTTCAACACTATCTAAGTTGATGATCAGGTCAATTTTTATTCGCTTTTTAACATTAACCACTATAAATGAAGTCGATGAACAAACTTTAATAAACAACTTCCTTGACATATATTATTATAATTATTATAGTGAAAAACTCCACAGCATAATTCTTAATATCAGGATGAAAATTAAAGTTATCATAAACCGATCTGAACACTTCTTGTTATGACAGACAGTTACACCTCGTTAGGAAATAGTTACACTTCCTCTTTAATTAGAAAATCCTCAAGCCTCTTTACCCTCACCGTAATTAGGATAGCAAAGCAAGGGTATTATTAAATATTATCCTCTTTCTGCCATTCATCACTAATGCTTTTCCAGTCAATATCCCTTTCTTCTTTTCCAGTCCACACATCCCAGAACTCAGGGTCTTTTGATCTTGGGCAGCACTTATCCTCTAAAGTATTCATTTCAACAATTACTGGTATCGGGGCCGCCCATCCAAGCAAAATTGCTTTTTTTGTTGGAAGTATTGGGAGTTCATTTAAAATGCTTCCTAAATTGTCTGGCACTAACTTTTTTACCATCTCCTGATCTTTATCATTGACTATCCGGTGCAAAAGAAAAGTATTGCATTGGGATAAAACAGTCTGAGATAATTCTGAAGGCCTCTGAGAAGAAATCAGTAATCCAAGACCAAACTTACGACCTTCTTTAGCTATTTTTTCGAATGATTGACTACAAAGCCGATTAGCTGTAATCTCATCGGCATCCCCATCATAGCGCTTAATAAAATTGTGAGCTTCTTCAATAACAAGTGTTGTAGGCAGTATTTTTCCGGTTTTTCTTCTGTAACGTTGGTGGGCTTCAAAAATGACTCTTGATAAAACAGATACAATTACAAAAAGAATTTCAGAAGGCAGCAACGAGAGGTCGATAATATTAATAGTTCCATCATCTTCATTACTACCGATATATTGATTTAACCATCCTTCCAGAGTTATTTCTTCTTTTGTTTTTGTTTCAATCACTGAAGCAATGCGAGAATCAGTCAAAATGCTTCTAACCCGCATCATGAAAAAGTCCATGAGTTGCTGCGCATTGTTTTCCTGAGATAGTCTTTCAATATGACTGAGAAAATCTTCATTTGTAAAGAAAACAGGGCTATCTTCATCTGGCCCTTGATAGCTTTTCAACTCCCCGAAAATACTCTGCGATGCTTCAATTGCAGAGACAACTTCTTGTATATCCTTTAAATTAAAGGCTGGATAATTGTTACCATTCTTTTGTCTTCTTGACAAAACACTTTCGATAGAGTCTATTATTGCATTAATTTTATTTTTTGGTTCACCATCGATTTTATCTAAAAATGTAGTAAGGGAATCTTTTGATGATTGAAGAGTTTCTCCTAAATTATTTTTTCCCGGCCAATTGGCTATGGCATTTATTCCCTGTCTCTCAAAATTTCTAAGAGTTAGCAAAATACTTGTAATTAAACGTCTAGGAGCAATCAGACTATCATTTTCATCCAATCTTCCGCCATAACGAATCTCCCGCAGGGTTTTTCTTAATAGTGGTCTTTGTGTTTTACCACTAGCCTGTGCAATTGAACTCCATTCGTAACTATTCCACATCCAACTCGGAACCTTTAATTGGGAGATAACAGAATTTGAATTGCTCTTATCATTGAATATTACCTGAAAACAACGGATATTAGCTAATCCCTCAAATGCATCGCAATATTCACCATTTGGGTCGAGTACAATAAAACGGGAATTAAGCTTTTTATCTTTTGGCAATTCATTTCTTGCTTCTTCAAGAGTCCATCGTATTAATCCAGCTACTGAACAAGATTTTCCACTTCCAGTATTCCCTAAAACCGCTATATGCCTGCCAAAAACTCTATCGGGGTTTATAAAAACAGGCGCATTTGCAGCCATCGGAGAAACACCGATTTTAACTTTTGCTTTATTGTCCTTGTTTTGAACGATTGCCCGTAACTGTTCTTGATTAGGAACTACAACAATATCCCCTACTGACGGATAACTATAAACTCCACGCTCAATTTGAAATTGTCCATCCTTTTCTTTAAGAATACCTAAAGGAGTTATAGAAAGCTTACGAAGTGGAAAGGGTAAGTCAATTAGGTCAAAGTCTTTATACCCCTTTCTCTTAGGATACGGTGAATATTCAATTCCAATCCATGAAATAATTCCTACAAGAGCGCCAGATTCATTAGGAATAAGAACGAATCCGTTTACTTTTGGGAAAAGTTGTGGTACTCCGGTATTAATAGCAGTGTTTTGTGGAGCATTGATTTCAAGCTGTACTTTTATTTCACGTGGAGAAACATACTCTACCGTACCAATAGTTTGGTTTCTGATATGTTCAAATTCTTTATTCATCTTCGCTCTCACTTTCTTTTTGAGTGATTTTCCTTTTCTCTTCAATTCTATGCCGTCTATCTGAAATTCGATCAATTGCTGATTTTGGAAGATAGTTTTCAGTTAATATTCGGATATTCCCATAATGATTACCTAATAAAAGAGTAAGTTGAGAAGGATTACATTTTTCAACAAAGCTACAAATTCGTCCATCCGCCAAATCATAAGAAATAATTACCAGATGAGTCGATGGTATAGTCATCATATCTAAAATAATATTGTTTATATGTGAGTCTCCAAAACCGTAGCCATAAGTAACAAGAACAGAATTGGGTCGACATATCGCTGCAGAAAAGTCTCTAAATAATTCAGAATAAGGGAAATATACCGTATCAATCCCTTTTGCTGAGTTAGGATAAATCACTTTTGTTTCGTAAGGCTTTTGAATTGCGTCTTCATTTATTTCACACCCAAAAGGCAAGGGTTCTTTATGAATATCTCCATTGTTGAAACGCCAGTCAAGCGAGCCGTGCAGCTTCGTGTAACGAACAACCCCCTCAACATATCGTGGTTCGCCGCGTATCCCAGGTGGATTATAATGGTAATCCAACTCCATTTTATGCATTCTCAAGGTTGGGTTTAACTTCCCAATAAAACGGTCTAAGGTATAAATACCTGCATTATCTAGGGCATATTCAATAAATCGGTCATAATTGGTTGTAAAAATATGCAATCTGTCACGGGTGGCAGTTCGGCTGCTAAAACTAATGAGAAATCTTTTTAAAAGCGCTAAAGAGTCCGAGCCTTTATCTGAAGAAAGTACATTGTATTCATTTTTTAACAGATTCAATATGAGGGATTTCATCTTCTCATTTATTTCATCTTCGAGTGTTTTAGCATTTGCATCATTCAATATTTTTAAGCCTTTTACTAATTCGATGGCAGTCCTTAAATCATCTTCAAAATTTGCTGAGCCACGGGACATCTTTTTTGCTTCTTCATTAGCAAAGAATTCTATTTTTTCACCTTCAATTGTAAATTTTATTCGCTGCATAGCCTGTGGAGTGACGCCTGAGTCATAACAGATTCCTGTAGTAAGACCTGAACCCAACAGTAGTGAGAGATGCTCACTTTGAAAAACAGCAGTCAGCCATGGCTCTATCACAGATCGAAGTTCTTTTTCGTCCGGAATGTCTGAACCTTTAGGAACTTCATTTGCAATATAGAGAATATGCCCTTTTGACCAGTCTATCGAATTCATCAATCTTTCTCCTTCAACCATACCAAAACTTCTTTGAATTTTCTAATTTCTCTAACAGACATAATTATATCATAAATTTTGGTAAACTTGTTAAAAGACTTTTTTCGGCTAATTTTTCAGAATATCATTCGTGCTTTCCTGGCGAGCTATACTCCCATATTTATCAAAAAAATCCAGTGAGGCAATTAATGCTTTTCTGGTTGCTTATATTTATAAAAGTAAAAACCCGATCATTTTAAAAATAACCGAGTTTTTATCATCGTTTTTTACCCTTTAAAACCCACTCTTTAAAAACCCGAAAAGCCTTATCCCATGCGGCTTTCGGCACGTTTTATCAGAACTATGCACTCAACGTGCCCGCTCCATGGGAACATGTCCACAGGCTGCACCTCTACCGCCTTATATCCCTGGCTACAAAGGTACTTCAAGTCCCTTGCCAGCGTAGCCGGGTTGCAGGAGACATAGACAATCCTATCAGGCTGCATTTCGGTCAGTTGCTTGAGTAAAGGCTCATCACAGCCCTTGCGGGGCGGGTCCAACACGACCACATCGGCACGAATTCCGCTGCTGCACATCTCAGGGATGACCTTCTCCGCTTCCCCGGCAATGAACTCGGTATTTGCTACACCATTTAGCTGCGCATTCCTTCGTGCATCTTCGATGGCCGCTTCCACGACCTCTACGCCATAGACCTTTTTGGCCTTTGCTGAAAGAAATAGCGAGATTGTACCTATACCGCAGTAGAGGTCAAAAACAGTTTCACTACCCGTCAGCCCTGCATATTCCAAGGCTTTAGAGTAGAGAACCTCTGTCTGTATCGGATTGACCTGAAAGAATGAATGGGGAGAAATCATGTACTTATAGGGCCCTATGGTATCGGTGATGGCCTCGCTGCCATATAACAGAATGTTTTTTCTCCCAAGTATGACATTGGTCTTTTCGGTATTAATATTAAGATAGATGCTCTTAGCCCCTCTATCTGCCTCAAGCAGCCGCCGAACCAATTCATCTGAGTCGGGCAGCTGTCTGCCATTGATGACCAGCACTACCATAAGCTCGCCGGTGTTGAAACCGACTCGCGTTACAATGTGCCGCAAAAGCCCCTTCCCGCTCTTCTCATCATAGATCGGAATCTTATATTCGTCCAGAAATTGACTGATAACCCCTCGAATATTATCGCTGTGGGCATCCTGAATTTCGCACTCATCGGATTGCATCACATCATGGGACCGGGCGGCATAAAATCCTGTCACTGCCTTGCCCTCTACCATAGAGACCGGATACTGAGCCTTATTCCTGTATCTGTATGGCTGCTCCATGCCAATAGTATCATGCACGACCACGTCGTTCAACCCACCAAGCCGCTTCAGGTTGTCCTTTACAAGCCCGGTCTTAAAGTCCAGCTGCGCCTGATAATCCAGGTGCTGCAGATTGCAGCCCCCACATCTTTTATAGGCTTGGCAAAAGGGTTCGATTCTGTGAGGCGACGGCCGAAGTATCCCAATCAGCTTTCCAACTCCATAGCTTTTGGTGAGCTTGATGATTTTTACTTCTACACGCTCTGACACCAGTGCGCCATCCACAAAAACGGCAAGCCCATCCAGTCGGCCAACGCCCTGTGCTTCATGGGTCATGTCTGTAATATCGATGATGTAATTTTTGTTTTTTTCTATCTTAGCTTCACTCATATTTTCACAACCATATCCTTCCCTGCCCAACACCGTCTACCTTCGAAGCGCCCTACTCACCGCTAAAGAAGCCGCCCGCTTAATTTGCAGCCTGCACAGCAACCTACGCACTGCCCTCCTATTCCTCATAAAAAAATTGCCCCCTAGATAGGGGCAACAATATATAAGATAGTAATCAGTATGCCGTATATCTTATTATTCCATATTTCCCCAATTATATGCAAGCCCCATGTAAAAGCCCTCTGCAAACAAGGGCATTGCAAAATGTATTTAAACCCTAAACTGCGCGAGTATTTTGCTAAGCGATCCGGACACCTCATCCAGCCTTGCGGTCATCGCTTCCATTTCCTCAATAGTTTTTTGCTGGAGCTCCAGATCCTCATTAATACCCTCACTGGACACCTCGGTAAAGATATTCCTATCTTCCATTGTATCTATAGCCTCTGCCAGCACGGCAGTATTGTCCTTACTGCATCTGACCGCATCTGCTGTGGATTTTAGTGTATCAACGATATTGTCTATAGCCCCTGTTACTTCAAGGATACTGCTCCTGGCTACAACAATTTTTTCTGTGCCCGCATCCACGCTTCTAACGCCGTCTCCAATCCTGTCTACCGCGTACTGGATCTTATCCTGAATCTCGCTGATAAGCGTTCTTATCTCACGGGCAGCCTTATTGCTGCCATCCGAAAGCTTCCTTATCTCTTCAGCCAAAACTGTAAAGCCTTTCCCCTGCTGGCCGGCTCTGGCGGCCTCTATCGCTGCATTAAGCGCCAGCAGATTTGTCTTGGAGGCAATTCCTGTGATTGTATCGGTTATTTCACCAATCTTGTCTGAGGAAACCTCCAGCTCATTGATAGAATCCGCTATCTGCTTGACCGTATCTGTAACATTTCTGATGACCAGCTCCGCCTCCTGGACGGACTTTTCTCCCGATGCGACTATTTCAATTGCCTTCATTCCATCAGCCACTGCCTTGTCGGTGCTTATTATCAAACCGCCATCATCTCTTCCGACCGCCTCAGGAAGGGCTTTCGTGGTTGGTATCGTCTGCTTATCTACGCTAAGCAAGCCATCCATTATATTCTTAAAGCCGCGAGACATCTTCTCGATGCCCTGTCTGCTATTAGCAAACAGCTCTGCAAGCCCCGTCCGCAGCATTCCAATATCGCCGCTAGTGTTCTTGACCTGCTCAAGCATCTTCTGCTGGCCGTCCAAAACATCATTTACCCTGGCGCCCAGCTCTCCTATCTCATCGCTGCGCCTATCCCTGACCCTGTCCGTCAAGTCACCCTTGCCGGCCTTTTCCAACAATTTAGTCATCCTTCTGATGGGGCTCAATATATTCCTCGAGACAAGCAATGCAATGAGCATGCCGATTATCAGCGAAACAAGGGCAATGCCGCCAAGCGCCCACAAAAGCCTTTCTTTAAGGTCTCTGGATCTTTCAATATCATCTGCCAGGTAGCTCTTATAGGCCTTCTCCAATGCAGTCAAGCCTTCTACCTGCTTGTTGTGCAGCAAGACCGATTCCATGTAGGCTTCAGTCAAGCCTGTATCCTCCAGCACCCGCTTTGCGGATATGAGCCCACCGTATGAAGCCGAAAAAGGGCCGCATGCTTCAGCTGCTTCAGCCGCGATCGGGGCATTTTTCACAGTCATAAGTGCTTCCAGTTGCCTTAGAGCGCCTTCGGCATCCTGCATCTTCATTTCAAAATCAGCGCTATCGCCCTTTCCGCTGTTCATAGCAGCCAATGCACCGCTATATGAGTCCTTTGTCAATGTTATGGCGGTATCGATCAGTGTAAGCTTTGATAATGCACTCTGCAAGGTGTCTGTAGTCAAGGCATCAATAATCTGCCGGGAATCTGCCCCTGTACTGAGCGACAGGTCCAAATAGGTGCGAATAGTCTGCGCCGCAGATGCATCGTATGCCTTTGAAGCCACAGTGGTCAGTACTCTTGTATTGGTATGTACCTCGCCACCGCTATCAGCTACTGCCATCGCCTCTGTTGTGGATTGGACTGATGAAGCCTCCGGAAGCTGCCCCTGACTTGATTTACTGTCCGCTTGCACTCCTATGCTCTCAAGTTCGGCCTTCAGGCTATCGAATTGTGTCTGAAGCTTTGTAATATCAGACTGCAATTTTAACTGAGATGCCTTCAACTCTTTGTTTTCATCCAGGGAATCCTTATACTCATTCAATACCTTCTCAACAGCCGGTGCCAGAGCATTAAGTGCATCCTGCTGTTCAACAGTAATTCGTTCCAGTGAGGCCTTATTGGATGTAAGCGATTGCACAGTAAATTCAACCTGCTCCAGTACTAATTCCCTTAATTCCAGTTCTTTGTCAAGAAGTGATCTGTACTGGCCTTCAAAGTCCGCCAGTATACCGTCATATTCAGTCCTGTCAGTCTTTTTGATGCTATCTGAGATTTTGCCTTTAAGAAGCTGGGCAAATTCATTATTGTTTTCTTTAAGCTGATTCAATGACGCTTTTTCGCTTTCTTCAGACTGCTGGGCAAGGTTATCAATTGCCTGTGCTATCCTTTCATTATTCTCATCAAATTCTTTCTCATCCGAAAGGCTGAGACTTACCATGCTTTCTGAAAGCAGCACCTGCTGCGTATCGAGCAAATCCCTGATTTCACGCACGCAGACCACACGGGCATTATTGCTATCTGCGCTCGCAGCTATTCCCGCCACAACAAGATTGTATCCACCGAATGTGACAGCGATAGCCGCTATTGAACAAATCAATACAATTACTATGAAAGCCAGAATCAGTTTTGCCCGTATGTTTATCATCGTATTTTCATCTCCGTCAAGATCCTGAAGAATGGAATCTGTGTTTTGAACAAATCAAGCATATAACATTATATAATTCGATATAATAGCGTAAAATCCTTCTTGCTTTATGGTGTAAATTGCTATGCAGGTCTAGTGAGGCTTTGTAGCAATTATCAGCTTTTGAATAAAATGCATAAGTTTTATTAAAATTTGACAAAATGATAATAATAAATTATAAATAGATAGTGCAACAAAATTTTTCGGGAAAAAAGGTTTTTCTAAACTTATGTAGAATTTAGAGCATTGTATCCTTTTTTCTCGCAGTATCTGTACAAAAGATAAGTAAGGATAGTTTTTTATTATCATTTTTACAGGACGGTTGAGTTATGAGGAAGGGAAAGGCAAAAAAAACAGAAAAGAAATACCTTTCGATAGTACTGGTTCCGCATTCATCAAGCAAGGTAAAGGTGTTTAAATTTTCTTCTTTTTATGCAAAAATCATAGCATGCGTTATTTTGTTAACCTCCATATTTGTTGCTGGGGGCCTTTATATTTCTAGAATGTTGGACGAAAATAAGTCTTTAAAGCAAAACATCGACGACCTTTACAGCACCAATACCCAGCAGAGAAAGCTTATTGAGGAGAAAACTGATGAGGTGGAGCAGTTGAAAGTGGATAGTGCCATTTTCAACGAGATAGTAAATGACAAGATAGAGGAGTTTACAAACAGCTTCAATCAAATCACAGATGACTACATTGAAGAAAGAAGCAAAAAGACTGACCGTTCAGGCGATAGAACTGAAACTGAGTTTACTAATGATATGCGCGAGCTGAAGGGTACCCTCGACAGCCTGAGTAAGCTATACAGCCGTTCCGACGTTCCCGTAGCTGATCTTAGCTCAGCTGAAGCCAAAATAGAAGCATTCATGGACACCGTCCCAACACTATGGCCGTCAAACGGAAGGCTCACAGATAAGTTTGGTTACAGACGCGATCCATTTACCAGAAGGAACAGATTCCATGCAGGTATTGATATTGCTGCCAATAGCGGCACAAAAATAAAGGCTGCGGCCAGTGGCAAGGTAATCTTTGCTGAGTATACCGGCGGCACAGGTCGAACAGTGAAAATAAGTCATGCGCGAGGTATTACCACTGTTTATGGACATGCCTCCTCCATTCTTGTTGAGAAGGGTCAGACCGTAAAGAAGGGTGATGTTATAGCAAAGGTAGGTAGCTCAGGACGCAGCACAGGGCCCCATCTACACTTTGAAATATTGCTATATGGTAGTGCCGTAGACCCATTGAAATATCTTGACGTAAAATAGAACATGTTGGATAGTAATAGTCGCACTGTTGTGATTGAGGAGGTTCATTATGTTTAGAAAAGGTTCCGCTGGCCGAGACGGCGTAGAAACGCTGATAGGTGTCAATTCTGTCTTTACCGGAAGCATAGAAGCAGTCGGCACTGTCAGAGTTGACGGTCAAGTGAAGGGTGACTTAAAGGTTACTGGAAATGTTTATGTAGGAGAACAGGCTACTGTAAAAGGAAACATTGATGCAGCCAATGTTCATTTGTCAGGCACAATCGAGGGCAACATTACCACTTCAGGCATATTGAGAATCAAATCATCAGCAAAGCTATACGGAGATATCAAGGTCAACAGCTTTGTTGCTGACGAAGGAGCCTTGTTCCAGGGTAAATGTGACATGATGGAAGCTGCCCCCTCATCAGAAAAAACTACAGGAAAAGCAAAAAGGAATTATAAAAAGAGCAGTATTCTAGAGGACATTTATGAAGATGCTAAGGAAGCGGACTGATAGAGACCGATAGAGACTGACAATGTGCTCATATCGAAATATCAGAAGCCTAGAACCCTTAGAATATCAAGTTGGAGAACTATTGCGGTAAGGCTGATGACTAGTGTGGCAATAGCAAAACGGAGCAGCAGACGGATTTGTCTGGTGTTCCGTTTTTTTACGTACCACCACCTGCGATAAATCCTGCTTTTTCTGAACATAGATACACCCCCGTGCAATATAGTATGCCGGAAGTGTCTTATCGGTTACATTTCTCGTTTTGAATCAAAATATCCATTGCCATATATCTTTTAAGTGCTGTTTCCATCTGCACATATACATCTTCCAGGAACAAGCTGTATAGGTTTTTATCTTCAATCAGGTACTTGCTGTCGAGGGCGCGGTCCAATATGTTGCAGATCTTTTTCTGTATTTCCTTGTCCTCCAGCACCTTCATATTCCTGTCCTTTGCTACAACAAGCCGTAAGAGAGAAGGTATCCTCAGCGACGGTATCTCAGACTCCTGCTCAAGACCCAGCAATGTATCCATGTCTATATCCAATGCCTGGGTGATTTTAAGAACAACCTCCAGGTTGGGATTGTCCTTTTTGCTATTCTCCAGCTGGGACAAATAACCTGGTGAAATCCCGGTCTCCTTGGCAAAGTCCACAAGAGAAACGTTTAACTCTTCTCTTCGGGCCTTGATAATCTCCCCCATCTTTATTTGCACGAATACCCCTCCTCAACCCTTACCATAAGAACATTTTACATAATACCGGCGGGTTTATCAACACAAATCACTGCCTTTACTTTGATTCCCAGGTTTTGCAGTGAGAATTTAATTATGCTATAATAACCCCACAAGTGGTGTTATTATATGCCTCCGGCGGAATTTATGCGCCGCCGAGATTTTGCCCTTGATTATTGTGGCAAAACGGCGATGCGCGATTATATCCTAAATTCTTCGAATTCATGATATAATATACTAGCTAAAAAGTTGCGCATAGAAGAGCACAACAGTTTTGCTCAGTTTCGCTCAGGAACAAAAACAGTTGTCCGGCAGTCAAACTGAAGTAATTATGATTTATATAATTTAAGGAGGACATGCATGAAGTCCACTAAAAAGCCTGCTCCGAATGGAGCATCAAAGAAAAGAAAAGCACTTTCCTTCATATGGAAGTTTATAGCTACCTTCTTCACATGCCTATTCGTTCTTATTGTTGCAATAGGCGGAGCATTTGGAGGCATCGTGGGAGGCGCAATATACGGTTATATCGAGACCGCTGAGCCGATAACAGAAGAACAGCTTATTGCCAAGACCTCCGGCAAAACAACAATTATATATGATTCTAAGGGTACCATTATCCAAAAGCTTACGGGCAAGGACAACATGGACAGCGAATATGTTTCGGATAAGGAAGTGCCTAAATACCTTAAGGATGCCATCATTTCTATTGAGGATGAACGTTTTGAGACACACAACGGAATCGACATACAGGGGATTATAAACGCCGGGCTTGGCTTTGCTAAAAGCATAGTTACATCAGACAACTCATCCACCAGAGGCGGCAGTACTATTACCCAGCAGGTCGTCAAGAATATCACAGGCAAGACGACACGCTCTATTGAACGCAAGGTGCAGGAGTGGTATGCGGCAGTCCAATTAGAGAAGAGAATGGAGAAGTGGCAGATTCTTGAGCTTTATATGAACCTGAGCTATTGGGGCAACAGCTGCAACGGAGTGCAGTCAGCATCCAAGAAATATTTTGGCAAGCC